>Ga0209833_1001891_pt1 | contig 13220 bp, 8 predicted proteins | sample COGITO_mtgs_1105_3_FD_184797 | JGI IMG/M metagenome (GOLD analysis project Ga0209833, IMG submission 184797) | Pelagic marine microbial communities from North Sea - COGITO_mtgs_110506 (SPAdes) (version 2) | ecosystem: Environmental > Aquatic > Marine > Epipelagic ... | reverse complement strand
CCGATTATCTGGATGCCGAAGAGCACACCATGCCACAGCGCTGCGGTGACCCCCTCGAGTTGCTCCGCAATATGACCGAAGTCGACATCATTCAAGTCAACTGGACTTGGTGCAATATCGCCCGACAGCCCAACCAAAAAGCGTATGATCGAGTCCGTAAAGTCATGGCGGAATATGGGCGTGACTGGGTGATCACTGAACACATGACGATTAATGGCTCCGATTACTTCGAAAGCGACATGCTAGGACTGATCGAAAACACGCTTAAAAACGGCACTCTGTTCGGATGGGAGTTCGTTGACATCGCAGCGGATCGCGACAGCGCAGTAACCAAGCCAAATGATGTATTGCCGGGCGACTTCAAACCTCAGCACTTTTCCGTTTATGATGCGGACTGGAACCCCAAACCCGCCATGGCTGCCTTTGAAGATAATTGGGCATACTGGATGGAAAAAGTGCAACAATCGCCCCGCGTGCCCGTAAAAAGTTGAAGCGCTCATTTTCTGCATTAAATCCAAGAATATGAGAAATAAATACATTTCCCCGCTCTTCGCCTCATTGATACTGTGCTTTTCCGCCTGCGCCAGTGGGGACAAAAGCAGCGCGGTTGTCGATGCGGCCCAAGGATTGAGCGGGAAAGTATTTGCCGGCTATCAAGGCTGGTATCGCACTCCAACTGACGGCTCTGGCTTAGGCTGGGAGCACTATGAAACCTACGACGAGGAATTCAAACCCGGTGAAGCCGGCATTGATTTCTGGCCGGATATGAGCGAATTCACTGAAACGGGAAAATACGCCACCTCCTTCAAACATAAGGACGGGAGCACTGCTTACGCTTTCACCTCACAGAGTGAGACCACGGTCGACCTGCACTTTAAATGGATGAAGGAATACGGTATCGACGGGGTCTTTCTGCAACGCTTCGCGCACGATGTGCTAGAGGGTGGACACCATCAATGGGAACTGCTGCAGCCATCTAACAATAAGATGGCTGAATATGTGCAGCTTGGCGCTCAAGCACATGGAAGATCATACTCAATCATGTATGACCTTTCCAGCATACGACATGGGGAAATGCCAATGGTGATGGATGATTGGCGTGGCCTCTGCGACCGCCTCGGCATTCTCAAAGATCCGAACTACTTACAAGAAAACGGCAAACCACTGGTCGCGATTTGGGGTGTGGGGTTTCGCAACCGCGCCTACACCATAGACGAAATTTCCACGCTCGTTGAATTCCTCAAAAATGACCCTGAATATGGCGGCTGCACTGTCATGCTGGGAGTGCCAACCTATTGGCGCACACTGGAGAGAGATGCAACCGACGATCCAAAGCTGCATGATCTCATTCGCAGTGCTGATGTTGTATTGCCATGGACAGTTGGTCGCTTCGGTGGTGCCAAGACTGCGCTCAAGCGCGGCATCGACTACGTCGCACCCGACCAAGAATGGTGCGATGCAAATGGCGTGCATTACATGCCGCTGGCATTCCCTGGCTTCAGTTGGGGCAACCGCTACAAGCACAAGAATGCGAAGTATGATCACATTCCACGTGAAGGCGGCCAGTTCCTCTGGAATCAAGCAATCGCTGCCAAACGCGCGGGCGCCGACACCCTTTACATCGCCATGTTCGATGAAATGGATGAAGGCACACAGATCTTCAAAACCACCAACAATGTGCCCGTCGGCGCGAGTCCGTTCTTAACCTACAAGCCGCACGCCTCGGATTATTACCTCAGTCTCACGGGTGCGATCGGTCGTCTCTTGCGCGATGAAATACCCGCCACGACCGACCTCCCCAAGGACCTCTAAGTTCACACCTCCACTTTAATTTACCCCGCCCCCCGCCCTGCGGTCACAATCAACGCGACGACGACGGGGCTTAGCACTTCAAAATCACATGACTGGATTAAACCTAATCGATAGCTCGATCATCATTATCTATCTGCTAATCACCTTAGCAGTGGGTCTGATGATGACCCGTAAGGCCTCCCAGAGTCTTGACAACTACTACCTCGGCGGCCGCTCGCTACCTTGGTATATGCTCGGCATGGCCGGCATGGCAAGTTGGTTTGACCTGACTGGCACCATGATCATTACCTCCTTCCTGTACATGCTCGGGCCGAAGGGGCTGTTCATTGAATTTCGTGGTGGCGCGGTGCTAATTCTCGCCTTCCTGATTTGCTATACAGGCAAATGGCATCGACGCTCCGGTTGCATGACAGGCGCGGAATGGATCGCTTATCGATTCGGCACCGGAACGGAAGCCAAGTGGATGCGTTTTTTCAAAGCGTTCATGACTGTCGTCGCCACGATTGGTATGCTCGCTTATCTGATCCGAGGCACCAGCTTGTTTGTTGGCATGTTCGTGCCCTTCTCACCGATCTGGATCACCGCAGGCATTGTCGCATTCTGCACACTCTACACCATGATGGCCGGATTCTACGGCGTGGTGCTGACCGATCTGGTGCAAGGCGCGATCGTCTTGATTGCCTGTATCATCGTCTCAATCATGGCCTTTAATTTGGTCCCCGACACCGCTACGCTGAGTTCACTCGCCGAAACGGTCACGGGGAATTCAACTTGGATCTCCAGTATGCCGAGGTGGCATACCGAGATGCCGGCGGGCTATGAGATGTATGAAACGCTCATTCTCTTCGCCGCATTTTATCTGCTGCGCAATGTGATCGGCGGCTTCGGCACGGGCGATGAAAACCGCTACTTCGGCGCACGCAGCGACCGCGATTGCGCGCTGCAATCAATGCTCCAAGGCGTGACTGTCGCCTTCCGTTGGCCGATGATGATCGGCTTCGCAATCATGGGACTCTTTCTGATCAATTCACTCTTTCCGAACGTGGATAAGGCGGAAGAGGCCGCCGCGATCATCAAGACTTACAATCCCGATGTGGAACAAGGATTTTGGCACGAATTGACTACCAATGTCATTAACTCGCCTGATAAATACAATCCAACCATGATCGCACAGTTGGAAGCAACACTGGGTGCGGAATGGCCAAAGCGCCTCCCTGTAGTCAGCTACAGCGGCACCATCAATCCCGAGCAAATCCTTCCCGCCGTGCTGCTTAACAGCGTGCCGACCGGCCTACGCGGCCTACTGATCGTCTCCATGCTGGCCGCCATGATGTCGACCCTGACCGGCGAAGTGAACAAGAGCTCGGCGCAAGTGGTCAAAGATATTTATCAAAACAGCCTACGCCCACATGCTAAAAACAGAGAGCTAATCATCGTCGCTTACCTCTCGACTGCCGCGATTGTTGCCGCCTCCTTCTGGATGGGTATTTCAGCAAAAAACATCAACAGTCTGTGGGGCTGGATCATCATGAGTCTCACTGCCGGCGGACTCGCTCCTTACGTGCTGCGCCTCTACTGGTGGCGCTGTAATGCTTGGGGCCAAATCGGCGGCACCGTGCTCGGCGGAATCGGCGCAGTCTCACAGCGCATCTGGGCACCTGAAATGAACGAGCTCTATCAGTTTTCCCTAATGACAGGACTCTCCTTCGTCGGCACCATTGGCCTCTCTTACATGACTGTTGCCACCCCAATGCCGGTTCTGCGCAATTTCTACAAGACCACCCGCCCCTTCGGCTGGTGGGGCCCGCTGCGTAAAGAGATCGAGCCTTCACTCTTTGCAAAATGGCGCACCGAACACAAGAACGACATCAGCGCACTGCCCTTTGTGCTAGTCGCTCAAGTCACCTTGTTCCTCATGCCCATGCAGATCGTCATTAAAACATACGATGCGTTCTTCATGACACTGCCTATCTTCCTAGCTGCCGCTTTCGGTGTCTACTGGTTCTGGTGGCGCAATTTGCCACCAAAGGACAATCCAGGCACCGACCGCGCCGACCCGCTCGCTCAGATTCACGAGTAAGTGTCTTACTTGAGAAGAACCGAATTTGTCCGCGTGCGGATTCGGTTCTTCAAGCGTATGACTTGGCGACTCCTCAGCAAATTCGAATGCTTATCGACGTTGCATTTAGCTAGACCGACGTGTTCTAGCTAGAATCGTGTCGCTTGGGATCGATACGTATTAAGCGTAACCTTTAAGCGTTCGACCATTTCAGGATGATCTTGAAGCAAGTTCGTCGTTTCGGATGGATCTTCGTCTAAATTGTAGAGTGCAGGTTTGCTTTGCCCCTTGGTCGCATTTCTCATCGGCAGCGGAACACCGTCGGGGTAGCTGCTATCAATATATTTCCACTTCCCATCGATGATTGAATGTAAGCCTGCGACATTGCTGCAAATCATCGGCAAACGCGGCCCTTGAGATTCACCCACGAGCGTCGGAGCAAAACTGATACTATCCGGCGCATCTGCTACACTCGGTAACTGGCCGCTGACCGCTTCCACTAAAGTTGCATACATATCAACGATATTGACTGGCCGATTACTGATAGTGCCCGCGGTAACTTTACCATCCCAGCGCACGATTAGGGGCACGCGTAAGCCCCCTTCATAGATGGTATGCTTATCACCCTGGTTGATTCCATTTGGAGTCAACCCAGCGGCGATCGCGGTATTCTCGGGACGAGTTTTTGAATTACCGGGAATGTCGGCACCGTTATCCGCAGTAAAGATGATGATGGTATTGTCAGCAATCCCTTCATATTCGAGCGCTTCAATGAGACGCCCAATCGATAGATCGACATCCTGAATAAAATCGCCGTAGGCGCCACAACCACTCGAACCTCGCATCGCTTCAGAAGGTACGATCGGATGGTGCGTGGCAGGATGTGCAAAATAGAGAAAGAATGGCGCACCGGGATCACTGCGATGAGTTTGCTTAATCCAATCAACCGCTTTGTCCGTCAAATATTCAGACGCCTCTTCACGCTGACGCTGCGGCGCATCGAAACCCACGTATTGGCCACCATAAAAACTCTTGGCATAGGCGCTGGTTTTCTGGGAGCGGAGGCCGTAAATAGCATCGTTTTCGATCCATACTCGAAGATTGTCGTCCAGATTTTGCGGCAGACCAAAATGATAATCAAACCCTACATCATTGGGACCGGGCGTCAGTTTCTCAGTATATTGAGTCGGCTTTTTATTCCCATAACCTAAGTGCCACTTCCCAATCTGCGCAGTCGTGTAGCCCATCTTCTGAAAATACTTCGGCAGCGTCATGCGGTTCGTGTCCACAACCATCGGATCAAACAGGTTGACCACGCCAAAAGGTAAGGCCGCGCGCCAGGCATACTCCCCCGTCAAGAGCGCGTAGCGTGTCGGCGAACAAATCGAACCGGGCGCATTTGCTCGGTTAAACTTCAAGCCCAGATCAGCCAAGCGATTCAAATGGGGCGTGCGCACCAGCTTCTTCGAGGCACCGTAGGCATTCACATTGCCCACACCAAAGTCGTCGGCCATAATTAGCACGACATTCGGTTTAGCGATGGCTGTGATTGCTACAACAAGACTTAATGTAAGTATACTGATATGCTTCATGGTGATTTGAGGTAAAAAAATTAACCCCCGAGAACATCACTGCCTCGCGGATGAACCATTAAAGTTGTTAAGAACGCTGTTTGATTAAGCCAAGTAAGCTTTCAAAATCTTCGCTGTACTGACTGCACAGCCCACGGGTTCCGGATTGATCTATATTCCCACCGCCAATGCCCCAGGCTTGCATTCCTGCTAGGCGTATAGACGCAACGCCTGCACCACTGTCTTCGATGCCAATCGCAGAATGACGCTCGTCATAGCCCATCCCTAGCCCCACGCGGAAGGCTTCAGCATAAAGCCAAGGATGTGGCTTGGGAGATAGCTCGCCCAGCGTACCGGCTTGCCCCTTGCGCAAGGCATGACCCGCAGTAATAATCGTGTCATAGAAATCGGCAGGGTCACCCATATTCAAAGTTTTGAAGGCATCGAGGATTTCAGGATAAGCTTTTTCGTAAAGCCCCGAGGTCACCAAGCCCAACTTGAGGCCCATCGCTTTTAATTCTAACAGAAAGTCTTTAATGCCTGGCGAGGGGCGGAATGCACCGGGCTTACCTTTACCATCTAAAATGAGCTGCATTTCACGGTGGGTGTGCTCGAAATAATACGTTCGTGCCACTTCAACCGATTTATCGGGGCAATATTTAGTCACGCAATATTGCAAATGCTCTGAAACCGAATGCCCAGAAACATAGGGTATATCGGCATCCTCCAATTCGAATTTACTATCACCCATCAGACTCGCGACACTCAACTGAATGATCCAAATCCAAAACTCCTCGCTGTGCACCGTCGTACCATCCAAATCCATTAAGATTGCTTTTAGCGGCGCTTCTTCTGCGACTGAATCAACTGGATAATACGCTGGATACCCCATCGCAGAGTTAACCAATGACATGGTGTGATCTGCAAAACCTATAAATTCAACCTTACCATCACCCGTGCCAGCAATGGCGACCACCCCACTCTCCCCGACCCTGAATCGGTTGTCAGAACTTTGCTTCAGTGAAATTAAGCCTACTTTTTCAGCAGACTGACCTAAGTTTGGAAATGACATAGAATATAGTTGATGTTTTACACTTTTGATAAAACGTTTTCGTCTTAGCATACTTTTCAGTCAAACACTATTTAAATAAATTAAAATTCACGACGCATGGGCAAAAAGAAAACAAAGACCGCGATAGTCGTCGCACACACTCACTGGGATCGCGAATGGCGCTACCCGATTTGGAAGACCCGCTCCCTACTTATCGAGTTCATGGATTGGCTATTAGAGATCCTAGAAAAAGACCCGAATTACAGTGGCTTTCTACTCGACGGACAAACCGTCTGCATCGACGACTACCTTGAGATTAAGCCTGAAAACAAGGAACGCATCGCAGCTCAAGTGCGCGCCGGCAAGCTCGCCATCGGCCCATGGTATACCCTACCCGACCTGTTTCCCATTGCTGACGAATGCCTCGTTCGCAATCTCAACAAAGGCATTCGCTTCGCCGAATCGCTGGGCGGCAAATACAACCCGATCGCCTATCACACCTTCGGCTGGGGCCAAACCGCACAGTTCCCTCAGATGTATAAAGACCTGGGCATTAACTATGCCGTCGCCGCAAAAAAAGTCTCTAAGCAACGTGCACCTTACAGTGAATTCATGTGGCGCTCGCCTGACGGCTCAGAGCTACTGACCTCGCGCCTAGGCCACTTCACACGCCAGAACGGCTACTTCTACCTGCACTTCCCGGTTCGCCTGAACAACATCTACGACGACAATAAGTATGCCTGGAAATCGGGCGAAACCGGCGTCGCTTACCACCGCGCCGACAGTGAAATCGCTCGAAACGACTACTTTCGAATTGATCACGAAGACGGCTACTTCAAGGAAAACGTCAAGGACGCCGCCCAGCGCACTTGGGATAACATGGGAGAAACGCTCGTGCCCGACTACCGCCTACTCATGTGCGGTTGCGACTTCTCCACACCCAATCCATATTTGCCGCAGATGGTCGCTGACAGCAACGAAGCGATCGACGATATCGAATTCAAAATGGGTTCGCTGGAAGAATACTTCGGCGGGCTTGGAGAGCGCATCGACCTCAGCCAAGTGCCGACAGTCGACGGTGAACTGCGCGATGGTGAACCATGCGCCGCCTCAGCCAATGCCCTCTCGACTCGTATCCACATCAAGCAGCTCAACAAGAAAGCGGAGAACGTCATGATTCACCGCACCGAGCCACTGGCCGCGGCACTCTTCACTCTCGGCGCCGGGCACTCGAAGGGCTTTTTTGACAAGGGCTGGAATTACCTGCTCAAGGCACACCCACACGACTCGATCAACGGCGTCACGCAGGATAAAACAGTCGATGACAACATCTACCGCTTGAACCAAGCGATCGAGATTGCTGAAACCATCTACGAAGGTAGCATCGCCAGCCTACTCAAGCGCCTCGATCTCTCCAAGTTCAACGCAGAAGACCAACTCTTGCTGCTGCACAATCCACAGTCGCGCGCGGTCAATGAAGTAATCAAGATCGCAGTCGACACACCGCAGGAAAACAGCGTCTGGGCGATCGGCTTCGAAGACGTCGACGGCTCACGTCTCAATGTGCAACAAATCGCCCGCGACGAACATATACAGCCCGTGCACGACATCGAAGCACGCCCTTGGCCCTTCAGCGTCGATCGCCACGAGATCTACCTCGAAACAGGCGAGATCCCCGCTGGCGGCTATAAAGTCATTAAGGTCGTCAACGAATCCACTTACTGGCGCGAAGAAGAATGGTGGCCCAAAATGCGTAAAAGCGCAGGCAGCTTCATCGGACAAGGCGCGCATCAACTCGAGAACGAATTCCTCAAGGTTGAAATCAACTCCGACGGCACCTTCGATCTGACCGACAAGTCAAACGACCGCGTCATCAAAAACATGCACGCCTTCGAAGACGAAGGTGACACTGGCGACTACTGGGCCTACTACGCGCCGTATCACAATCAAATCATCAGCAGTCGCGGCTTCAACTCTCGCATCTGGATGGAAGACAACGGCCCGATCACCGCGACGATTGGCATCGAGACCATCATGCAGGTTCCTGCACGTGCCGAATACGGCAAGGTCAAGGTCCAAGGCTACGGCAAGCGCAGTCAAGAATTAGTCGACCTTAAGATCGTCTCGCACATCACGCTCAACAAGGGCAGCAAGCATCTCAAGGTAAAGACCTCGATCGACAACAAGGCGAAGGATCACCGTGTCCGCGTCATGATCCCGACCGACATCCAAACCGACTTCAGCGATGCGGCCGGCCACTTCACTGTTGATCGTCGTCACATGGTGCACGAAATCGACGATCAAGGGAAACACTTCCCAGAGATGGCACTCCGTCCGATGAGCACCTTTGCGGGGATCAACGATGGCGAAAAAGGTCTGGCCGTGCTCAACAACTGCCTGACCGAATTTCAACTAGTCGACGACGACCGTCGCACCTTAGCACTCACATTGCTACGCGCAGTGCGAAACCGCATCTGCACCGAGTCTCGTGTCTCTTCGGAATTCCCGGAAAAACTCGGCAGCCAAATGCTACAAACCGTCGATTACGAATACGCCATCTACCCACACAAGGGTGATTGGGTCGAAGGTCAGGTCTATGCGGAAGCGGATAAGCTCAACGCAAAACCTGCTGCCACTCAGATATCGATGAACAAAGGGGGCGACCTACCAATCAGCGCATCACACTACGCCCTCGACAACGAGGCACTGGTCCTGACTGCCGTCAAGAAGTCCGAAGATCGCGACTCGATTATCGTGCGTCTACACAACCCGACTGGTGAAACCCAGGCTGCGAAACTCAGCTTTGGGCTACCTGTGACACAGGCATGGCGTAACAACATCAATGAGATCCGCGGCGAAGCGCTGACGATTGAAAATGGGGTGATTTCACTCGATGTGCCGCATGGCAAAATTATCACCATTGAACTGAAATAATAAGGTCTCCCATGACCTAACTCCACTAGTCTTTACACTAACGTTTCGAAACGTAAGCTTACTCAAAAGCTTTGTTCGACCCAAAAGAATATGGAAGAGAAAAAATTTAATTCAAAAGGGATGCTAATCGGTATATGGTTATCATTTATATTCTGCCTAATAATGGGTGGGATTGATATGCTGTTCTATTCCCCGCATAATGTGGATTCATCAAGAGCCATAACCTTCATAGCAATGTCATATCCATTTATTTTTGTATGCTGTATGTTTATGACATTTAGAACAAAAATCATAGCACAAGATGATAAGATCAAAGAACTAGAAGACAAAATAAAACAAATAGTTTGACCAATCAGTCGAAGAAGAAAAGCCCGAAGGGAATCGAATTGGAGGAATTGAACTCTACGACAAGCTGATGGATGCCGAATGAACCAATCACGAACAACGAGTTTAGAACCATTCGTACTGAGCAATGTCGCTATCGTGGCATCGCTCATACTCTACGTTATTTTTGCAGCTTTATCTCTGGCTTCTGGAGAGCGTCCAAATATCATCATCCTACTGACCGATGACCAAGGTTACGGCGATCTCGGACACCATGGAAATACCGATATAAAAACGCCCAATATTGACCGGTTTGCACAAGAGAGCGTCGTTTTCGAGCGTTTTTATGTGAGCCCCGTCTGCGCACCTACCCGTGCGAGTCTCCTGACCGGACGCTACAACTACCGGACAGGAGTAACGGATACATGGAAGGGCGGTGCGATCATGCATCAGGACGAATATACGCTGGCCGAGGCTCTCAGCGCCGCGGGCTATGTAACCGGTCTCTTCGGCAAGTGGCATCTAGGCGACAACTATCCCTACCGACCGCAGGACCAAGGTTTCAGGAAAGTCCTGATGCACCCCGGTGGAGGTATCGGTCAGCCCTCCGACGTCCCCGGCAACAGCTATTTCGATCCGACTCTACTCGAGGATGGCGTAGGGGAAAAGTTCTCCGGCTATTGCATGGATGTTTATACCGATGCAGCGCTGGAATTCATTGAAGCCAACAGGGAGTCACCCTTCTTCGTTTATTTAGCGACCAACACACCTCACACACCGCTTCAGGTCCCGGAGAGTTACACAGCGCCTTATCTGGCAGCAGGACTACCAGTAAAAACCAGCAAAATCTACGGAATGGTCTCCAATATTGACCACAACTTTAAACGTGTCCTCGACAAGTTGGACGCCCTGTCACTGAGCAATAACACAATCGTTATTTTCATGAGCGACAACGGGCCAAAAATTTTCTCAGAGAGACGCCATCGCGCAGGGCTGCGGGGCGAAAAATCCGATGTTTATGAAGGCGGCATCCGTAGTCCATTTTTCATGCGCTGGCCGGAACGTTTCAAACAAAGCCAGACCATTAACATAAAAGCTTCCCACATCGACATCATGCCCACGATCTTGGCCGCCACTCGACACCAATATGCACTGCCCGCCGCGTTCGACGGCCGTAATCTGTTGCCACTGATAGAATATCCTGGTGCGACTTGGGCTGAACGCACACTCTACTTTCAGTGGCATCGAGGATACAAACCTAACAAGTTTCAAAATTTCACTGCGATCGGATCTCGCTATAAATTACTTCAAGCGAGCAATAAATTTGATCAGACACAGAAGCCCGTTTTCGAACTCTACGACTTAGAGGAGGACCCGGGAGAGACCCGTAATATTGCGCCGACCCAGCCGAAAATTGCCGAATATATGCAAGCCGAATATCTTGATTGGCTTAACGATGTCAGCAACTCACGCGGATACCCCGAAATGCCTGCCTGGGTAGGTTCGCCGAAGGAGAATCCAACGCTACTTACCCATCAAGATCGACGAGGTGTAGGCAGCTGGGGCAATGATCGCTACCACTCGGATAATTACTGGCCAATCCGCATCCTCCATCGAAGTACTTACCGCATCTCGCTGGATCTCTATGCACCGAATCGAACTTCGGGCATCGCAACGATTAAAATCGGGGACAAGCGCTTTGATAAAGCCACACGTAAAGGAGACACTACAGTTGAATTCGAAAGCATCTTTCTTGAAAAGCAAGATGCTAGGATTTCGGCTTGGATCGATACCAACAATCAAAAAAAAGGGCCACGGTTTGTGAAGATTGAACATTTAGATAATACCCGAAACCATAATTAACCGTATGTTTAACTTCGGGTGGTGAATTTATCCGTGCGCAACTCATCTACGATGACGTGTTCACATAAATCAAATATCTCCTGAATCCCGATAAAAAATAGCCACTCTCAGCAAGATGAGAGACTAACTCCCAACTAAAGGTTAAACCTTATCCTCGTCCCAGGTCGGCATTGCGCCAACCAATCGATATCTGCCTCTCGTAGAATCGCAATTTTCGCATACCCGCCAACCGTCGGGCCGTCGACCATCGTCACAATCGGCAGGCCATTCCCTGGAATTTGAAAGCTCCCCGGTAGCACTGGCTCGCTACGAATTGAATCCGGCACATCAAGCGCTGGCCCTTCTAGGCGAAAGCCAGTCCGATCCGAACGCGGCGACACCGTCCACTCTGCTGACACCAGCTGCGCACGTGCCCGCTCTGAAAAAAGCTCAAACTGTGGCCCCGGCAATAACTCGAACTCCATCGGCCTTAAGAAATCGCGTTGTAGTTCGGCAGCGAGCACGCGCCGCCCCACCCGCTCATATCCAAACGAAGCAGCTGATGTCAGTGCAGACAATTGAGCTCCACGCTCTAAGGGCTGACCCAATCCATTACGTGCATCCGCCGACGCACTGCCGAACCATCGGTCTGCATCAAATCCTCCCGGCACCGCGACGTAAGCCCACAAGCCTGCGCGATTCATCGGAAAATGCAGCACCGTACCGGCAACAACTTTCCTCGCAGTCCACGGAGCTATCGCACAACCTAAATCAGCACCTGCGACGGCAATCCAAGTATCTTCTAACACTCGAAGCTTCGCACCTTGCATTAAAACTTCCAGCACAGGTGCATCTATACGGTTGCCAAGTAATCGATTCGCCGCAGCAGCCGAGCTACGATCCATCACTCCGCCCGGAGGTACGCCAAATCGGCGCCACCCAGGGCGACCGTAATCTTGTACCGAAAGCCCAACTCCCGTGGATATTATTTCAATCACAGCCATACTAGATCACCAAAAATTTAACAGTATCCCCTGCGGCCAACGCAAAGACCTCGCGTGCATCACTCAGCGTGCCACGTGCCTTTTCAGGTTGAAATAACGGAAAATCAGTGCGTCCCAACAAGTGCCACCCTCCAGGACTGGCCACCGAATAGATTCCCGCATGGCTGCCACCAATGGCAACGGACCCCGGCTCGATTCGATCACGCGGCGAAGCCTTGCGCTTCAAGTGCAAACGTTCATCCAGCCCATCCAAATAGGGAAACCCCGGCGCGAACCCCATCATTCGCACTCGATACTCGGGGGCCGAATGTATCGCAACGACCTCCGCTTCACTCAAACCAGTCGCGACTGCCACCATTGCTAGGTCTGGGCCCTCATAGCGCACAGGCACTTCGATCCGTCGCGAATACTTTGAACTGTCCAGTATTTCACTCTGCAAACCAGACAGCCATTCATACAGAACGCATTCAGATACAGGCCGCTGAAACAGTACCAGCAGATTGTCAGCACCTATGACGTATTCATCAAAACCATCCGGTGGAGTCATTGACAACGCTTGCTCGATTGCCAAACGCTTCGATTCGCTCAACTGATCCAGCAAATAACCGCGCTCTCCATACGGT
>Ga0209833_1001889_pt1 | contig 13228 bp, 10 predicted proteins | sample COGITO_mtgs_1105_3_FD_184797 | JGI IMG/M metagenome (GOLD analysis project Ga0209833, IMG submission 184797) | Pelagic marine microbial communities from North Sea - COGITO_mtgs_110506 (SPAdes) (version 2) | ecosystem: Environmental > Aquatic > Marine > Epipelagic ... | reverse complement strand
TTTATGATTATTCATTTCTTGCTGCTGTTAGTATTGATGTGAAATTTTCAAATGTAGTTATTTAACAATAAATTCCACTCTTAAATAGGAATTTCACCGATCTGCAAGAAAAAACTAACGCCCCCCAAAAAAATTCACACATACGTAAAAAGAACATATCGCCACGAGCCAAACCACTATTATATTTGACAGGCTTAGTACAAGCGATTGTCCAAGTCATATGTTTGATAATAAAGTCACCACCGTTCGGCTGGGCATCATACTGATCTCGCTGCTCGCGGTCGCGCTCTATTTTAATACACTGTGGAATGGCTTTGTTTTTGACGATGAAGCAGTGCTCACCAAGCACCAGTCAGTGCTGCAGGGCGTAAACGGGATTGGCGATATTTTTACGCACGGCTCTTGGTGGGGCTATGAACCTGACAATGATTTACATGTGTATCGACCGCTGCAGTTAACCGCGCTCGCACTGCAGTATGAACTTTTTGGCCTCAGCGCCGCCAAATTCCACTTGGTACACATCCTGAGCTATGCGTGCTTATGTGGGATTTTGTTTACGCTGCTGCTTAAAGTGTTTAAAAATCTTCCACACGGATCGAGCCTGGCCCTAGTGACCAGCTTATTGTTCACCGCCCACCCCGTCCATACAGAGGTGGTCGCTAACATCAAAGGCAACGGCGACCTGCTCGCCCTACTGCTAGGCCTGCTCTCACTGCACCAGCTCTGGGATTATCACCAAAAACAAGGAGTTTTACGCTTATTCTGCTCCGGCCTACTTTTCTTGGCAGCGTTGCTGTGCAAAGAAACCATTGTGACACTCATCGGGGTGGCTGGTTTGCTGCTCTTCACCTTTACGCCCCAGAAACTATCGAAGATTGCGCTTTCACTGACCCCAATGGCAGTGGCCATCATCGCCTACCTCATCGGCCGCGCACTGGTATTTGGCGAAAATGCCAATGAACTCGACACCAACGGCATGAATAACGCTGTCTACCTGGCGGACGGCCTGAGCCAGCAAATAGGCCTGCGCATGTACGCACTAGGCAAAAACCTACAGCTACTGCTGCTGCCCTACCCGCTACTCATGATGTATGTGCATGCAAGCATCCCGATGACAGAGGCCTATGAGATGGCGAGCCTCTTCCCCGCCGTTTTGTATACGATCATTACACTGCTGTTCTTGTTTAACCTTAAGCGTAGCAATTTGATCGGCTTTACCTGTGGTAGCTACTTGATCACCATCTTTCTGTTTTCTAATCTGCTATTTTCGATTCCTAACATCGTCAGCGAGCGATGGCTATTCCTGCCATCGTTGAGCATCTGTTTGGGCCTCGCTCTGCTATTTCAATGGCTCTTTAAACAAGCTCCGAAGGTTACTTACGCGGCACTCGGGTTGCTGCTATTTGGCTACTGCGGCTATACAGTACAACGAAACTTCGACTGGAAAAGTAACTTAAGCTTGGTTCAACGAGATATTCATACCTCCCCAAACAGTGTGCTGATTAATTCGATTTATGCGAATTCGCTGCTGGCGAAGGCAACGCAAAGTCAACCAATTGACGAGGCGACCTTGCGGCAGAGCGTTTATTATTATGAGCAGTCGGTACGAATCAATCCCACTGATGCAGGCAAACACAACCTGCTGGGCATCGCCTACGAAACTCTCAAAGAGCACGAAATGGCCGCCGATGCCTTCAAAGTGGCGATGTCCTATCAATCCAAGATCCAAGGCAAGGCGCAGTTTTCGCATGCAAAAAACCTCAATCTCGCAGGAAAATACTCCGCAGCGCTAGATGCCTGGAAACGACTCGAAATAAGCCACCCAGATGTAACTGAGGTCAAGCAGGGGCTGGCAGTAGCCCTCGACCAACTCGGACAAACAGAAAGCGCCATAGACACACTCAAAGCAGAAATACTGAACCAGCCCGACAATTGTATACTGCATGAGCAAGTTGCCAAACTGACGCGTAAGCTCGCGCATGAACACGGTTCTGACGCCGATCTGCTCCGCCAATCGCTGAAATATTACAAACAAGCACTTAAAAACGGAGCAGAGCCCTCAATCACCTATAACAATATCGGCATCGTCTATGCGGATCTAGGACTGCACCGCGAGGCATCAAGCGCCTTTGCTGAGGCCAGCAAACAAGAATCCTCCATTCAAGGTAAGGCATACTTCTCGTATGCCAAACACCTCGGCCTTTCAGGCCAAACTGCGAAGGCTCACCAAGCATGGCAACTGGTTGACCAAAAATACCCCAACATCATTGAAGTCCAAGATGAGATTGCCCAAATTCTACTAACTCAAGGCAATGAAGATCTGGCGAAAAAATACTTCGCCCGCGCAATCGAGCTAATCAATCGCACCCCAGATCCAAGCAAATACTCCTCCATACTAGAACGCAGCAAACGCTACCTCAAATAAAATAAACATGCATAACTACGACGACGAATTCTTTGATTATGTGAACTTGGGAGCGCAGCGCTCTGCCGAGATACTACTTCCGCTACTAAAACAACACCTTCCGATTGAGTCGGTGCTGGATGTCGGCTGCGGCGAAGGTGCTTGGCTCGATGTCTGGAAGAAACTGGGGGTATCAGAAGTGCATGGCGTCGATGGCGACTACGTCGCGCAGGAACGCTTGATCATTGCGCCGAACGAGTTTACCGCAGCTGACCTCAGCGCTCCCTTTAACTTAAATCGACAATTCGACCTCGTGCAAAGCTTAGAGGTTGGAGAGCACCTGCCGACGCAAAGCTCGGATGATTTCGTGGACTCGATTGTAAAACACGGCCAATGTGTCCTTTTTTCAGCGGCAGCCATTGGCCAAGGTGGTGACAGTCATATCAACGAACAGCATTATGAATTCTGGCGTCAGAAATTTGCGAAACACCACTACGTGGCGATTGATTACACCCGCCCAAAGTTGATGAACGACAAAAGAATCGAACCCTGGTATCGATATAACGCATTTTTATACGTTCATCAGGATCTAGTCGGCTCGCTTCCTTCGACATTGAAAACTAACATTGTTGACGATAGCCAACCGCTCCGTGACATCTCTCCCCTATGGTACCAAGCTAGAAAAAAGCTCATTAGTTTGCTGCCCATTTCCCTCGGCACCAAAATGGCGAAATGTAAGGAAAGCTGGACAGTCATTAGAAAAATCAAATTTCAGAAAAAGTAAGCTCTTCACTTTCTGGCTCTCAGACAGATATGCATCTCACCACTACCAATGAATAACTCTAGCCAACACAGTTCACCGCAAAATCGCCAAGAGCCCACGCTGACAGTCGTGGTGCCGTGCTACAATGAAGAAGAAGTCTTACCAGAGGCCGCGAATCGTTTGGGCACTCTGCTGGCTGATCTAATCCGATCCGGAGACATCGACCAAGCCAGCCATATTCTTTTTGTGGACGATGGCAGCAAGGACATGACGTGGCAGTTAATTGAAACGTTTGCGTTGAAAAATAAGACTTTCAAGGGACTGAAATTATCGAGGAATAAAGGCCACCAGTATGCTTTATTAGCAGGTCTCCATACCGCTGAAGGTGATGCTGTCGTCAGTATCGATGCAGATCTTCAAGATGATGTGAATGCAATCACTCAAATGCTACTCAATTTCAAAACAGGTGACGACGTCGTGTATGGAGTGCGCAACAAACGCACCAGCGATAGCTTCCTGAAGCGTTTCACGGCAGAGTCCTACTATAATTTATTGGGGAAAATGGGAGTGGATCTGGTGCATAATCATGCAGATTTCAGACTACTGAGTCGCCCCGCACTAGAAGCCCTAAAGTGCTATGGCGAAGTCAACCTTTTCATCCGAGGCGTCATTCCTACACTGGGCTTCCAGTCGAGTATCGTCGAATATACCCGCGACAAGCGCTTTGCTGGGAGTTCTAAATATCCGGTCACCAAGATGATTTCTTTGGCAATCAATGGCATTACTAGCTTCTCACCAGTGCCACTGCGTATGATTTCAGCCTTAGGATTTTTTGTGTCCTTTGCTAGCCTGCTGCTCATCATCTGGGCCCTAGGCGTCAGGTTTTTTGATCCCGAGGCAGTACCCGGATGGGCGTCTTCTGTCATACCCATTTACTTCATCGGAGGCATTCAACTGCTCAGCCTCGGTATTGTCGGTGAGTACATATCGAAAATTTATTCAGAAGTGAAGAAGAGGCCCAGATTCATTATTGAAAGGTCCATTTAGCCGACATTACACAGTAAGCCGTCCTGATCGCGATCGGTGAGCTTCGACGTACCCGTAATCCACTAAAACGGTCGACTTCATTCATTGCTACCAGATGCAATCGTACTAGGCTTCAAAACATTGTGCCGTGGAGTTCCGCCGTCGCCTACATGAGTAGACATTGTGGCGCCTAGGTCCTCGTATGATCACTCGTTGAGCTTAAGCGTTTTTGTATTTCCTAGAGCCAACTATCGGGCAAGAAGCTACATCACATCCAGATCGACTAGGATCTCGCGCGGACTGGAGCCGTTTTCGGGGCCAACGATGCCGCGCTCTTCGAGGGCTTCCATTAAGCGAGCCGCGCGGTTGTAGCCCACACGTAGGCGGCGTTGCAGCATCGAAGTGGACGCACGCTTGGTGCTACGCAGCACATCGATTGCATCCGGTAGAAGCTCATCACCATCCGACTCGCCGGTACCTGCAGTCGGGCCGCCGTCGTCGCCTCCAGCATCAATTTGCTGCTGCACTTCTTGAGCAATCTGCGGTGGATCATTGTTCTCCTTAAGGAATTCGACAATCGCTTCGATCTCATCATCCGAGACGAACGCACCCTGCGCACGCACCAGGCTGGAGGTCCCTGGGGGGATAAACAGCATGTCGCCCCTGCCGATCAACGCCTCCGCACCGCCACCATCGAGGATCGTACGGCTATCAATCTTGGAAGCCACCTTGAAGGAAATACGACTGGGCAGGTTGGCCTTAATCACGCCGGTGACGACGTTCACCGAGGGACGTTGGGTTGCTAGCACTAAGTGAATACCAGCGGCACGCGCGAGTTGGGCGATACGAGCGATACAGGTCTCGATATCGGCAGGCGCGACCATCATCAGGTCGGCGAGCTCGTCAATGATGCAGACGATGTAAGGCAGCTTTTTCTTCGGAACCTCAAAAGCATCATCATCGCGGGGCACTTGCATATTACTCACGGCAGCGCGCTCTTCTGGAGTCATGTCGGCATCCATGGCCTCGGCCTTGGCCTGCTCTTCCTTGTCCTTCATCAGCTTGGCGTTAAAGCCTGCGATATTGCGGACATTGGTCTTGGCAAAGATTTGGTAGCGGTGCTCCATCTCGGCGATCAGCCACTTCAGCGCGCCCGGCACCTTCTTGGCCTCGGTCACCACCGGAATCAACATGTGCGGCAGCGCATTATACATCTGCATTTCAACCACCTTCGGATCGACCATGATGAAACGAAGATCGTCTGGCCCGGAGTGGTAGAGCAGCGATGCGATAATCGCGTTGATACAGACCGTTTTACCGGAACCGGTCGAACCAGCGATCAGCACGTGGGGCATCTTGGTGAGATCCATCACCATCGGCTTACCTGTTACATCCTTACCTAGCACGACTGGGATCTCCGCATTGGCTTCCCCCCACGCCTTGGACTCGACGATGTCGCGCATGCAGACCGCCTCGGATACCTTATTGGGCACTTCGATACCGACTGTGCCTTTACCAGGAACTGGCGCGAGAATACGCACAGACATGGCCTGCAGGCCGAGCGCGATATTTTTGTCTAGATTGACGATCTTCTCGACGCGAACGCCTGGCGCGGGCTTTACCTCGTAGCGGGTAATGACTGGCCCAGTATGAATCTCGCCGGGAATGACCTTAACGCCGAACTCGTCGAGCGTACGCACCAACGCTTGCATCGTGCCGGCATGGTCTTCTTCGCTAATAGTGCCCGCAACTTGCGGCTCAGCCAATAAGCTGAGCGGTGGAAACACATAGTCGCCGCGGCGCTCAGGTATACTCGCGACGGCTTTTTCTGTCTTCTCTTCTGCAACGACCTTGATCATCGAAGGATCAAACTTCGGCTTCGGCTGCTCGATCGGCGGCTCGGGCTCTTCCATCAAGGGCTTAACCTGTTTAGCCTGTTTGGCCTGTTTGGCTGGCGATTCTTTTTTGGCCTGTTCGCGCTTCAAGCCAGCAGGAGAAGTGATCGAAGCAGGCAGCAATGATGGGCGACGCCCATCGTCATCGGCAGCCTCCTCTTCGTCTTCATCGTCCTCAGCAAGCGCTGGTTGAGATTTCTTGCTGGCTTTAGCCGCGGCGCGGTCCGCCTTGCGTTGTACTTTGGCAGCCGCCGCCTCTGCTTTGGCGAGGCGTTTAGCCTCCCTGCGCTCCGCCCGCAGAGCTTTACGCTCTTCCTTCGAGCCAGCCCGCGCGGCAAGGAAGCCGCTATACGCGTTTTGAATATAATCAAGAAAACGGCCGAGGTTATCGGTAAAGACAATCACCGAGCCGACCACGAACCCCGTCAACAGGATCAAGAAACTGCCAAAGGGGCCGATAAACGGCTGCAATATAGTCGCGGCAACAAATTCGCCAAAAACCCCGCCGACGTGTGACGAAAGTTGCTGCGCAAAAATGCCGTCTTGTATCTTCACCGTGCCGATGACCTCCATCATCGCCGCCAAACCAGACGCACACATTAACGAGCCCACGGTTGCAACGCCACTCACCATACGGCGGCGAGGCTGCTGCTGCAGAATGAAGCGAACCCCAGCCCATAAAAGATAGAGCGGAATCAACCACGTAGCGACACCGATAAAATGAAAAGCCCAAAAACTCACTTCTGCTCCAAAGACGCCGACTAGGTTCATTTCGGGCTCAGTGGTGTACACCCGGGACTGCGCAAGCTCGAAATCCCAGATCGCCACAAAGCTACAGAGGCCAATACAAAAAAACACCAGTGCCCACACTGGCCGAGACCCGGCTTTACGTGGTTGCGAGACGACTTTCTTTCGCGCGACTTTTTTCTTCGGTTTTCTGGCCATGGAATGTGTTTTAGATACGTTGCTTTAAATCCAAAAAGAATTCGATTGAATATCGCAATTTAAACAAACTCCTGCATAGAAGTGAAAAATGCAACTCCTAGAATTCACACCTTTATATATGGAACGCGTTTGGGGCGGTCGAGGCCTCGAAGCAAAATTGGGTCGTACGCTCCCCGATGGACAAGTCATCGGGGAAAGCTGGGAAATTGTCGATCGCCCGGACGAGCAATCCGTCGTCGCCTCCGGCCCACTCGCTGGCCAAACGATCCGCGAACTGCTTGAAAGTTCCGCGGCCGACATCCTTGGCCCTGGCCGCGATCCTGCCAAGCCTTTCCCGATCCTCGTCAAATGGCTCGATTGCCAAGATCGCCTCAGCCTGCAGGTGCACCCGCCAGCCGCGATCGCACCCTCGCTCGGCGGCGAGCCAAAGACCGAAAATTGGTATGTCGCTGATGCCAACGCCGATGCCTCCCTCATTGTCGGCCTGAAAAAGGGCGTCACGCGCGAACAATTTGAGACTGCGCTCGCCAACAATCAAGCCGAGGACTGCGTGCACCGCTTCCCCGTGAAAGCCGGGGACTCAATTCTAGTCGAAAGCGGGCGCATGCATGCGATCGACGCGGGTAATCTGATCCTTGAAATCCAGCAAAACTCCGACACCACTTACCGCGTCTACGACTGGGGGCGCGTCGGGCTGGACGGTGCACCACGGCAACTGCACATTGAGGAGTCCCTCAAATCGATCGACTTCGACGACTTTGAACCAGACGCTTTGACCATCATTCCAGGCGAACAGGTGTTGGCTGATTGTAGCGAATTTCGTATTCGCAAGCTGGAATTGCAGCCCGGTGATACCGCCATTGAGCTCGCCGCTGGTGAACAAGCTCGCCTGATCCACATCGTGAGTGGCAGCGTCAAAGACGGAATTTCTGGCCAGACGCTCGTGGGCGGCAACAACTACCTGCAGCCCTACGTCACCAGCGCAACGCTCGTCGCCGAGACAGCAACCACACTGCTGATTACCGACCAGTTCTAGTCGCTAGACAAAGCCAGCAGTCTTACAAGGCAGTTTAGTCCCGCCTCGGAAGCATCTGACATACCATTTGAAGCGCCCCAATGCAGCTGTGTAATAAGGGGCATCTAAGCGAACAATACTTCGCACGAATAATTAAATTTCGCTCTTTTTGCCTAAAACTGCGTCCTTGATCTCTGCGAAGGAATCAACACACTTCCGCGCTCAATCTTGAATCAGATCTGCCTTTTTGCACCTGCAAGCGCCAATACTTTTCGAAAAATGACCGACAACAACACAGACACATCCGACGAAACTACTGAAACCGAAGCGGCTGAAGTCGTCGAAGAAACTGCCGAAGAAACTGAAACACCTATCGCTGAAGCCACGCCTCTTGAGAAAGCCGAAGCCGAAGCAGCGGAGATGAAATCTCGCTGGTTACTTTCAGTCGCGGATATGGAAAACTACCGCAAGCGTATCGGCCGCGAAAAGCAGGACATCATTCGCAGTGCTGGGGCTAGCGTAGTGGAATCACTCCTCCCAGTACTCGATAATATGAAACTCGGCCTGCAGGCTGCCGAAAATCATCCCGAAGCAAAGGACGTCACCCTCGGCTTCCAGATGGTTGATGATCAGCTCAAGCGGGCACTCAGCGAACAAGGCCTCGAAGAACTCATTCCAGACGGCGATGCCTTCGACCCGAATTTCCACGAATGTATTTCACATCAATCATCGAATGAAGTGGAGGAAGACAAAGTCATCCAAACTGTCCGTGCAGGTTATCGCCTGAATGACCGACTGATCCGCGCAGCGAGTGTAATTGTTTCCAGTGGCCCTGAAAAAGCATAACCCCCTTTTAGACCACCATGGCACAAGCAGATTTATATGAAACCCTCGGCGTCGCACGCGATGCGTCCGACGATGAACTTAAGAAGGCCTACCGCAAGCTGGCAGTCAAATATCATCCAGATAAAAACCCGGGGGATGCCGCTGCAGAAGCAAAATTCAAAGATATTTCTTCTGCTTACGACAATTTAAAGGACCCCGATAAGCGTGCGGCCTACGATCGTTACGGACACGCCGCTTTCCAAGGTGGCATGGGTGGCGGAGGTGGCGGTGGCCATGATCCGTTCGACATGTTCCGCGAAGCCTTTGGCGGCCGCGGCGGCGGGGGTGGTGGCATTTTCGATGAATTTTTTGGCGGCGGAGGTGGCCAATCCGCGAGTGGAGCAGCTCACGGCTCGGACCTTCGCTATGACCTAGAGATTTCCTTAGAAGAAGCCGTCAAAGGCTGCGAAAAAGAAATCCGCTATCGACGCCCGATCGAATGTAAAAAATGTCACGGCGAAGGCGCCGAGCCCGGCTCGAAGAAGGTGACCTGCTCGACTTGTGGTGGCGCAGGGCAAGTGTCGTCCAACCGCGGGTTTATTAGTTTTCGACAAGTATGCCCTAGCTGCCAAGGCGCTGGGCAAACGATCGAGAAGCCTTGCAGTAACTGCCACGGCGAAGGCCGCGAGATGGATACCAGCACGGTCAAAGTTCGCATTCCTGGCGGCGTCGCCACTGGTTCGAAACTTCGCTCTGCGGGTAAGGGCGAAGCGGGTCAAATGGGCGGCCAAGCGGGCGACCTCTACATCATCGTGCACGTCAAAGAACATGAGCTCTTCGAGCGCCACGACCATGACCTTTTCTGCGAAGTGCCGATCAAGTTCACCCTCGCCGCACTCGGCGGTTCGATCAATGTGCCAACCCTGTTCGGCAAAGGCTCACTCAAAATCCCTGCCGGTACGCAGACTGGCACTACTTTCCGCCTGCGCGGCCAAGGAGTCCCGCACCTACGTGGCAATGGCAAAGGCGATCTACTCATCCGCGTGCAAGTGGAAGTGCCCACCAAGCTCACTGCAGACCAAAAGAAAAAGCTCGAGGAATACGCCGATGCCTGTGGCGATCCGGCCAACCCGATGAGCGAATCCTTCGTCGAAAAAGCGAAGCAATTCTTTCGCTAGGCCGCTAACGCGGGTTTACAAGTTATCGGTTCTTTAGTTTCAGTTGATCAAAAATTAAATCCGAAAACCAATAACTGATAACCAAACAACTCTAACTACATGGCTTATCCAATCGTCATTCTCGGCTCTGGCAGCGGCACCAACGCTGAGGCTCTGTTAAAGGCAGAAGCGAACAAGCAACTCGGCGCGGCAAAGATTGCAGCGATCATTAGCGATCACGAAGACGCGGGCATCCTTGAGCTAGGGCAAAAATATCAAGTGCCCGCGATCTACATCGACCCAAAGCGCAAAGGCGCCCGGCTGAGCGACGAAGCCGAGCAAACTTACATCGAACGCATCGCATCGTTCTCTCCAAAGCTTATCGTGTTGGCCGGCTTCATGCGGATTATCAACCGCCCATTCATCGAAGCTTTCGAGGGGCGCATGATTAACCTGCACCCGAGCCTGCTGCCGAGTTTCCCTGGCATGGATGGCATTGCTCAAGCCTTCGATCACGGCGTAAAGCTCACTGGTTGCACCGTACATTGGGTCACTCCAGCACTCGATGCCGGCCCCATCATCGACCAAAAAGAAGTGCGTATTGAAGAACAAGATACACTCGAATTGCTCGAAAAGAAGGTCCATATCGTCGAGCACCAACTGCTGCCCGATGTCGTCGCCCGCTTGAGTAAGGGTAAGATTAAATCGTTGTAAATATTATTGACCTAGCACCACTCGATGGAGCGCCTCGCCGCTCGCTTAGTGCGATTGCACCCGCTGTTCAGTTCCAGCATCTAACTCGTACTTCACTTTTTCAGACTAATTACCATGGGCACACAAATTGAACTTCGCTCCATTATCCCCGACGAAATGGCTGACCTCCTTGACGGTCATTTTTTCGAAATCGAGTCCGCCCACTGGGGTATCATGCAAAAAGAGGTCGACGACCCTTTCGAAGTGTTTGGTATCTTCGCCGACGCCAAGACCGGACACGCGGCACTCGCCGAACTACGGATCGAGTTCCCCAATTTGCCCGAGACATTTACCGAAACCGTGATTGAAGATGCAGATTGGCAAAATGCGTATAAAGAGTTCGTCAAGCCATGGAACGATCGACAGTTGCACTGGATTCCGCTCTGGGACCGCGACAGCCTCAAAGCGCCCGCCGAAGCCGCGGTCGTCTATCTTGATGCTGGCATGGCCTTTGGTACAGGTGCTCATGAGACGACACGCCTGTGTGCGCGACGACTGCAAGACTATCGCGATGCCAATATCGACCAACTGGATACGGCCGAGTTAATCGACGCAGGCTGCGGCTCTGGCGTGCTCGCACTTTCGGCTGCAGTGCTTGGATTCAGAAAGATCCTCGGGTTCGACTTCGACCCCGAAGCGATCGTCGTTTGCCACAGCAACGCCGACGAGAACGCGCACATCCCGAAACCCGAATTTGAGGTAGCTGATTTGGAAAAAGGCCTCAAAGGCAGGCAGGCCGACTTGTTACTGGCGAATATTCAAACCGACGTACTGATTCCACACTGCGATCCCGTCGTGCATGGCGTCAAATCAGGCGGCACTCTAGCGCTCAGTGGCATTCTAGTCAAAGAGCTCAACCTTGTGCGCTCGCACTACGAAGCTAAATTTGCCGAACTGCGCCCAGCAGACACAATTAGGGTGGATTCGCGGCAAGACGGCGAATGGGGTGATTTGCGGTTCGTGCTGTCGTAATGCTATCAGATTTAGGTCTGTGGATTTCGCCCTATTCCGTGCTTGCGATATAAAACCAGACGCTCACATAATGCCCTTCTAATGCAAAATATTGGCGAACGATTTGAAGAGGCACGTAAGCGCAAGGGGATTTCCCTGCGGGAGGCCGCTGAGGCGACTAAAATCCGTAGTGATTTTTTGGGAAACATCGAACAGAACAAGTTCAATTTCAATCTCCCTGAGATCTACAAGCGCGGATTCCTCAAAAGCTACGCACGCTATCTTAAGCTCGACCCTGAAAATATCCTCACGGACTACAGTGCGCATTTACTAAGCAAATCCCGCAACAGTTCCAAAGGAGCCGAACTTTTCGGCAGCATGGACGTCAAGGAAACATCGACTGAACTGGCGGGTGATCAAAACGAAGAGCCTTCCTACGGCAGAATTTCCGCGAATGCTCCCGCTGACGAAACAGAGGAAGGCGAGCCAAACCTTGAAGACGAGAGTGAAAAGATTTTTTATATTAAAGCGGGGCTAGTTGCCGTCGGCACAATCGCACTCGTCGTGGTGATCTTTAGCCTAATTAAAGCAATTTTAGGCAGTGGCGACGATCCTGTGATTGAAACCAATGATCTCCGCGATCCTGCTGCGATCACCGAAACAGCTGAATCGACCGAGCCGAGTAATCCTGCAAGCCCCGAAGAAAGCATCACTCTGATTGCCAGTGGCAATGTTTACGTTCTCGTTAAACAGCGTAACGACAACCAAGATCTCCTTCGGAAAGCACTCAGTGGTGGTGAAACCGTCACCCTCGCAAAGAGTGGCCCGGTCGACATCTTATTCACCGCAGGTGAGAATCTAGTGATCGTTAATCCAGCCGGCGAAAAGCTACGTCCCGAAGGCGAAGGCACTGCAAAGATTTCGATCCCGTAGAGCGTCAGTTAAACCTTAAACCACGCAACCCGTGGCGCACTGTTTTACTCGCGCGCACTGTGCTCCGTACCACAGGTGCAGCATCTCTGCGAAGCAGATCTCTCTACAATCCCACCGAGAGTGATGACTGGCTTGATGCCAGGAGAATTCCTTTAGTTTACACCGCACCCAGACGGTCGTAGCCCAACAGGCTTGCCTAGCACCTCACCATATACAAAAGCCGTGCGTGCTGCGGCGGGATCGCGCAAAACCGATCGAACCGATCCCGCAGGTAAGCTCCCGCGAGTCGAACGAGACTGCCCATTCGGAGACTTCGCTGCTGTAGTCGGCCGGCCCGCCTGACGCCTGAGCGCTTCGGCGCGACGCTTAGTCGCTTCGATCTGCTCTAAGCGAGCCTGCATTTGCTCTTCGTATACATTGTCCGATGTATTCCAAGAAAAACGATCATCCACTGTGGACACTTGAGGAGTCGGCTCCACGTGCGGTGCGCGTTGATGAGTTTCCTTGTGCCGCTCGACGACCCGCTTGTGTAGCTCACGATGCGCCACAACTGGCTCTGGT
>Ga0209833_1001868_pt1 | contig 13340 bp, 14 predicted proteins | sample COGITO_mtgs_1105_3_FD_184797 | JGI IMG/M metagenome (GOLD analysis project Ga0209833, IMG submission 184797) | Pelagic marine microbial communities from North Sea - COGITO_mtgs_110506 (SPAdes) (version 2) | ecosystem: Environmental > Aquatic > Marine > Epipelagic ... | reverse complement strand
ATTCGAATGGCCAATCCAGGACCCGGAAATGGATGACGTCCTAATAATTTGTCATCTATCCCCATTGAAGCACCTACACGGCGCACTTCATCTTTAAACAGAGCTCTTAATGGCTCTACAATATTTAACTTCATATAATCCGGCAATCCACCTACATTATGATGACTTTTGATTGTGGCACTTGGACCTCCTGTGGCAGAAACACTTTCTATTACATCTGGATATATAGTCCCTTGTGCTAACCATTTGACATCTTTTATCATATGTGCCTCGTCATCAAAGACTTCAATAAACACACGTCCAATGGCTTTGCGTTTCAGTTCTGGGTCTTCGAGTCCTGCAAGGGCGTCCAAAAAGCGTGCCGAAGCATCCACTCCTTTGACATTAAGTCCCATACCTTCGTACTGTGTGAGAACACTTGAAAACTCATCCTTTCTTAACAATCCATTATTTACAAAAATACAGTAGAGATTTTTCCCAATCGCTTTGTGTAACAAAATGGCGGCAACAGTAGAATCAACCCCACCAGACAATCCAAGAACAACTCTATCATCTTGTATTTTAGCTTTTAAACCAGCAACCGTCTCATCCACAAAAGAATCGGGTGTCCAATCTTGTTGAAGCCCTGCAATCGTAACTAAGAAATTTTCTAATATTGTTTTACCGTCAGTAGAATGATATACCTCTGGGTGAAATTGAATTCCATAGGTGGATTCACCTTCAATTTTGTAAGCAGCGTTTTTCACATCGTGGGTACTGGCTAATAAAACGCCATTCGTTGGCAATTCTTTGATGGTATCACTATGACTCATCCATACTTGACTCCCCGAGCTAACTCCTTCTAAAAAGGCTTCATTTTCTTTTACGTAGGATAAATTTGCACGTCCGTATTCTCTAGTATTTGATGGCGCGACCATCCCTCCTGAAAAATGGGCTAAATATTGGGCACCATAACAAACCGCTAACATGGGTTTATGTCCACGTATTTCTGATAAATCCGGATGTAAGGCGTCGTCACCACGCACAGATTGTGGACTGCCCGAAAGCAGAACGGCTTTGAATTCGTCTAAATTGGTTGGAATTTTATTGAAGGGGTGAATCTCACAATATACATTGAGCTCTCTTACGCGGCGTGCTATAAGTTGAGTATATTGAGATCCAAAATCGAGAATTAATACCTTATCGTGTTGCATAGTCAAAAGTAGTATTTATAAATAAAATGACCCCTAAATTTTTAAAGTTTTTAAAGGGTTAACACATGAAATTTTTGATTTAATGGTGTAAGCTCTAATTTTAAGTGATTTATAAATTCATCGCCATACTCCAGATAGAATTCTGAAAAATTTGTGTACCGTTCTTGCAAACCGCCGATAGGGAAAAGCTCAAGGTGGAGCGCTTCCAAACGATCGATGTAATCTTTGTGCGATTTTTTTTCAGCTTTAAGAAGTCGTTTTTCTAAAGCTTCTAAGCCTTTGATTTGTTTTTTTTCTTGAGCCAATACAGCGCCTTTGAATGACTTATCGGTCTGATCAGCAACTAAATACAACTGCTCAAACTGTTGTTTTAAATGTGATTTTTGAATGGAAAAATCAACAGATAATGATGATATTTTTTTAATTTGAGATTGAATTAGAACGTCTTTATCTTGAAACAAATCTGTCACAGTTACTTTTAATTTATCTAGTTTTTGATGCTGCTTTTGACTGATTAAAAGTACCGAATTTCGATGTAATAAAATCGGAAAGGTAATCTGTTCCTGATCAAAATAGGATTTCAGTTGAAGCCAATAGGATAATTCACCTCCCCCACCAATATAACAGAGGTTCGGCAAAATCGTTTCTTGATATAATGGGCGCATGATCACATTTGGAGAAAAACGTTCAGGATTTGATTCCACTTCAGCTAGCAATTCCTTTAAATCCCATTGAATGTCGGTGTTTAAAACCGAAAAACAGGATTCCTTTTTAACAATTCGCTCCCGTAAATCAGCTTTGAGATAAAACAAATTTAACTCCCGAGGGTTCACCTGAATTTTATAAGCAGCATCAATCGCTGTTATCTGTTGATTAGTCTGAGAAACAGACTTGTAAGCCTGTTGGGTTTTAAACTCAGAGGTGATTTGAGGAATAAATAATCGCTTTAAAGTTGCATCATTTCCATCGATGATTAGCAATCCATCGTCCCCAAATAAGGCATGAACTAAATAACGGGTGGCATCTGCTAAGTTTGAATGGTTTAAATATGCATCATTAACGAGCTCTTTAAGTTCAAGGGCAAAAATTGAATCGCCCAAAACATTGGAAAAAACAGTGACAAATTCAGACAACTCAGAAGTGTCCAAAACGCCGACCGCTCCAGATGTATTTTGCGACCATTGGAACCGTTTGTTTTGAAAATTAAAATGATTAATTTCTTCAAAATCATGATCTTCAGTCGCCATCCAAAAAACAGGGACAAACTTATTTTTAGGATATTTATGTTTTAATTCTTTTGCTAAATTAATTGTCGATATAATTTTATACAAAAAATACAGCGGCCCACCCAACAGGTTTAATTGATGCCCGGTTGTGACGGTAAAGGTGTTTTCATCTCCCAAAGACTGAATCGCTTGAGTGGTCAATTCAGACGGCTTAAGTTGTGTGTATTGTTCTGACAATGCTGCTACTAAAACGCTTCGTTTCTCAGAACTGAATTCAGATTGTTTTGCTTCAAATTGGGCTTTGAAATTTTCTAAAGTTGGAAACCGATGATATAGCGACTGTAATTCCGGGCGGTTTTCTACATAATCGCAGATCAGCTTGGATACAAAGGCAGTGTTTCGAAAAGAAATACAGTCGGTTGGCATGGCATTTACTTAATAGACGTAAAGATACTTTATTTATTTTGCAGTTGGGGATGAAAAATTTGAGAGTAATCGCTGGATTAGAAAATAACGGAAAACACTTAATTTTACTGATGATCCGAGATTTCAAAAACAAACAAGGATTGTTCTTTTCTAACAGCAAAAGCACGGTATTTTTTAGTGATCCTGAACTGGTAGATCCCTTTTGATTTAGGTTTACGAAGTTTTAATTGAACTTTATAATACTGTTCATCCCGTATATAATCACAAGCTTTTTTGTACTGCTTGGTCAATTGAAATTTTTGTAAATCCTTTCGAGCGTTTTCATTATCAAAAACGAGCATTATTGAGCCGGTTTAAAAGTTGAGTTTATCGATGAGATTTCTTCCTTTGCTTTTATTGCATTTTCAATGGTTTTGGCAGACAAAGGTATTTCTTCTTGAAAATGGTCAACAGCCCATTCTAGAAAATCTTTCATAGTTCCAAACTCAGTCTTTGATAATTTTTCACCGTTTTTGATAGTGATTGTAGTCATTTTTTTATCTATTTACAATCCAAAAATAAGAAAAAACGAGTTTTTTACAAATTTCGAATGGTTCTTTTCTTAAGATTCCACTTCCGCATACAGATCAAAATCGGCAGCTTCTGTCACTTTAACCGTCGCAAATTCACCTGTTTTAAGGTAGGTTTTAGACGCATTGATTAATACTTCATTATCCACATCTGGAGAATCAAATTCAGTGCGCCCAACAAAGTATTCGCCTTCTTTACGATCAATGACTACTTTAAAGGTTTCGCCAATTTTAGCTTGGTTCAATTCCCATGAAATTTGAGATTGAATTTCCATAATTTCGTTGGCTCTGGCTAATTTCACCTCTTCTGGGACATCATCTTCTAAATTAAACGCATGGGTGTTTTCTTCATGTGAGTACGTAAAACAACCTAAACGCTCAAAACGCATGGCTTCTACCCACGCTTTTAAGGTTTGATAGTCTTCTTCTGTTTCACCAGGATACCCAACGATTAGAGTGGTTCTAATGGTCATTTCTGGGACCGCTGCTCTAAAATCTTTGAGAAGCTTGGTGGTTTTTTCTTGGGTAGTTCCACGGCGCATACTTTTCAGAATTTTATCTGAAATGTGCTGTAATGGAATATCAATATAATTACAAATTTTAGGTTCGCGTTTCATTACCTCTAGCACATCCATTGGGAAACCCGTTGGAAATGCATAATGCAAACGAATCCATTCAATACCTTCAACTTTTACTAAAGCCTCTAAAAGTTCGGCAAGGTTTCGTTTTTTATAAATATCTAATCCATAATAGGTTAAATCTTGTGCAATCAATACCAATTCCTTGACGCCGTTAGCTGCTAACTTTTCAGCCTCAATGACCAAATTTTCAATAGGGGTTGATTTGTGTTTTCCACGCATCAAAGGGATGGCACAAAAACTACACGGACGATCACAGCCTTCGGCAATTTTTAAATAGGCATAATTTTTTGGGGTCGTTGTGAGACGTTCCCCTATGAGTTCATGCTTATAATCGGCACCTAATGCTTTGAGTAATTGTGGTAATTCGGTCGTTCCAAAATACTGATCGACGTTGGGAATTTCTTTCTGTAAATCTGGTTTATACCGTTCGCTCAAACAACCGGTTACAAAGACTTTATCAACGTCGCCAGCTTCTTTTTTTTGCATGTAATCTAAGATCGTGTTCACACTTTCTTCCTTGGCATTATTAATAAAGCCACAGGTATTGATCACTACAATATTACCTTCTTCTTCGTGAACTACTTCTTTTCCACTGGCTTTGAGTTGCCCCATTAACACTTCGCTATCATAGACGTTTTTACTACAGCCTAAAGTGATGACGTTAATTTTATTTTTTTTAAGTGTTTTGGTTCTCATTTAGTGGAGTTAAATACTGTAATTTATTTGAAAAATGAATCTACAAATTCATATTTATTAAAAACTTGAAGGTCTTCTAAACCTTCCCCGACGCCAATATATCTGACAGGAATTTGAAATTCATCGCTAATCCCTATGACAACGCCGCCTTTGGCAGTGCCATCTAATTTGGTGATTGCCAAAGCCGTTACTTCGGTTGCTGCGGTAAATTGTTTTGCTTGTTCAAATGCATTTTGTCCAGTAGAACCATCGAGAACCAACAACACTTCATGCGGTGAGTAGTCTACAACTTTTTGCATAACGCGTTTCACCTTCGTTAATTCGTTCATCAAATTAACTTTATTATGTAAACGCCCAGCAGTGTCTATAATTACAACATCGGCGTTGGAGGTTACTGCACTTTGTAAGGTATCAAATGCAACGGAAGCAGGGTCACTGCCCATGGATTGTTTTATGATTGGAACGCCCACTCGATCCGCCCAAACTTGTAACTGATCAATGGCAGCCGCTCTAAACGTGTCGGCAGCACCTAAAACGACGCTTAAGCCTTGTTTTTTAAGTTGGTAAGCGAGTTTTCCAATGGTCGTTGTTTTACCAGCACCATTCACTCCCACCACCATAATTACGTAGGGTTTGTGTGTTGAAGGGATCGAAAACTTGGTTTCTTCTCCAGAGTTTGTTTCTGATAATAAACCGGCTATTTCTTCTCTTAGAATTAGATTTAAAGCATCGGTTCCAACATATTTATCTTTGGAGACGCGAGCTTCAATTCGGTCAATAATTTTTAAAGTTGTATTTACTCCTACATCGCTAGAAACAAGGACTTCTTCTAAGTTATCTAATACATCTGCATCCACTGTGGATTTTCCAACAACGACTTTGCTTAGCTTATCAAAAAAAGTGGTTTTAGATTTCTCTAAACCCTTATCAAGCGTGGCTTTTTTGTCGGATGAAAAAATGTTTTTAAAAAAACTCATAAGTCAACTATGTATCTATTTACAAAAATAACATTAAAAGTGAGTAAACTAAAAAATAAAAGCCGCTTTATAAAAAAGCAGCTTTAAATATGTTTATGAAAAAGGGGTCTTAATTACTTACTTAAGAACTCATTTACCTTTTCAGGCGTCATAATAGATTCTACAAAAGTGTAAGCACCAGATTTTGGAGACTTCACCATTTTGATCGCTTTTGTTAAACGCTTTGATCCTGTTTGTAAGGATGCTACTGATTTCTTTGCCATGATTCAAATGTGTTACATTTGAAATTTTACTTGCGTAAAATTTCTAATTATTTAATTTCTTTATGAACCGTCATTTTCTTAAGGATAGGATTAAATTTCTTAATCTCCATACGATCCGGTGTATTCTTCTTATTCTTAGTGGTAATATATCTAGAAGTTCCTGCTTTCCCAGAATCCTTGTGCTCAGTGCACTCTAATATTACTTGAACTCTATTTCCTCTTTTTGCCATTTTGAAATGCTTTTAACGGTGGTTTATTTTAAAAAACCTTTAGACTTTGCTGCTTTTATTGCTGCGTAAATACCAATTTTATTGATAGTTTTCAAGGCTGCAGTAGACACCTTTAATGTTACCCAGTTATCATCTTCTGGAATATAAAAACGTTTTTTGATTAAATTGACATTAAATCTACGTTTAGTTCTATTCAAGGCATGAGAAACGTTGTTTCCAAACATTGCTCTTTTACCTGTAAGTTCACAAATTCTTGACATTTTTCTTAACTTTAATTGTTTTGTTGTTTCAAAACGAGGTGCAAAAATACGAATTCTTTAGAAGTACGCAAACTTTATATTAGCATTTTTTAAAAATTTCTTTTTGAAACAATGTAAATGCCATTGTCACTGCTTTTTGAACGACCCTAAGTCGTTGTTTTCCAAAGTTAAACTGCTGCGAAAACACCCCGTCTGGTGTTGCAATTGCGATGCAAACGGTTCCGATTTCTTCGTCCGAATCGCCTTTCGAAGGGCCTGCATTGCCTGTGGTTGCGATTCCGTAGTCTGAATTAAACAAGGTTTTCACATTTTGAGCCATCGCTTCAGCAACTTCTAAACTGACCACGGAATACGAAGCGATCAATTGAGGGTCTATATTTAAAACATCGATTTTAATATCTGTTGAATACGCCACTAATCCGCCTTTAAAATAAGCAGATGCGCCAGGATGAGCCGTAATATTTTCAGCAATTTTACCACCACTACAACTTTCCGCAACCGCGAGCGTTTTTCCAAGTTTCACCAATTGATTGCCAATGATTTGTTCAATAGACGATTGCTCTTCAAACCCTACAAATATATCATTTATTAAGGGTAATAAGGCCGAAACTTGTGCGTCGACATCCGCAATAATTACTGCTTTATCGAAGCCTGTTGAAGACAACCGCAATCGAACTCTCCCTAAATTTGGCAAATAGGCAAGTTTTATGGATTCTGGCAAAGCTGCTTCCCAGTCCTTAATCCGATCGGCGATGACACTCTCCCCTAGCCCATAAGTTAGAAGTGTTTTATGTAGTATAAAAGGACGTTCAAATTTTTCAGAGATTCTTGGTAAAACCTCATCATTCATCAAGCCTTTCATCTCATAAGGCACGCCAGGTAATGAAATAAAAATAGTATTGTTTTTTTCGAGCCACATGCCGGGCGCGCTCCCCGATTTATTCATCAGTGCAGTGGCTTTAGAAAGCACGAGGGATTGATCAATATTAACCTGCAACAAAGGTTGTTTTACAAAATGCTTCCATAAGTACTTGATGTTATTTAGGACTGCTTCATCATAGACCAAGGTGTCTTCAAAATACTGGGCTAAAGTTGTTTTGGTAATGTCATCTTTTGTAGGACCTAGTCCGCCTGTGATGATTACAATATCAACAATGGCTTCAGCCGCTTCAAATGCTTTCAGAATATGAGCTTTATTGTCTTGAACTGATGTGATTTGATATACCGAAACGCCAATATTATTTAATTCTTTCGCGATAAACGCAGAATTAGTGTCCACGATTTGACCAATTAAAATTTCATCTCCAATCGTAATTATTTCTGCTTTCATTTGTTATTTAACTTTGATTGAAAAAAATTCTTCTTCGCCAATATATCCTTTTAAAGAATCATTCGGTTGCACCCGACTTACGCCAGAAGGGGTTCCTGTGAAAATAATATCTCCAATCTTTAAAGTGAAAAATTGTGAAACATACGCGATAATGTCATCGATATTCCACAACATATCTTGTGTGGTGGCCGACTGTACAATTTCATTATTTTTATGCAGACTAAATTGAAGATTAGAAAGAGACTCAAAATTAGATTTAGACACCCATTTCCCAACGACAGCCGAACCATCAAAAGCTTTCGAGGTTTCCCAAGGCAAGCCTTTTTCTTTGAGTTTCTGCTGAAGATCTCGTGCCGTAAAGTCAATCCCTAAACCAATTTGATCGTAATATTTATGAGCAAACTTTGAATCAATATGTTTTCCAACGCGATTTATTTTCACTAACACTTCGACTTCGTGATGCACCTCGTCAGAAAAATCGGGAATAAAAAAGGGTTGTTTTTTTAAAAGGATTGCGGTGTCAGGTTTCAAAAAAATAACCGGTTCTTTTGGCTTTTCATTTTTGAGCTCTGAAATGTGTTGCGCATAATTACGCCCAATACAAATTAGCTTCATTATTGAAGTTTATTATTAAACGCCCGTAGTTTGATGGCTGTTAATACTTTTTTAGTGTAAAGCGGGAAATCTGCAGAAAGTAACCACCCAAAATAGCCAGGCTCTTTTTCAAGAATTTCCGTCACTTTTTTACCCTTATGTTTTCCAAAAGAAAAACACTCATCGCCGTCTGCATCGTATGCAATAAAACCAGCAAAGTCAGCGAGTTTTTTTCGAGAGCTAAAATCGGCTAAAAATTTTGTATCGTTTTCTAACTCTTCATAACGATCTAGTTGTGCTTTTAAAACTTCATAGGTCGCCATGGTATCCGCTTCTGCACTATGCGCATCTTCTAGGCTTCTATCACAGTAAAACTTAAATGCTGCAGTCAACGTACGTTGCTCCATTTTATGAAAAATTGTTTGCACATCCACCGATTGTCTGTTTTTCATATCAAAATCAATACCTGCTCTTAGCATTTCTTCGGCCAATAAAGGAATGTCAAAACGGTTAGAATTAAAACCTCCTAAATCAGAATCTTTAATCCAGGTATTAACTTCTTTAGCAAGTTCATTAAATGTAGGTTCATTGGCGACCTTTTCGTTGGTGATGCCATGGACTGCAACGACTTGAGGTGGAATTTGCATTTCTGGATTTACTAACCAGGTTTTTTTTTCTTCTGAACCGTCGGGGTTAACTTTTAGGATAGAAATTTCAACAATTCGGTCTTTGGTAATATTGATACCGGTGGTTTCTAAATCAAAGAAACAAATGGATTTGTTTAGGTTTAATTGCATAGTTATAGTGTTCGAGTTTCATTCCATGCTTCGAGGTATTCTTTGACTGTTTTGATAAACTGACCGCCCAGTGCGCCATTGACCACTCGGTGATCATAAGAATGTGATAAAAATATCTTTTGTCTAATTCCAATAAAATCGCCTTCACTTGTTTCAATAACAGCTGGAACTTTTCTGATCGCTCCAAGTGCAAGAATTCCAACTTGTGGCTGATTAATAATAGGCGTTCCCATGATACTTCCAAATCCACCTACGTTGGTCACTGTATAGGTTCCATCTTGGATATCGTCGGGTTTTAATTGATTCGTTCGTGCACGCATAGCCAAATCATTAACTCTTTTGGTCATCCCGATAAGATTTAGTTGATCTGCATTTTTGATGACGGGGACAATTAAATTGCCATCTTCTAAAGCGGCAGCCATGCCAATATTGATGTTTTTTCGTTTGATTATTTTTCCATCTTGAACCGATATATTTAGCATTGGATGCAAGGTTAATGCATGTGCCACGGCTTCCATAAATATTGGAGTAAACGTAATGTTTTGCCCTTCTCGAGCTTTAAAAGCATCTTTAATTTTTTCTCTCCAATTCCAAATTTTAGTCACGTCCACTTCAATAAAGGACTGCACATGTGCCGCCGTTTGAAGTGAATCCGTCATATGTTTAGAGACCAACTTGCCCATGCGAGACATTTCAATAATTTCATCTTCACCACGGCTCATTACAGGATTTACGTTGGATGGACTTGTAGCTTTGGGAACACTCGATGCTATTGGTGCCGTTGGAGTTAATGTCTGTTTTGCTTGAGGAGGCGTCAAATTTGATTTGGTTGACAGATAGGACAATATATCTTGTTTGGTCACTCTACCTTCTTTCCCAGATCCTTTGACAGTATCAAGTTCTGTTTGAGTGATGCCTTCTTTTTTGGCTATATTTTTAACTAAGGGCGAATAAAAACGTGCATCATTTGATGCGATTGGACTCATGGTTTCTTGAACCTTTGTAATCGATGATTCTAGTTGAGCAACTGCTTCGGGTTCCGAGTTCACAACAACGTCGGGTGTTGAGGCTACATTTACTGGGACGTCAGAGTCTGTTTCTATAATAGCGATGGTTTGTCCAACCTCAACAATTGCATCCACTTCAAATAGTTTTTGAATTAAAACCCCCTCAACTTCACTGGGAATTTCACTATCAACCTTATCTGTAGCAATTTCTAGAACAGCTTCGTCGGCTTCGATCGTCTCACCAACATCTTTAAGCCATGCGGTCAGCGTTGCTTCGGCTACACTCTCACCCATTTTGGGTAATTTAAGTTCAAATTTTGCCATAGTTTTATGCGAATAGGTATATTAGTATAGACTACAAAATTAACTAAAATAGATGAAACAATTTATATATATCAGAATTGTATTACATCTCCGATACTGTCTGCTGAATTACTCCCAAGAATATAGGAGCAATTTCTGGGTTGAATTTTATAAATAAACTGTTTGGGTTTAGAAACCTGCATCTGATCAATAATCATTTTAAAGGACATCGTTGATGCATCAAAAATTAATTCAGAACTTGCGCTTACTTCATCTACTGAAGTGACCAGCGTTGGATTTAATTTTTTAACTAATTGATTTTCTGGATTTGATGAAATTAGTACTGACTTATATTTGATTTCTGGTTGTTGCTGTTTCAATGGTTTCAATCGAACCAATAGTTTAATTCCCAATGAAACGACTAAATCAAAAAAGAAATTGGTTTTAAAATGTTTCTTGTAAAAAATTTGCATGGCACCATAAAACCGTTTGAGATATATTTCATTTCTTCGTGTACTTTCGCCTTTATAATGAATAATGGTAGTGCCTCCAAAATAATAATTATCATAGCCTTCATTAAGCGATTTATAAGAAAAATCGATGTCTTCTCCATACATAAAGTAATCTTCGTCAAAGCCCTTTAAAGTATCATACAAAGATCGTTTTAAGATCATAAAAGCACCCACTAAAATTTCAACTTTTGCGGTGTCATGTTCCTTAATATGGCTCGCATAATACGGTTGAGAATTTCCAAATATTTTTTTAATCGCAATTTTAACTACTGGAATATTTCGTTTACTCTCAGGGAGAAATGACCCAGAACCATCAACCAATCGACAGCCAATAATTCCTAAGTTTGTTTGTGTATCTGCAAAATTGAGTATCGTTTTAAAGGTGTCTTCTGCAACCACCGTATCTGGATTTAAAATACAGACATACGTTCCCTTGGCGACTTTAACCGCTTGATTATTGGCTTTTGAGAACCCGATGTTAGATGTGTTTTTTATTAAAGTTACTGATGGGAAATTTGCTTTAACCATGGCACAACTATCATCCTTTGAATCGTTATCAATCACAATGATTTCTGAAGGAATATCGACTAAAGCTGCTTCTACACTTTGCAGGCAAAGTTCCAGAAAGTAACGCACATTATAATTTAGGATGACAACGGATAGTTTCAAGACCATTTAGGATTTAAGAGAGAGTTCAAATGGAATTCTATTGGTAATGCTTCGTCCAAGCGTGACTTCGTCGGCATATTCTAACTCATCTCCGACAGAAATTCCACGCGCAATGGTTGAAATTTTCACATCGGTATCTTGAATTTGTTTAAAAATATAAAAGTTGGTTGTATCTCCTTCCATCGTAGAACTTAGCGCAAAAATAAGTTCTTTCGTATTTCCTAACCGAATTTTTTCAATTAAGCTGTTAATTTTTAAATCATGAGGCCCAACGCCATCCATCGGAGATATTTTCCCACCCAAAACATGATAAACGCCTCTAAAAGATGCAGTGCTTTCAATAGCCAATACATCTCTAATATCTTCTACCACACAAACCACATCTTGTTGACGGTTGGTATTGATGCAAATTTCACACAATTCTGAATCACTAATATTGTGGCAGTTTTTACAAAAGTTAATATTCTGTCGCATCTTTTGTAAGGCATCCGCCAAATGAAGTGTTTGCGATTCAGGCTGACGCATCAAATGCAACACGAGGCGTAAAGCAGTCCGACGACCAATGCCAGGCAATTGCGCAACTTCGTCCACGGCACTTTGTAATAATTTTGATGAAAATTCCATGACACAAATTTAGATAAAATTACGCGAACTTATGTCATGAAATTAAACATCTCTAAACACTGGAGACAGTGCTTAGTTTATAATTAATTTTTCAGTGATTTCCTGATTTATTGTATTTACTTTTAAAAAGTACAAACCTTGTGGGACCTCTAATTCTATTTCAGAATTTCGATATAGATCTCTATTTTTTTCGTAAAAAACTAACTTTCCAAGAGAATCATAAATCTTAATCGTTACCTGAGCATTTAATTGCCAATTTAGCTTAAAAGTTCCAGTGGATGGATTTGGCGACAGAATCAAATCTGAAGTTTGTAAGTCGTCCATGGAAAAAACTCCAGGGTTAAACAAGTTAACTCGCCAAAGTCCCCGTCCGTATGTCGCTACATACAGCTTGTTATCGGCTGTATTTATTTCAAGTTCACGAACTTGAACATTTGGCAGTCCAGTATTGTAAGAGGTCCAAGTGGTTTCATTATTTTTGAGGTAATAGACCCCATAATTCATTCCAATGTACAATATATCTTCTCCATAGGTTGTATCCCAAACCAATGCCAAGGCAGAAAAATCAGGCAAGTCATGCGTTGCAATACTCCAAGTTACACCACCATCACTAGAAACATAGACCTTTTCAGATGCATTAGTTGCAATGGCTAGTTTATTTGAATCTGTTGGATGAATGGCAATGGAATTAATATTTCCTGAAAATCCTGTCAACTGCGTCCAATCTGCATTAGCCCCCCCATTTGTAGTTTTATAAAGACTCACTCCATATGCCGCATACATGGTATTACTGTCAGAAGGTGCTATTTTTAGATGATTTGCAGTGCTACCAAAATTTTGTGAAATAGAAGTCCAAGTATCTCCTGCATCAATGGATTTATATATTTCACTGTACCCAGAGTACAGTGTCGAAGCAACATTAGGATCCTGCTCAAAAGGGGTCACCCAACTACCATCGGGACCATCAACATCATCAAAATATCCATGGTTGATCCAATTTCTACTATCTCCTTGATCGTATGA
>Ga0209833_1001853_pt1 | contig 13369 bp, 10 predicted proteins | sample COGITO_mtgs_1105_3_FD_184797 | JGI IMG/M metagenome (GOLD analysis project Ga0209833, IMG submission 184797) | Pelagic marine microbial communities from North Sea - COGITO_mtgs_110506 (SPAdes) (version 2) | ecosystem: Environmental > Aquatic > Marine > Epipelagic ... | reverse complement strand
CAGTTTTAGGTTCAGGTTTGGTTTCAGGTTCAATGCTTGTGTCGCTCATCGTTACTTGTTTTCCTGTGGCTTTATCTTTTTGCTAGTCTTGGCGCCGCTAGCAAAAAGATTAATCGAGGATGGGTTGTAACCAACGGGTCATTTCTTCGAGGCTTTTTCCTTTACGTTTAGAAATACTTTCGAGTTGATCGTTGCCTATTTTTCCTGTGGCAAAATATTGCGACTCAGGATGCGAGAAGTAAAAGCCACTGACGGATGCGGCCGGCGTCATCGCATAGTGCTCGGTTAGCTCAACACCAATGGCTTCTTCTGCATTGAGAAGTGCAAACAAAGTAGCTTTTTCTGTGTGATCAGGGCAGGCGGGATAGCCCGGAGCAGGACGAATACCTTGGTAGCGCTCTTTAATAATTTCTTCATTGCTTAAAGATTCATTATTAATATAACCCCAGTATTCGGTTCTGACACGTTGATGTAAGTGTTCGGCAAAGGCCTCGGCTAAGCGATCGGCCAATGCTTTAATCATAATGCTGTTGTAATCATCACCATTGGCTTCAAATTCTTGAGCCAGTTTGTCAGCATTAATGCCAGCCGTAACAACAAAACCACCCACATAGTCGGCAATGCCTGAATCAACCGGTGCGACATAATCGGCTAATGATAAATTAGGTTTGCCATTCGGTTTGGCCACTTGCTGACGAATATGATGAAGCGTTGCGATTTCTTCACTGCGCGAATCATCTTTATATAAAGTAATGTCGTCATCATTGCTTTGGTTGGCTGGCCAAAAACCAAATACGGCACGCGCTTCTAAAAGGTCTTCATCGACAATGCGTTTTAGCATGGCTTGCGCATCAGCAAATAAATTCGTTGCTGCTTCGCCAACTACTTCATCGGTTAAAATACGCGGGTATTTACCGGCTAAGTCCCAGGTAATAAAAAACGGTGTCCAGTCAATCATCTCAACTAGAGTGCTAATAGAATACTCTGTTAGCACTTGTGTCTTCATTTGTTTTGGCACTGGCGCTGTGTAGTCGGCCCAGTTAATTGTCGGCTTATTAGCAATCGCTCTGGCATAACTCAGTTGGGGCGCTTTAGGTTTTCGATTGGCATAGCGCACGCGTACTTTTTCATAGTCTTCACTGGTATCTGCAACAAAATCGGACTTGAGTTCATCACTAATTAATTTTGTTGCCACGGCAACACTACGCGATGCATCAGGCACGTAAATCACTTGATCGTTATTGTAATGCTGATCAATTTTAACGGCAGTATGGGCTTTAGATGTGGTTGCACCGCCAATCAGTAACGGGATATTAAAATCCTGTCTTTGCATTTCTTTGGCGACATAAACCATTTCATCTAATGAGGGCGTAATTAAACCGCTCAAGCCAATAATGTCGACGTTTTCTTCTCGGGCTTTTTGTAAAATATTTTCACAAGAAACCATAACGCCCATATCAATAACTTCAAAGTTATTACACTGCAGCACTACACCTACAATGTTTTTACCAATATCATGAACATCACCTTTTACAGTGGCCATTAATATTTTGCCGTTGGCTTTTTGACCTTCGGTTTTTTCGGCTTCAATGTAGGGTTGCAAATAGGCAACAGCTTGCTTCATGACGCGGGCGCTTTTTACCACTTGTGGTAAAAACATTTTACCTTCACCAAATAAATCACCTACCACGTTCATGCCGTCCATTAACGGACCTTCAATCACTTCAATGGGACGGTCAAATTGCTGTCGGGCTTCTTCGGCATCTTCGACAATATAGGCGTTAATGCCTTTAACTAACGAATACTCTAGTCGCTTGCCAACGGGTTCTTCACGCCATGCAGGATTTTCATTTTTTTCGGTACTTTCGCCTTCACCGCGATATTTATCAGCAATTTCTAACAGACGTTCAGTGCTGTCATCACGACGATTAAGAATAACGTCTTCTACACGCTCTTTTAACTCTTCAGGTAAGTCATCATAAATGGCGAGTTGTGAAGCGTTAACGATACCCATATCCATGCCGGCTTTAATGGCATGGTATAAAAATACGGAGTGAATCGCTTCACGTACAGGATTATTGCCACGGAATGAAAACGAGACATTGCTGACGCCGCCAGAAACCATGGCATGCGGTAGATTTTGCTTTATCCAGCGAGTGGCTTCAATAAAGTCGACGGCATAGTTGTTATGTTCTTCTATACCCGTAGCAACGGCAAAAATATTCGGATCAAAAATAATATCCTGGGGATTAAAGCCCGCTTTGTCGACCAATATACGATAAGAGTTTTCGCATATTTCAATTTTGCGCTCAAAAGTATCGGCCTGGCCTTGTTCATCAAAGGCCATAACCACAACAGCAGCGCCATAGCGTTTACACAATGCGGCTTTTTCTAAAAATTCGGCTTCACCTTCTTTCATGCTAATTGAGTTAACGATGGCTTTACCTTGCACGCACTGTAAGCCAATTTCGATGACATCCCACTTAGAGGAGTCGATCATAATGGGAACGCGACTAATTTCAGGCTCTGAAGCAATAAGATTTAAAAAGCGTTTCATGGCGACATGCGCATCGAGCATGCCTTCATCCATATTGATATCAATGATTTGTGCGCCGTTTTCAACTTGCTGCTGAGCCACTTCTAGCGCAGTATCATAGTCGTCTTCAATAATCAGTTTTTTAAAGCGTGCCGAGCCGGTCACGTTACATCGTTCGCCGACATTCACAAATAAGCTGTCACCACTAATATTAAATGGCTCTAAACCACTTAAGCGGCAAGCAATATCAATATTGGGAATAACTCTAGGGCTTGAATTCGCAGCGGCTTGAGCTATGGATCTAATATGGTCTGGCGTAGTGCCACAGCAGCCACCTACGGCATTAAGAAAGCCGCGCTCGGCAAACTCATTAAGGTCTTCAAACATATCTTCGGGTGTTTCATCGTACTCACCAAAAGCGTTAGGTAAGCCAGCATTAAAGTGACCGCTAAAATAGCAATTAGCATTGTTGGCTAACTCTTCAACAAAGGGGCGAACTTCTTTAAAGCGACGACCGCAGTTAACGCCAACAATTAAAGGCTCGGCATGAGCGATGGAGTTCCAAAATGCAGCGGGTGTTTGTCCTGATAATAAACGGCCACTCATATCGGGAAAGGTTACCGATATCATAATAGGCAATGTTTTTTCAGGGTTATCATTAAAGAATTGTTTAACCGCAAATATCGCTGCTTTAGCGTTAAGCGTATCGAAAATAGTTTCGACTAAGATGAGATCAACATCGCCCTCGACTAACTTGCTGGTCGCTTCTACATAGTCGCTGACTAGGTCATTAAAATAAATATTTCGTGCAGCAGGGTCGTTAACATCGGGTGAGATAGAAGCTGTACGAGGTGTTGGTCCAAGCACTCCAGCAACAAAACGTGGTTTGTCGGGATTGGCTGCGGTGTATTGGTCGGCGACTTCTCTGGCGATTTTGGCGCCTTCGAGATTAATTTCGGCAGCAATATCTTCTAAGGTGTAATCACCTTGAGCCACTCGGGTACCGTTAAAGGTATTGGTTTCGAGAATATCGGCGCCGGCATCAAGGTAGGCGCAGTGAATTTCGCGAATCACTTCAGGTTTGGTAAGGCAGAGTAGGTCGTTGTTACCTTTAAGATCTTTTGGAAAGTCGGCAAAGCGCTCGCCACGATAATCCGCTTCTTGTAGGTCATAGCCCTGAATCATAGATCCCATGGCCCCATCGATCACTAGAATGCGATCTTTTAATGCTTGATGGAGTGAGGCCACACGTTGTTGGGTGAGAGCCTTATTGGGATTCGTTGCTGGTTTTGCCATGGTGTTGTTATATGCCTTGTGTTTAATCTCTTGTTTTAATACCTTGCCTTTAATACCTTACCTTATACTGCAGAGGCGCATTTATGGATGATTCTGCCTCAATATAAGCCGCCGGCCAGTTTAGCAAATTATGGCGTTGGAATAGATAGATAGAGGGCTGTTTTGTGATTATTTAGTGCGACGAAATGGGCTGATATCGCTCTATTGTCTGGCTGCTTGAGTCATGAAAAGGGCTGGAGAAGTTTTTTACTGGCTTATTTCGCGCGTATTGATCTGTGTGTATCTCGCACATGGCGCTTGATTCCATTAGAATAGGGTTTATCCACGATAATTGCCCAGTGAGCGTTTAGCATGTCAGATACACCCACCAATGAAACCCTTGAAGCCAAAGCCGATTTTGTTGAAATCTATATATCGGACAGTGCGCAGGAATATTTAAAAGGTTTGCTTGAGAAGCAAGAAGATGATGTGGTGGGTATTCGAATTTTCGTTAATGATCCAGGTACGACAAAAGCCGAGACCTGTATCGCTTATGGTCGCGCTGAAGATATTAGCGATAGCAGTATTTTACGCGAATATACCGGTTTTTCGGCCTATTTTGATGAGAAAAGTTGGTCGTTTTTAGAAGAAGCCAAAGTTGACTATGCGGCAGATCGCATGGGTGGCCAGTTAACCATTAAAGCGCCCAATTCTAAAATGCCGAAGGTGAGTGACAATAGTCCATTGGCTGATCGCGTTAATTACTTACTCTATACAGAGATTAATCCTTCGTTGGCCTCTCACGGTGGTGATGTGTCATTGATGCAAATAGATGACGAAAATTTTGCCATTTTGAAATTTGGTGGTGGTTGTCAGGGATGTGGCTCTGTTGAGATGACATTGAAAGACGGTGTTGAAAAGACACTGATGGAGAAGTTACCTGAACTCGCCGGTGTGCGTGATATGACGGATCATACCGACAAAACTAACGCTTATTATTGATTGATAGCGAGGCTTAACAATAACTCTCAAGCGCCATTTGCGCTTTTTTAAGCTCAGTCGCGCGGTCTTCATCTGAGAGCATGGTCACATTGCCGGCATCATCGCGCTGCTGTATTGCCGCTTCACTCGATAAAGCCTCAACGTTTTCTCTAGCTTGCTTACAATAAAGCTCACGCTGCTGCTTTGCGGCTTCTTCAGCATTCGCAACCTTATTGGCTAGTTCGTCTTTTTTTGAATCCGAATCGTTATTTCGATTACTGTGCGTCTTAATTTCGATGGCCTCAACGCCCAAGGGCGGATGCTCACCATATACCCAGCTGCCGGAATCATCTTCCCATTTATAAAATACCTCTGCATAACTGCTCGATGCCGTTAAAAGGATTGAAAGGGTGAGGGTGAGAAACGGTAAAGTCGTTAGAAATCGCATTAAATTTGCCTTTTAATGAGTACTTAATGAGTGGAATAGAGCGGTGGCCCTGCATTGAGTGCTAATTGATAGACCTTAGGACCACAGCTATTCGGATTTTCGCCATGAATAGTGAGTAAAAGCCACTATTTTTCCCGCATATAAGCACCCGCTATTGACAGTCGGCGGCTGAAATTAAACAATTGATCACCTGTTTGCCTATGGGTGTTCGTCAATCGAATAACAATTTAATTGAGATATGACGGCTTTAAGACAGCGATAAGGCAAATATGTCCTCTTTTATAAGCAAATCAATAGTTTGTTAATAAGAATGCTATAAACTTTACGGCCATTCTGGACTTTTATAACTCTCAGTTTAAGAGCAAGTAACATGTTAAAAGATAAAGACACTTCTACTGGCGATACTGATGCTGGTGCCACGCTCACCGAAATGAACGGTGATGTTGAAATGCTTTCTGGCGGCGATATGATCGCGCGCGTATTACAGGAAGAGAACGTCGAATTTTTATTCGGCTATCCCGGTGGTGCGGTACTGCATATTTATGATGCCTTACACCGCAATAGTTCAGTCCCTCATATTTTGGTGCGCCATGAACAGGCCGCCACGCATGCCGCCGATGGCTATGCTCGCGCAACCGGTAAAACCGGCGTGGTGCTTGTGACTTCAGGTCCTGGTGCGACAAATGCGATTACAGGTATTGCCACTGCCTACATGGATTCTATTCCTATGGTGGTTATTTCTGGTCAGGTGCAAAGTCACTTGATTGGCGAAGACGCGTTTCAAGAAACCGATATGATTGGTATTTCTCGTCCTATCGTTAAGCACAGCTTTTTAGTGAAGCGCACAGAAGATATTCCACGCATTCTAAAAACGGCGTTTTATTTGGCTGCCTCTGGTCGTCCTGGTCCTGTGGTTGTCGATATTCCTAAAGATATTACTGCGCCAACCATGAAGCGTCCTTATCATTATCCTAAAGAGATTAGCTTGCGTTCTTATACGCCAGCTGCAAAAGGCCACGCTGGTCAAATTAAGAAAGCCGTTGAAATGCTTCTGCGTGCCAAGAGACCGATTATTTATGCAGGCGGCGGTGTTATTCAAGGTAATGCAAGTGATGCCTTAACAGCGTTAACTCATCATTTAAATTTCCCTATCACTAATACCTTAATGGGCCTTGGCGCTATTCCGGGTAGTGATGAGCAGTTTCTAGGTATGCTAGGTATGCACGGCACCTATGAAGCGAACAACGCGATGCATGAAAGTGATGTGATTTTAGCGGTAGGTGTGCGTTTTGATGACAGGGTAACTAACACAATAAGTAAGTTCTGCCCGAATGCAAAAATCATTCATATCGATGTTGATCCAGCCAGTATCTCTAAAACAGTGATGGCCCATTTGCCTATTGTTGGTCCTGCATTGCAAGTACTCGAAGAAATGCTGAGCCAAGTGAAAGATGCACAGTCACAGCCGGGTATTAGTAATCAACCCGATGCTAACGCTTTAGAACTTTGGTGGAAGCAGATTAATGACTGGCGTGCGGCACACGGTATTTATACTAAGAACCGTTTTGATGACACTACCGATAAAATTAAGCCACAAGAAGTTGTGCAGTTATTGCATGAGCTAACAGGTGGCGAAGCCTTTGTGACTTCGGATGTTGGTCAGCATCAAATGTTTACCGCTCAGTATTATTTGTTTGAGAAACCGCGACTGTGGATTAACTCAGGCGGCTTGGGCACCATGGGCTTTGGTTTGCCAGCAGCTATGGGTGTTAAGTTGGGTCATCCCGATGCGATTGTTGCCTGTGTTACTGGTGAAGGCAGTATTCAAATGTGTATTCAAGAGTTATCGACGTGTACGCAATACGATGTACCGTTTTTGATTGTGAACTTGAATAACGGCTACCTTGGTATGGTTAAGCAGTGGCAAGATATGCAATATGAAGGACGTTACTCTGAGTCGGTTTATCAAAATTCATTACCTGATTTTGTTAAATTAGCCGAAGCCTATGGTCATGTTGGCATTAAAGTGACAGATAAAGCCTCGCTGCGTGAGCAAATGCAAACAGCGATTGAGACCAGTAAAACAAAACTCGTGTTTATGGATGTTTATGTTGATCCTGATGAGCATGTATACCCCATGCAAATTGCACCGAATGGCGCAATGAATGATATGTTACTGAGTAAGACGGAGCGCACGTAGAATGACTGATTTTGAAGATACAGGTTCGCGCCGTATTATTTCTTTGCTAATGGAAAACGCAGCCGGAGCATTGTCTCGCGTTGTGGGTTTGTTTTCTCAACGAGGTTATAATATTGAAACCTTAACGGTTGCGCCAACCGATGATGTTTCATTGTCGCGTTTAACGCTGACTACCGTGTGTGATGACCATACGACAGAGCAAATTACTAAGCAGTTAAATAAATTAGTTGATGTAGTTAAGCTGGTCGATTTAACCGAAGGTGCGCATATTGAGCGTGAGTTAATGCTCATTAAAGTACGTGCCGTTGGTGCTGCGCGTGAAGAAATTAAGCGCACAGCCGATATTTTTCGTGGTCAAATTGTTGATGTGAATAGCTCGCTTTACACTATTCAGTTAATTGGTACGCAGGAAAAACTCGATGCGTTTATTGAAGCAATGAAAGATGCCACTATTCTTGAGGTTGTAAGAAGTGGTGTGTCGGGTATTGCTCGTGGCGAGAAATTGCTAACCATTTAAAAAGATTAGTGCAAAAAAAATCCCAGCTAAAGGCTGGGATTTTTTTTGCTTGCTACTTTTTAATTTTAAGCAAACCTCTATGCAGAGGCTCGCTGTTTATAAAAAGTGTTAAACAATTTTCTTCATTGCTGTCATATGATGGCGAAGCTCGTCACCAATATATTCAACAGGATGATTGCGGATTTCTTCATTTACCGCAATTAACACTTGGTTATCAACACCGTTATCTTCAAGACCTAAACCTTTGCCGATAACATCGGTATCAATATCTTTCATGAATTCAGTTAGTAAAGGTTTGCATGCATGATCAAACAAGTAACAACCGTATTCGGCTGTATCTGAAATAACAATGTTCATTTCATAAAGCTTTTTACGTGCAATGGTATTAGCGATTAATGGCGTTTCATGTAACGACTCATAATAAGCTGATTCTTCGATAATGCCTGAAGCAACCATAGTTTCAAAGGCAAGTTCAACACCCGCTTTAACCATGGCAACCATTAAAATACCGTTATCGTAGTATTCTTGCTCACTGATTTCTTGATCAGTATTCACTGATTTTTCGAAAGCTGTTTCGCCTGTTTCTGCACGCCATTTTAAAAGGTTGGCATCATCGTTAGCCCAATCTTCCATCATGGTTTTTGAGAAGTGACCCGTAATGATATCGTCTTGATGCTTTTCATAAAGCGGACGCATAATATCTTTAAGGTCATCGGCCAATGTGTAGGCAACAATTTTTGCAGGATTAGATAAGCGATCCATCATGTTAGTGATGCCGCCATGCTTTAAGCCTTCAGTAATGGTTTCCCAGCCGTATTGAATCAGTTTTGATGCATAGCCAGCATCAATGCCTTTTTCAATCATTTTATCAAAACATAAAATAGAACCGGTTTGTAACATACCGCAAAGAATCGTTTGCTCGCCCATTAAGTCTGATTTTACTTCGGCAATAAATGATGATTCAAGACAACCTGCACGATCACCACCGGTTGCTGACGCATAGGCTTTTGCAATTGCCCAACCGTCACCGTTTGGATCATTTTCTGTGTGTACTGCTAATAATGTTGGTACACCAAAGCCACGCTTATATTCTTCACGTACTTCAGTACCTGGGCATTTTGGCGCAACCATCACAACGGTAATGTCGTCACGAATTTGCATGCCTTCTTCAACGATATTGAAACCGTGAGAATAAGCTAATGCAGAACCTTTTTTCATTAACGGCATAACACTTTTGATAACGGGTGTATGCTGTTTGTCAGGGGTGAGGTTAAGCAGTAAATCAGCGGTTGGAATTAACTCTTCATAAGTGCCAACAGTAAAGCCGTTCTCTGTTGCGTTTTTCCATGACTGACGTTTCTCAGCTATTGCAGCATCACGCAATGTGTATGAGATGTCTAAACCACTGTCACGCATGTTTAGGCCTTGGTTTAAGCCTTGAGCGCCACAGCCAACAATGACAATTTTTTTGCCTTTTAAATATTCACAGCCATCGCTGAATTCTGATTGATCCATAAAGCGACATTTGCCCAGCTGCTCTAGCTGTAAACGTAGCGGAAGTGTATTGAAATAGTTAGCCATGCGGGTGAATCCTCTTGATCGGGTAGGTTTGTTCTATAAAAGATAATGCAGGGTAGTGTGGCTTAAATGCTGCCGATTAGCTGATGATAGTTGTCAGCTACCTGCGGATGGGCATTCTACGGTTTTATCAAAATTGCGTAAAATGATATATATGCAACTTTATATTGCATAAATTGCAATAATAAGTGATTATCGCGCCATTATGGATACCAAAGCACTGAATATTTTTATTGATCTCGCGCAAGACCTGCATTTTGCGAGAACCAGTGAGCGCAATAATATGAGCGCTTCGACCTTGTCTCGTCTTATTCAAAGGTTAGAGGCCGAGGCTGGCACGCCGCTGCTTGAGCGAACTAATCGCTATGTGGGGCTAACACCGGCGGGGCAGCGCTATTTGGATTTTGCTCGACAGACATTGGCCTTGTGGAAGGATTTTCAAGCTGAGACGGGTATTGATCAACGCCAGCCCAATGGGGCGGTGAGCTTATATTGTTCGGTGACGGCTAGTCACTCTGTGTTAAGTAATATACTGGCTGATTTACGTCAGCAGCAACCGAATATCGAAATTAAGCTGCATACGGGTGACCAAGCACTCTCTTTAGAGCGTTTAAAGCAAGGACAAGAAGATTTTGTGATTGCTGCGCGGCCAGATCAGCTAGATCCGCAAATTGAATTTAAGCCGTTATCGCTCTCAGATTTGGTCTTTATTGGTCCTAATGGGCCATCGGGGGTGTATGATCAATTAACGCTTATGAAAGAGAAGATTGATTGGGCTGACCTACCTTGGATAGTGGCTGAAAGTGGCTTGACTCGAAGTCGTTTAGATCGATGGTTTCGACATCAACGTATTAGCCCTTCGGTTTATGCCGAAGTCACGGGTCATGAAGCGATTGTTAGTATGGTGGCACTAGGCTGTGGTGTGGGTTTGGTACCTAAACTTGTGCTCACAAGTAGCCCAGTATTTGATAGCATACAAATCCTTAAGGATGACAGCGAAACGCATGCGCAGTTATTGGCCAATGTTGAAATTGGTTTATGTGTATTGAAGCGGCGTATTAATGAGCCGTTAATTAATGCGGTGTGGTTAGGCGTAAAAGAATCTTTTGCTTCATCTTTTGTTTCACAATAATTTTTGGAATACCTGCAACTATGAACGAATCTGAACAGTCTGAAAATACTGCCAATACTAATAATCAAACGGCAGCGGATGATACTTCAATAATAGAAGAGTATTTGCCGATTGATGAGCATGTCGAAGAAGTCTCTGAAGACGGAAAACAAGTCCGTCGTAAAGGCATTTTTCTATTACCGAATTTATTTACCTCAGCAGCATTGTTTGCCGGGTTTTACGCGATTATTAATGCAATAAATGGTGATTTTGCGGCAGCTGGTTTAGCGATATTTTTTGGCCAGTTGTTAGATGGTGTTGATGGTCGTGTTGCTAGAATGACTAACACGCAAAGTAAGTTTGGTCAGGAATTTGATTCCTTGTCGGACATGGTGACCTTTGGTGTGGCGCCGGCCATTATTGTATTTATGTGGTGTTTGTCAGATTTAGGCAAGTTGGGTTGGGCTGTGGCGTTTATTTATGTGGCCAGTGCAGCTATTCGCTTGGCGCGCTTTAATGCGCAAGCAGAAAGCACGGACAATCGTTTCTTTACTGGGTTGGCAAGTCCACCAGCGGCAACCTTAGTCGCTTCATCGGTTTGGTTAGGTTATGACTTAGGTTTTACCGCTGAAAATATGCCTTTTGTTATGGTTCTTGCAATGGCGTTATTAACCTCTGCGGTTGGTTTTTTAATGGTGATGAATGTGCGTTATCACAGCTTTAAAGGTATCGATTTTTCTAGTCGTGTCTCTGTTGCAGCATTATTTATATTTTTATTGCTCTTAGTGTTGATAGCTTCAAACCCACCAACGGTGCTATTTATACTGGCGGCCAGTTATGCTTGTTCGGGTCCATTAGCATCGCTGTGGCAGAAGGTGGCAGGTCAATCTAAAGAAGAAGGTCAACCTGAAGAAAAAGTGTAAACGTTGATGATGTGTGTTTAATATTTATTATGAGCGCAAGGGTATATAGCCATGCTAATTAAGCAAGCCGCCGATATATTACCGTCAGAAATCACCAGTGAATCCAGTTACCTTAACCGTCGCCAATTTATGGGGGCGGCGGGTGCTATGGCAATGGGCAGTTTATTGTCACCGGCGTTGGGCTCAGCGTCGGATGTTATTGAGCCTCCACCCTTAGATTATTTAGCCGCAAATAAAGACTCACCTGCTGGATTTTATACTCCCGAAGTGCAGACGCCGTATCGAGATGTTACTGGCTATAATAATTTTTATGAGTTTGGTACCGATAAAACCGATCCTGAAAAGTATGCCTCAAAATTAGTGACTGACCCTTGGTCTGTTTCAATTGAAGGAGAGGTTGATAAGCCCGGCACCTACACCTTAGAAGACATTTTAAAGCCACATGATTTAGAAGAGCGCATCTACCGATTACGTTGTGTGGAGGCGTGGTCTATGGTGGTGCCATGGATTGGTTTTCCACTGGGCGATTTACTCAAGCGTTTTGGTGTGGGCAGTAAAGCAAAATATGTGGCCTTTGAAACGCTTTATCGGCCGAATGAGATGCGTGGTCAGCGATCACGTTTTGGTACTATCGATTGGCCTTATGTTGAGGGTTTACGATTAGACGAAGCGATGCACCCGCTGACGATTTTAGCGGTGGGTGTTTATGGCAAGACTATGCCTAAGCAAAATGGTGCGCCAATTCGTCTAATAGTCCCGTGGAAGTATGGATTTAAAAGTATTAAGTCGATTGTTAAAATCCGTTTGACCGATCGTAAACCAGCAACCAGTTGGAATAAAACGGCACCCAGCGAATACGGTTTTTATTCCAATGTGAATCCTGCTGTGAGTCATCCGCGCTGGAGTCAGGCGTCTGAGCGACGACTACCCAACTCGCTATTTAAACCGAATCGAATCGAAACCTTACCGTTTAATGGTTATGCAGAGCAGGTCGCTAGCCTTTATACCGGTTTAGATTTGAAGCGTAATTTTTGATGGTGGCAGCCAATAAAAATAGTGTCGTGAAATACCGCCGTTATATTAAGGTGTTTGTTTTTTTACTGGCTTTGCTGCCATTACTGCAATTGTTTTTGGGTGTACTGGAAAACTCTTTGGGTCCTGATCCCGCTAAAGCACTTTCACATATGTCGGGTGAGTGGGCTTTGCGCTTTTTAATTATCACTATGGCCATAACGCCGCTGCGGATTATCACGCGATCAAGTGAGTGGGTACACTACCGACGTATGATGGGTTTATTTGTGTTTTTTTATGCAGTACTGCATTTGCTGATTTACTGTGTGTTTTTGCTGGGGTTGCAGTGGCAGGATTTATGGGCGGATATTTTGGAGCGACCGTATATTACCGTAGGGTTTGGTGCTTGGTTATTATTGCTGCCATTGGCAATGACATCGACTAAGCGATGGCAGCGTAAATTAGGCCGTCAGTGGTCGCGTTTACATAAGCTGATTTATATTGTGAGCGCTCTCGTGTTGCTGCATATTATTTGGCAGGCTCGCAGTGATTTAGCTGAGCCTTTAGTTTATGTGCTGATATTTTTAATATTAATGTTATTCCGATTACCGAAAGTGAAGCGCGCCTTTAATACCAGATCGAAAAAAACAGCCGCAGTGCATAAGCATTAAAGCTATATAGCGGTTCATTACCTATACCAAAGCTAGCGGTTGTCTCGCTAGTGATTTCATGAAAATTATCGTAATCAAATAGCATATAGTCCACTTGAAAATTCACCCTAGCTTTTTC
>Ga0209833_1001848_pt1 | contig 13394 bp, 14 predicted proteins | sample COGITO_mtgs_1105_3_FD_184797 | JGI IMG/M metagenome (GOLD analysis project Ga0209833, IMG submission 184797) | Pelagic marine microbial communities from North Sea - COGITO_mtgs_110506 (SPAdes) (version 2) | ecosystem: Environmental > Aquatic > Marine > Epipelagic ... | reverse complement strand
CTAAAAATGAAACTGTATCTCCTTTGCTAATTCCAATTTTAGATAATGCACTCGCAAATTTTACAGCTCTTTTATAAACTTCTGTCCATGTATATTTTCTATCTTCATAAACTATTGCCTCATAATTGGGATAAACATCTTTAGCTCTTTCCAAAAATGATAATGGAGTAAGAGGAATATGATTAGCTTTATTCTTATCTAAATTTGTGTCGTAACTACTCATGATTAATTAAATCTAAAATTCATTATATTTGAACTTCCAGATATTGCAGATTTATAATGAAATTCGGCTCTTGGTAAAACTTTATCAAAATAAAATTTTGCTGTATTTATTTTATCTTCATAAAATTCTTTATTAGACTCATAATCATTAAAACTTACATCTAATACCTTAATCCAAGAATATGCTAATGATACATAGCCAAGTGTTTTTAAATAATCATTTGCAGCAGCACTAACGTCATCTTTTTCAATTTTACTTTTGTCCTCAATCCAACCTGTAAATTTATACAAAATATCTAGATAATAATTAAATTCCTTAGAATATGGCTTCACTTTTTCATTTTTACTATCACATTCAGTTTTAACCATTTCTAAAAATTTATTAATAATATTGCCATTTTTGTTTGAAAGTTTTCTAAAAACTAAATCAGCTGCTTGAACAGAATTTGTTCCTTCATAAATTGGTGTAATTCTATTATCTCTATACAACTGTTCAATTCCTTGATCTTTAGTAAATCCATAGCCTCCATGAATTTGCATAGCATCACTAGTAATTTCCATTGCTAGATCTGTAAATAATGATTTTACAACTGGTGTCATTAATGAAACATAATCAGATGCTTCTTGCTTTATTTTTTCATCTGGATGATTGAGGCTTACTTCTGTTTGTTGTGACAACCAAAAACATAAAGCTCTTTCACCCTCAATTATTGATTTCATATTTAATAAAGATTTTCTAATGTCAGCATGCTCAATTATAAAATCTGCTCCATTAGTTGATTTGGTGTTATTTGTTTTCCCCTGTTTTCTCTCTTTGGCATAAGCAAGAGAATTCTGATAAGCTATTTCAGATATTCCCAAACCTTGAATACCTACCAAAATTCTCTCTAAATTCATCATGGTAAACATTTGATTTAAGCCTCTATTTTTTGTGCCAATCAAATATCCTGTCGCTTCATCAAAATTTAACACACAAGTAGCCGAACCTTTAATACCCATTTTATGTTCTACAGAACCAGTGGATATCCCATTTCTTGGACCTATAGACCCATCTTCATTTACTATAAATTTAGGAACTAGAAATAAACTTATCCCTTTTGTTCCCGAAGGGGAGTCAGCTGCTCTAGCAATTACAAGATGTATTATATTTTCTGTAAGATCGTGATCACCTGACGTAATAAATATTTTTTGTCCACTAATTTTAAAAGTACCATCCGCTTGTTCTACTGCCTTAGTTTTTAACATTCCTAAATCAGTTCCACAAACTGGTTCTGTTAAACACATTGTTCCACTCCATTTTCCCTCAACCATTTTTGGGAGATACTTATCTTTAGTCTCATCACTGGCGTGATGTAATAAACAATTATAAGCACCAATTGTTAGTTCACTATAAAGTTTGAAGGAAAGAGAAGTTGAAGACAACATTTCATCAAAAAAAGCACTTACTGTTTTAGGCATTCCCTGGCCACCATATTTTGGATCACAAGATAAGGATATCCAGCCATCTTCAATATATTTATTATAAGCTTCTTTATAACCTGGTGGAGTTCTAACAACGCCATTTTCTAATTTAGCTGGATTTTCGTCACCAGCCAAAGCAAGAGGTAATAAAAGATTTTGATTTATTTTTGCAGCTTCTTCTAAAATATCTTTAACTAAATCTGAATTAACTTCATTATATTTTTCGAGCTCGTTATAATTTTTATTGTCTCTTAATTTTTCAAAGAGAAATAACATATCATCTAAAGGTGCTGTGTAACTTGGCATTTGAGGACTTTAGAATAATTCTAAGATTATTGCAATTTTGAAATTATCGCATCACCCATTTCAGAAGTTGACGTCTCTTTCATACCCTCTGATAAAATATCTTTTGTTCTAAGACCATCATTTAATACGTCTTGAACTGCTTTCTCTAAAGCATCTGCTTCATTATCAAGATCTAATGAATATTTAAGAGCCATTGCAAAGCTTAATATAGATGCAATCGGATTGGCTATTCCTTTTCCAGCGATATCAGGTGCTGATCCATGAATGGGTTCATACATAGCTCTCATTTCACCATCTTTATTTTTAGCACCTAATGATGCTGACGGTAAAAGTCCTAAAGATCCTGTTAACATTGAAGCTTGATCAGACAGCATATCACCAAATAAATTGTCAGTAACTATCACATCAAATTGTTTTGGGTTTCTCAAAAGCTGCATTGCACAATTATCAGCAAGCATATGACTTAACTCTACATCTTTATATTCTTTATCATGAAGCTCTTGTACTTCTTCTTTCCAAAGTTGTCCTGCTTCCATAACATTTGATTTTTCACAAGAAGTAACTTTGTTTGATCTTTTTTTAGCTAAATCAAAAGCAACTCTTGCTACTCTAGTAATTTCACTAGTTGTATATGTATGAGTGTTAATTCCTTTTCTTTCACCATTATCAATTGGTTTAATGCCTCTTGGCTCACCAAAATATATTCCACCTGTCAATTCTCTCACTATCATTATGTCCAAGCCTGATACAATTTCTGGTTTTAGTGTTGATGCATCAACTAATTGTTCAAAACATATGGCAGGTCTTAAATTAGCAAATAATTTCAATTCTTTTCTAAGTTTTAATAAAGCTCTTTCAGGTTTTTTTGAAAATTCTAAATTATCCCATTTAGGACCTCCAACTGCACCAAGCATAACCACTTCACTTTCTAAAGCTTTGTAAAATACTTCGTCAGTTATAGGTGTTCCATGTTTGTCATACGAACAACCACCAGCTAGATCTTCATCTATTTCAAAATCTAAAGATTTGTTATCATTAAACCAATTAATAATTTTTTTTACTTCTCCAATAACTTCAGGGCCAATACCATCACCTGGTAATAAAAGTATTTTTCTTTTTTTAACTTTAATCACTAAAAATCCATGGTTTTTTATTTTTTAAATTTGTTTCAAAATTTTCAATTTTATCTGACTTTTTTAAAGATAGAGCAATATCGTCAAGCCCCTCAAGTAAACACTTTTTCTTAAATGGATCTACATCAAACTTGATTTCATTATTTCCGTAAACAATTTTTTCATCATTTAAATCAACTGAAATTTCTTCTTTTCTATTTGCATATTCTGATAATTCTTTGATTTTTTCTTCTTCTAGAATTATGGGTAAAATTCCATTTTTAAAACAATTGCTATAAAATATGTCAGCATAACTAGAACTAATTACACAAGTTATCCCAAAATCTAATAGTGCCCAAGGTGCATGCTCTCTAGAAGAGCCACATCCAAAATTTTTACCAGCAATTAGAATCTTTGAACCATTGTAAGGATTTTGATTTAAAACAAAGTCACTAATTTCTTTACCTTGATCATCATATCTCATTTCAAAGAATAAATTTTTTCCAAGTCCAGTTCTTTTGATGGTCTTTAAAAACTGTTTAGGAATAATCATGTCTGTATCAATATTTACTATAGGTAAATATGCAGGCACACTTTTTAATGTATTAAATTTTTGCATTAATTTTGATACTTTCTCACATCATCTAAATTTCCAGATATTGCTGCTGCTGCTGCCATACCAGGGCTAACTAAATGAGTTCTACCACCTCTTCCTTGTCGTCCTTCAAAATTTCTGTTTGAAGTAGAAGCACATCTTTCTTCAGGTTTTAATTTATCCGCGTTCATTGCTAAACACATAGAACAACCTGGCTCTCTCCATTCGAAGCCAGAACTTACAAATATTTTATCCAAACCTTCTTGTTCAGCTTGCTCTTTTACTAAACCAGAGCCTGGAACAACCATTGCATTTACATGTGATGATATTTTTTTATCTTTTAAAATTTTAGCCGCTTCTCTTAAGTCTTCTATTCTGCCATTTGTACAGCTTCCAATAAATACCTTGTCTATTTTAATGTCTTTAGCTGCCATATCTGGTTTTAAACCCATATATTTTAAAGCTCTTTCAATAGAGTTCTTTTTATCCTCATCACTTTCACTTTGAGGATTAGGTACTTTGCCATCTATAGTAATTACATCTTGTGGAGAAGTGCCCCAAGTAATCATTGGTAAAATTTCATCTGCATTTAAATTCAACTCTTGATCAAAATTTGCATCTGCATCGGTTTTAAGAGTATTCCAATAGTTTAAAGCTTTTTCCCAATTATCTCCTTTTGGAGACATCGGTTTTCCTTTTAAGTAATTGAATATTTTTTCATCTGGCGCTATTAATCCTGCTCTTGCCCCACCTTCAATTGTCATATTACAAATAGTCATTCTCTGCTCAACACTTAAAGATCTGATTAGATCACCCGCATATTCTATTACTGAACCTGTTCCTCCAGCTGTTCCAATTTTTCCAATAATTTGAAGTATAACATCTTTAGATGTTACTCCTAAAGGAAGTTGGCCATTAACATTTATTCTAAAGTTTTTTGCTTTTTGTTGAACCAATGTTTGTGTTGCTAAAACATGTTCAACTTCAGATGTTCCAATACCGAATGCTAAAGCACCAAATGCACCATGAGTTGCTGTATGACTATCACCACATACAATTACTGTTCCAGGTTGAGTAAAGCCTTGCTCAGGTCCAATTATATGAACGATACCTTGTCTTTTATCGTCCATTCCAAAAAGTTGTACTCCAAATTCTTTACAGTTAGCTTCAAGAGTATCAACTTGTATTTTTGACTCCGCATCAGCTATTCCTTTGGTTCTATCTGTTGTTGGTACATTATGATCAGCTACAGCTAAAGTTAAATTGGGATGTCTAACTTTTCTATTGGAGTTCCTTAAACCTTCAAAAGCTTGTGGGCTTGTTACTTCATGAACCAAATGTCTATCAACAAACAGCAATGCTGTTCCATCATCTTGTTGATCAACTAGGTGATCATTCCAAATTTTATCGTAAAGAGTAGTGGACATTGAAAAAAAAATTATTTTTTTTCTGAAGGGCTTTCTGATTTCTGTTCATCTTTAGCTGCTTCAGTCGCTGGAGCTTCTTCTTTAGGAGCTTGTGCTTCTGGTGCTGCCTCTACCGCTTGAGCTTCTTCTTTAGGAGCTTCTGCTGCTGGGGCTACATTTTCTTCAGTAACAGTCTCAGGTTTTACATCAACATCAATTCCAATTTTTTTTCTAATCTTCTCTGCAATTCTTGCTGATTTACCAGTTCTGTCTCTTAGATAATATAATTTAGCTCTTCTTACTTTTCCTGATCTTATAACTTTAATTGAATCGATTAGTGTTCCATATAATGGAAAAGTTCTTTCAACACCTTCACCAAAAGAAATTTTTCTAACTGTAAAAGATGAATTTAAATCTCTACTTTTTTTAGCAATACACACACCTTCAAAATATTGAATTCTCTCTTTTTTACCTTCAGTAATTCTAACACCAACTTTAACAACATCTCCAGGATAGAAATCTGGAATTTTTTTCTCTGATAGTATTTTTTTAACGTTATGTTGGTTTATTTCTTCAATTGTTTTCATATTAATATTTATCAAGTTAATTCTTCTTATATTTTTGCCATAAATCTGGTCTTCGGACGCGTGTTATAGCCTCAGATTGAGATAAACGCCAGTCTTTAATTTTACTGTGATCACCAGATAATAGTACCTCAGGAACAGCTTTTTCCTCCCAAATTTGAGGTTTTGTGTACTGTGGATACTCTAATAACCCATTTTCAAAACTTTCATCTAACCTTGAATTTTCATTACCTAAAACTCCAGGCAAAAGTCTTAATATACTATCAATCACAACAAATGCAGCGGTCTCTCCCCCCGATAAAATATAGTCTCCAATGCTTATCTCCTCTATGTTTCGAGTAGATAATACTCTTTCATCAACACCTTCGAAATGACCGCAAATAAAAGATACTGACTTCTCATTAGATAATTCTTGAGCATAATTTTGATCAAATTTTTTACCTTTAGGTGATAAATAAATTACTTTTTCACCTTCAATTTTATTTTGATCTAAAGATTTTGCTAGAACATCCGCTTTTAAAAGCATTCCTGAACCTCCACCATAAGGAGTGTCATCAACTGTTTTGTGTTTATCTTCAGCTGCATCTCTAATGTTAACAATATTTAAGTTCCACAACTTTTTAGATAAAGCTTTCCCATATAGGCCTTTAGATAAAGGCCCAGGAAAAACTTCTGGATAAAGTGTAAACACTTGAGCTTGCCACATAAATAATCTTTAAATTATTTTTGTTCCTCTTTAGGAGCTTCTGCTGCTGGTGCCGCTTCTGCTGCTGGAGCTTCTTCTTTAGGAGCTTCTGCTGCTGGTGCCGCTTCTGCTGCTGGAGCTTCTTCTTTAGGAGCTTCTGCTGCTGGTGCCGCTTCTGCTGCTGGAGCTGCTTCTGCTGCTTTTGGTGCAGCTGCCGGAGCTTCTTCACCTTCTTTTTTTCTCTCTTTTTTTGGAACTGCTTTTTTAGGGTTATTACCATTTGCAGGCATTGGCATTAATTCATTTTCACCCAAAATTCTTGCAACTCTAGTTGTTGGCTGAGCACCTTGACCTAACCAATACTTAATTCTTTCAGCTTCAAGACCAACTCTCTCTTTTTTATCTTTAGGTAAAAGAGGATTAAAAAATCCTACTTTTTCAATAAATCTCCCATCTCTCGCAAAACGACTATCTGCTACAACAACTTTGTAAACAGGTCGTTTCTTTGTTCCACCTCTTGATAATCTTAATTTTAACATTCGTTCTCCTTTTTATTATTTTAATTGATTAAATAGCTCTGGCGGTATTCCTTTATCAGACATACCTTTCAGATTTCCTTTTGACATCTTCTTCATCATTTCAGACATCATTTTAAATTGCTTAAGCAATTTATTGATAGTGGCCGGATCTGTGCCAGAGCCATTAGCAATTCTTTTTTTTCTAGAACCATCGATAAGTTTTGGGTTCTCTCTTTCTCTTTTAGTCATCGACAAAATAATCGCTTCATTTTTAGTAATAATACTTTCATCAATTCCAGCTGAGTCCATTTGAGATTTCATTTTTGAGACTCCTGGCATAAAAGACATTATTCCCTCGATACCACCCATTTTTTTCATTTGTCTCAACTGAGTTAAATAATCTTGCATGGAAAATTGACCTTTTTTTAAATTTTCCTCTGCTTTTTTAATATTCTCTTCACCTAAATCTTGTGCAGCTTTTTCTACAAGAGATACAATATCTCCCATTCCAAGAATTCTGTTAGCTATTCTGTCAGGGTGAAATACCTCAAGATTATCAACTTTTTCTCCAATACCTAAAAATTTAATTGGAACATCGGAAACATATTTCATACTAACAGCAGCACCACCTCTGGCATCCCCATCTGCTCTAGTTAAAATTATTCCAGAAAGATTAACTGTATTTTTAAATTCTTTTGCTACAGATGCTGCTACTTGTCCTGTTAATGAGTCTGCAACTAAAAATGTTTCTGTAGGGTTTATTACATTTTCAATTTGCTTAATTTCACTCATCATTTGTAAATCAATTTGAGTTCTACCAGCAGTATCAAATAAAATAATTTCAGCTCCATTTAAATTGGCTGCACTAATTGCTCTTTGACAGATATCTGTTGGTTGCTGACCCTCAATAATAGGTAATGTTAAAATATTATTTTGCTCTCCAAGTGATCTAAGTTGTTCTTGAGCAGCTGGTCTATAAATATCAAGACTGACCATCATTACTTTTTTCTTTTTATTGGTCTCTAAATATTTTGCTAATTTTGCAGTTGTAGTTGTTTTTCCTGACCCTTGTAATCCAACAAGCATCATAGGAACTGGTGGCACAGCATTAAGATTTATCTCATTATTTGATCCTCCTAATAGATTAACCAACTCATCATAAACAATTTTAACAACCATATCCCCGGGAGAAGTTGATCTGATGATTTCTTGACCTAGAACTTTTGGTTTTACATTTTCAATGAAATCTTTAGCTACTTCTAAAGTAACGTCAGCCTCTAACAGGGCCTGTCTGATACCTCTTAGTCCCTCATCTACTTGAGCTTCATCAAGTGAAGGAGCCTTTTTTAAAGAAGAAAAAATTTCTTCGAATTTACTTGTTAAGTTTTCAAACATAATTATTACGCACAGCAGTAATCGCACTAGTGGGCGAAGCCTCGCTGACTAGTGTCGATCTCTTTGTTTCCAAAGACACCGCAAAGTTAATGTTTTTGCGGAAACGGCAACAACCTATAATAGAGGTTCAAAAAGTCAATAAATAAGTTAAATATCTATGTATGGATATTAAAGCTTTTAAAATGGATGGTTTAGGCAATGATTTTGTAATTATTGATCAAAGAAATCAAAATTATAATCTCACAAAAGATCAAATTATTAAAATTTGTGATCGTAATTTTATTGGATGTGATCAGCTAATTTTTATCCAAAAAAGTGATAAGAAAGATGCTGAATTGGCATTCTATAATTCAGACGGAAGTGTTTCTGGTGCTTGTGGAAATGGTACTAGATGTGTAGCTGATCTTTTATCAAAAGAAAATAATGATAAAGAAATTATACTTTGGACTTCTTCTGGGGAGTTAAAATCAAAAATTTTAGATAATAATTTAGTGGAAACTGAAATTGGAATCCCAAAAACTAATTGGGATGAAATTCCATTAATCAAAAATTTAGATACAAAAAACTTAAACATTAAAATTGTTAACAAAAATAATGCTGAACATATAGGTGGTACTTCTATTAATGTTGGAAATCCTCATGTTGTCTTTTTTGTAGATAATATTGAGGACTATGACCTAAAAAAAATTGGACCTGAAATAGAAAATCATAATTATTTTCCAGAAAAATGTAATGTCACTCTTGCAAAGGTTATTAGTAGAAAATTAATTAAAGTTAAAGTTTGGGAAAGAGGAGCTGGACTAACAAAGGCATGTGGAACAGCGGCATGTGCTACAGCTGTAGCCGCAAACATTAATGGATTAACTGATAAAAAAACTGATATTGAATTTGCATTAGGTAAATTATCAATATCAATTGATGCAAATAATAGTGTTCATATGAAAGGGCCTGTCTCAGATATTAAAAATATTGAGATTAATATTTAATGGGAATTTTTGATAAATTTAAATCTGGTTTTAAAAAAAGTGCGTCTGCTTTTACGTCTGGCTTAAGAGATATAGTTGTAAAAAAAGAAATAGACGACAAAACTTTGGATAGAATTGAAGAATATTTAATTCAATCTGATGTTGGAATTGTAGCTGCATCTGAAATTAAGGAAATAATTTCAGATAGTAAAATTGATCCAAGTAAAGATATTACTGATGAAATAACTATTATTCTCAAAGAGTATATTGTTTCTTTGATGAAGCCTCTTGAAAATACCTCTTTTTTTCAAAAGAAAGAAAAAATTAATGCCACATTAGTTTCGGGTGTTAATGGAGTTGGAAAAACAACAACTATTGGAAAAATTAGTAAAATATTAAAAGCAAATGGAAATAAAGTCATGCTGGCAGCATCTGATACCTTTAGGGCTGCAGCAATTGAACAATTAGAAAATTGGGCAAATAAAGTAGAAGTTGAGATAACAAAATCTTCCCAAGGTGCAGACCCTGCATCTGTTGCCTATAAAGCTATTGAAGAAGCAATTGCTAATAATTTTAATCAAGTCTTAATTGATACTGCGGGAAGATTACAAAATAAAAAAAATTTAATGGAAGAATATAAAAAAATAGCAAATGTAACAAAAAAAATAGATCCTGAAGCTCCTCACGACGTAATTTTAGTTTTAGATGCTACCTCAGGTCAAAATGTAATTAATCAAGTTGAAGAATTTAATAAAATTATTCCAATCACTGGTCTTATTATGACAAAACTTGATGGTACTGCTAAAGGGGGAATTCTTCTAGCTGTTGCTAAAAAATATAAGCTTCCAATTATTGCTCTTGGCTTAGGAGAGAAAGAAGATGATCTGCAAATTTTTGAAGCAGAAAAATTTGCTGAAGCTTTTACTCAAATTAATTGATTAAAGTGCTTGATATTAAAGGCTTATAGAAGGTGCACTTATAATTCTCTTTGAAATTATCATGTCCACAATTCTTAGCTATCGATGAAATAATAAAATCAAATTTTCCATTTTTTGGATAAAGTTCTAATTTTTTTTCTCTTATATCAAATTTAAAATTAGCATTTAAGCTTTTAACAGCACTAATCATAACTAATGTCTTGTTATCCTTTAAAAGATAATAAGCAAAATCATCAGGAAAAACTGGAAAATCATATTCTTCAAGAAAATATTTTGCTCTAGAAGGAAACCACTCATAAGAAATTAGTGGAAACGAAGTTTTTGTTTTATAATCATATATATAAAGATCTTTGGGATAGTCATTTATATAATTACTGTTTTCTCCTCTGGCCAATATAGCCTTCTCTCTAGTTTTAAAATATAAAGCAAAATTTTTATTATGTGAATTCATCTGATCTATATGAAATAAATTATCAACTAATGATTTATTTTCTTGGGTTAGACCAAGATTTTTAAAAGATAAAAAAATAATAAATACTAAAAGTGTTTTTTTCACACATTATATTTAATTAAAGAATTTGTGTTATGTTTGTTTGGAATGTGGCTTAATTTAAACTTTTAATAAATGTTTTTAGCACAGATACAAGCTTTTCATCATATTCCATCATATGATCGTCAAATTTTGTAAAATATGAATACTTAGGTTGATTGGCAATTTCATAAATTTTTTTGCCCATCCAAAAAGGAACAATTTGATCAACCTCACCATGCATAACTAAAACTGGGGTATTAATATTTTTAATTTTATTTTGATTGTCATACTTATCTTTTAATAAAATAGACACTGGAATATAGGGATAAAAATTTTTTGCAGCTTCTACCATTGATGTAAAAGGTGTCTCGAGTACCAACCCAGCATAATTATTACTTTGTGCAATCTCAGTTGCAACACCCGTTCCAAGAGACTCTCCATAAAGAATTATGTCTTTTTCTGTTAAGCCTAATTTTTTAAGCCATGAAATTGAGCTATTGGCATCTATATAAAGCCCTTTTTCACTTGGTTTTCCCTTGTTACCACTGAAGCCTCTCCAAGCTATTATTAAAAAATTAACATCTAAATCTTTAAAATGATTCAATTTGTGAATTCTATTTTCAAGTTTGCCAGCATTGCCATGAAAATAAACGATTGTTTTAAAATTTTTTAGATCTTTTTTATGAAACCAGCCTAATAAGCTTATATTGTCTGGAGTTACAATTTTAACTCTCTCTACTTCTACTTCTAATTTATCACCAGAATAATTGTTCTCTTCTGGGTGATACATTAAGCTTCGTTGAAAAATAAAAAGTAAAATTAATACTGATACATAAACAACAATTATTCCAATAATTACTTCCAAAAAAAAATTCCTATGTTTTAGTTTCATAATTTTTTTTAGCCAAATAAACACCAATGAATACTAAAACTGTACCTAAATAATGAAAGGACTCAAGCTTTTCATCAAAAAATATAAATCCATAGATTGCTGCATAAATTGTAAAAATATAAAGAGTAAAACCAGTTAAAGATGCGCCTAAACTTTTTTGAGCTTGCGTATAAAGAGTAAAGGCAATTATTCCTGGAGATATTGCAGCAAATAAAACCCATAAAAAAAAGTTAGAATTAAATATTGTTCTTTGAACAACTATTTCTTCAACTATGTAAAAAGGTAACAAGCTAACTGCTCCAAAAAATGCTACTAATGTAAATCTTTGAAAAATAGGTAATTGAGATTTCCAATAAAAAAGGTAGATAGAATAAAGAGCCCAGCCAATAGCAGCAGCCAGCATCCATAGATCACCGATAGTAAAATTTAAATTCAATAAAAGATTTAAATCACCCTTAATAATAATTGCAAAAACGCCAATTAAACAAGAAACCAAGCCAATAATTTTTACAAAATTAATTTTTTCATTAAAAAATATTGCAGAAATCATAATAATAAATATCGGTGAAGAGGTGTAAATAATACCCATATTTGTAACTGTTGTTGTTTCTCCCGCTAAAAAAGGAAATGCTCCACAAACACCACATCCCATTGCACCTAAAAAGAAAAGTTTCTTAAATTCTTTTTTAATTATTTTTGAATTTTTTATTAATAGCGAATAAGTAAAAGGCAAAAGTAACAGAACAACTACAGTCCATCTCCAAAATGCTAATGAGATTGGAGGTACATACTCAACTCCAGCTCGTGCAACTATCAGATTGGATGCCATGAAAATAGGCTGAATAAACAAAAGTGAAAATGCTAAAAAATTATTTTTTTTGTTAGACAATTTTTTTAATTAAAAACTATTTTTTATCGAAGAAAGCTTCGTAGACCATCATAAATATTGCAATAGCCATTAATATATAAACTGGTAAGACATCAAAAAAACCTATCATAGTAGATCTTGTCAAAGTTGTTGCTAACCCAATGAGAAATGAACCTGCAAGTAAACTGCCAAGTAGTGTTGTAAATTTTTGCATTTTATTTATTACATTCCTTTTCTAGCCAATTAGCAACACCTAAAAATCTATGATCATCATAACGAGCTCCAACGAGTTGTACTCCTAAAGGCATATTATTTTCACCTTGTAGCAATGGTAATGAGATACATGGTGTACCAAGATATGACCAAACCTTATTAAATTCAGCCGTGCCAGTACTTTTTAAACCTTTGGGAGCCACACCTGGACTAGAAGGTGTCAAAACACCATGATAATCCTCAAATACTTCTTCATAAGAGTCATAGCTTCTTTTCATGAAATCTATAGCTTCCGCATATTCTTTAGCTGAATGCTTATTACCTTTTACAATTGCATCCTGCATATATTTAGATAATTTTTTTTTATATTTCTTGTAATAAAGTCCAAAGTTATTTGCTAAATCAGTTTCATGAATTATCTGATGATATTTATGAATATCTTTAAAATAAGAAGGTGTATCAAAAACTTCTATATTTTTTTTAAATGATTTAATAAAATATTCAAAAGCATCTCTAGACTTCTTTTCAATTAGCTTCCAGTGATCTGTTTTATAAAAGATAAATTTTGGTTCAAACAAAGGTCCTTTTTTTGTTTCGCTCAACATATCTTCACTTGAATAATAAATTGTCGCTCTATCATGACTATCTTTTTTAATTAAAACTTTTGCTAGTAAGGCAACATCTTCTACTGATCTTCCAAAA
>Ga0209833_1001812_pt1 | contig 13573 bp, 9 predicted proteins | sample COGITO_mtgs_1105_3_FD_184797 | JGI IMG/M metagenome (GOLD analysis project Ga0209833, IMG submission 184797) | Pelagic marine microbial communities from North Sea - COGITO_mtgs_110506 (SPAdes) (version 2) | ecosystem: Environmental > Aquatic > Marine > Epipelagic ... | reverse complement strand
CAGATTCTCCTCTCTCATAACCCTCAGCATTATCAAAAAAGTTAATGCCTGCATCTAAGCAAGTTCCGAACATCTTTTCAGCTAAATTTGTATCTACTTGCTTATTAAATGTTACCCAAGATCCAAATGATAACTCCGAAACTTTTAATCCTGATCTACCTAAATTTCTATATTTCATAATGTTATTAATTAGTTTTGTCCTTGTCAGTCCGATATCGCTCAAACCAAGCAAGAATATGATCAACTTTTGATATCAGTCGCGATGGCCTTCCAGCAATCCCATGAGAAGTATCAGGAAGACGAACCATAGCACTATCTACTCCTCGCAATCGAAGAGCCTGGTAGAATTGTTCGGTTTCCGAAATTGGTGTTCGTCTATCATCTTCACCGGTCAACAGCATGGTTGGTGTTGTTACATTACCAACCAGAGATAGCGGCGAACGTTTCCAGTAATGCTCGAGGTTTTCCCACGGTGGGCCAGGGAACTGATGATAGATTTGCCCAACCATCGAATCAGCTGTCAGCGTCTTACTAATCCAATTGATCACAGGTTTGGCTGCCACTGCAGCATTAAATCGATTAGTTAACCCTACTGCATAAGCTGTAGCGATGCCTCCGGCACTGCCACCAGCAATAAAGAGGTTTGTGTTGTCTACAAGGCCAAGGTCAATCAGCGCATCCACGCCTGACATGTGATCAGCAAAGTCTTCAGGGCTAGAGTATTTGTACTGTAACAAGAGTGCAAAATCTTCTCCATAAGACAAACTGCCGCGATGATTGTCATAAAAAACAATGTAGCCGGCTGCTGCCATGATTTGAAGCTCGGCAGAGAAATGTGGACCATAGGCTAGATGCGGGCCACCATGAATTTCTAGAATTAAGGGATATGTTTTTGATGGATCAAAATCTGGCGGCGTGATGTACCACCCCTGAATCTCTTGCCCATCAAATGATGATTTATATGTAATTTCGTTGACTTCTCCCAGCCTGCGATGGTTTAAAAGATCTTCATTCAGTGCGGTTAGTATCTTTGTTTGATCAGCATTAAACACTGCAACATTGGCAGGCCGATCTGCTTGCCCATGGGTAAATGCAATAGTATCGCCAGACACGTGAAACCCACCAGAAAGATAGGGTCGACCGATGGTTGTGCCGCCCAGCCCATCAATAATTTCACTCCACTTACCCTTAAGTGTAACTTGACCAATCTTTCTGATTCCACGCTCGTCGAAGGTAAAATACAGTGATTGATTATCCTTCGCCCACATAAAATCATTTGCATCTCCATCAAGGCTCGCGGTCAGAAGTCGAAATTTTTTACCATTAAGATCCATGACAGCAATTCGATCAGGTGTATAGGCAAGCGGACGTCTATCCTGACGGCTGAAGGCAATCATTTGTCCGTTTGGTGAAATGACCGGTGAGCGCTCAGCTCCCGGTTCATCGGTAATTTGCTCAAGTGCTTTTGTGGAAACAGTGACCGCATAGATATCAGCCTCATTACTCACCAGTTCCCAGTCATCAGAGCGATAGGCAGAAAAGAATATACGCTCACTATCCGGAGTCCAGGCTAGCGATCCATAATGATTGAAATTACCCTCAGTAAGCTGACGCGCCGAACCGCCATCAGCTGGAACAACAAACACATGTCGATAGGCCGGCTCAACTATGCCTTGGCCATCATACTGATATCGGGTAGTTGTTACTGCAATGGGCTTTTCTGCCCAGGTAGCACCTTTAGGTTTGGTGCGTTGCTTTGCAATAGGCTGTGTTGAACCTTTAACATTCATTGTAAAGGCAAGCCACTTGCCATCTGGAGACCAGGATAGATTTGAGGGTGATGCCTGTAGCTGAGAAATTGCAGCAGTTACCCCGCTATCCATCCAGTGCATGTGTATCTGCCTGGCACCACTATCGCTCGAAATAAAAGCAAGCCTTTTGTTGTCTGGGGACCATCTAGGCGAGGAAGCATTACTCAGCCCGGTCGAAAGTGGGCGATGGTCCTTTCCATTGCTTGAAACCTTCCAAAGGTTTGATCGCTGGCGATCTTTCATGATGTCGTTTGACTGACGGACATAGACGATGTTTCGCTCATCAGGTGAAACACGTGGATCCGTTGCCCACTCAAGGTCGAATACATCCATCGGATCAAATAGGGCGGGGCCATCATCGGCATTACCAATGGAAGAAACCATTGCCACGAGAAATAAGGCCAAAAGAGGCTGTTGATTTGAAACTATCCTCATCAAAGGAAATCTAATTAAATTTTTCATTCAAATAGCATAGTTGATATATATCACATAGAAAAGTCACAACACTATCTTGCTCTGATATTAAGATGGCTATGAACGAGGCTTGCAGTTTGCTCTGATTCCCGAATCCTGTTTTTAAACTAACTAATATTTAATCAGCAATTTAAAATGAGCTTCATTGAATTTGCGTTATAACCAAAAAGTTGTAGATTAGGATTATGAAAATATGTAATTTAATCTTATCCTCTTTGTTTCTTTTATCTTGTGGCGGAGGTGGTGGGGGAGGCTCAGCGCCTGAGCCAGCTCCGACGCCAACATTCACTGTCTCAGCTTCTGCTGGTGCTGGTGGATCTATTTCTCCCTCCTCTGTTACTGTAACCCAAGGGCAAACTACTACATTCACTATTACCCCTGAGGTTGCTTATACCTTTTTATCCATAACAGGGTGTAACGGCACATTAAATGAAAACACTTACACTACTGGAACTGTTTCAGCTGCCTGTTCAGTCACTGTTTCGTTTGAAAAGTTACCGCAATTCAAAGAAGACCCTATTATTCTTACTGATCTTGGTCTCTATCCTGCTGTTTGTAATTCAGGTTACTCATCACCGGATCCCAGCTTTCAATTTGTCATACCTGTCAACATTAATAATGATGAGTGGCAAGATTTTATAGTCCATCAATGGTGTGACATTGGTAGAGATATCCAGGGTGAAGTCGCCCAAGGTCCTACGCCTGATGTCTTGAGTGTTCATTTATCTAATGGTGATGGGACTTATCGTGATGGTAATCAAGAAGTATTTGGTGAGCTCGTTCCAAGTCTAGGTGGAGCTAGCAGAAAGTATGATACTGGTGATTTTAATGGTGATGGTAGGGTAGATTTCGCTTTTGCCATGAACTGGGAGGATGGCAGGAGTGGGAGTCCTTGGGAGTATTCCAGAGCATCTCCAGCAGTTATTCTGTCAAAGAATGACACCGAGTATGAGGTGGTAAAGATTGGCACCCCGGATTGGGGGCATGCTGTTGCAATCATAGAGAATGATCAGGGAAATGTTGATGCAGTGTTTGCTGGCTTTACAGGAATCGGATTACAAGCCTTAAGATATTCAGCTGAAGGCTGGGAAGATGTAAAAGATGAATATCCTCCTGAGGACACTAAAAATGTTGGCGGCATTACTACTGCTAGGGGAACTTCAACTTGGGCTGGTGAGTTCCAATATCAAGACAATTATATTATTGCCACTGACTCTTCTGCTGATGGATCTCAAAACGGCCTTGCTCTGTGGTTCAGAGAAAATGATGCTTGGAGCAAAGTTGATCAGCGGCTAGTTCCTGTTGCATTTAGAGCTAATTGGACTTCATGGCAAGGTAATACCGGAACAATCCCCGTTTATTTAATTAATGATGAGTACGTGGTTGGCTATGTTCCTCAAACTATGTGCTTCTTTGAGGATAAGTTTGATGATAGCGGGAACATCACTTTTGCAGCTATGTTTCAATCTACTGTTCCTAGAGATGGGAGTGCAATTGTTGAGGGAGGATCCTACAAAGAGAATGAACAATATAATATTCAGGGCATCACAATTTTTCAAATTCAAGAGAATAAAATCGTTGAGATAGAAAATCCATTCGATATTTATAACAAGTCGCTATTCGCAAATTTCTTAGATTGCAGGGACCTCAATAACGATGGATATGCTGATTTCTCAAGACATGTTTTCTCTCATACACCTCCTGTTTACCTTGAATCATGGCAAAGAGGCGGCACCCCAGTAATTAATCTCAATAATAAAGCCGGCGGATTAATTGAATATGAAAACAATCAAGACTATGAGATGCCAGGGCATAGTTTGCTTACAAGAGAGCCTCCATTTAATGCGGATAGTGGCCAAGGCTATACCAGAGACATTAATGGGGACGGCATTGAAGATATAGTCGTGTATGAAGAATCTATGTTTGGCAGCCAATTCACTGGCTATGATGCTAGCATCGAGATTTACCTTGGAAATTATCATCTCACATTAAAGGAATAAAGCATTCATGAAATAATTTTGCCCAATGCTAAACCTCCAGCCACATAAAAGAAGGGGGATTAATAGCTTGAGCTGAAGATTTCTTTGCCATGAGAGTAGGTAGCCACAACCCTAAGCTTTAACAAATCTTGAGTTTGCATAGATAGTGGATTATTCGATAGCACAACAAGATCAGCTAATTTGCCAACTTCAATGGTCCCTTTGATGTCTTCCTCAAAATTCTGATATGCGGCATTTATTGTCATGGCTTTTAAAGCATCATAGGTAGATATTTTTTGATTTTCTCCAAGCACTTTGCCAGAGCGCGTAAGCCTGTTGGTTGTGGACCAAAGCAAGCGAATCATATCTGGAGGCACAACAGGCGCATCGTTATGGACAGTAAATTGCATATTTCTTTTTAGGGTTGAGAACGTTGGGCTAATTCGTGAGGCTCTTTTGAGACCAAAAACCGAATCTCTATGCCAGTCGCCCCAATAAAAAGTATGAGTTGAAAAATAAGAGGGGATAATTCCAAGCTGCTTCATCTGATCTAGTTGATCCTCTCTTACTGTTTGCGCATGAATCATAATGGTTCGATGATCAGATGTAGTTTGGGCGTCTTCTATGGAACGAATCAACATATCAGCAGCTGCATCACCATTGGCATGGGCCATAATTGGAATGCCAGCTTCTGAGTAGGTCTTCACAAATTCTGAAGCCGCCTCTTGAGGTATGAGAGGATAGCCTTTGTAATCAGCCTCTTGCCCATGTGGCGGCATGAAATAAGGCTGAGTGAGATAAGCTGTTTTACCTTGAGGGGAGCCGTCAAGGATCAGCTTGATACCCCCAACTTTTAAGCGACCTTGGTATTCACCAAATACAGTTGAGTCAATTAGTGCACCGGCATCTACTTGGCCGATAGGGTAGGTAATCACATCTAAGTTAAGAAGACCTTGAGCATCTGCAGCTCTCATTAACGCTATGGATTCGGGGCTAGAGGCTCCATCTTGAGCAGTAGTGATACCATTGCTTGCATATATTTTCATGGCTTCTTTCACACTGCCTAAGGGGTCTTTGTAAGAAGTCATAGCAAGTTTTTGCAAGGGATAAGCGGCTGTTTCTTCAAAGACGCCATTTGGTTCCTGCGAGCCTTTCATTCTTCGGATCTTGCCCCCCGGGGGGTCTATTGAATTCTGCGTAATATTAGCCAACGATAACCCAAGGGAGTTTGCCGCTCCTAGGTGACTCGAGACATGAATTAAGTAGATGGGGTTAACTGTACTTACTGCATCCAAATCTTGTTTAGTTGGATGACGTTGTTCTTTTAACAACGAATCATCATAACCAAGACCAATTACCCATTCGCCAGGTGCTAATTCTTTTTCTTTAATAAAGCTCTTTAGTTGCTCTTGAAGCTCTTGCATTGTCTTAACGGAACCAACTGGAGGAGAGGCTAAATTAGCAACTTGAGTGGCAAAAGCTAAATAAGATGCGTGGCCATGAGCATCAATAAAACCTGGCAGTATGGATTGCTCTCCGTAATTCACATGCTTACCTTTAATATTTTTTGCTTCCATGTGACTGCCAATCCATACAATTCTTTTGTTGGTAATAGCAATTGCAAGAGGTTGTGATTTTTGCTCACCAGTCATAAGCACGACATGATTTGAACTTAGGATTAGATCTGCTTTATCTAGTGCGTCAGCCGGACCAGCAAGCAATAGAAGTCCAAAAGCTATAGCAAGTGATTTTGTGATATTGATAATCATGAATTATTGGCAATTTTAATGTTGTTACAAGAGCATAGCGAGATACTTCCAATTTTTATAGTTACTTGATTGATAAAATACAAATATGGAAGCTGAATAAGGGCTTTGCTGCAATAGACCTTTTATTCCATGAGTCCATTTGTGTCATACTTTGAAAAAAAGCTCCATATGTTACTGCTTACATCAGGTGATTGAATGCTTTCATAAATTGATCCAGGCCAAATATGGCCAGCCCCTTGAATATACAAATGTATATTCTCAGTACCATTTAAGCAATTGGAGTACTGATAGGTTTCGGTCCAGGATGTTGTGCCAGGGAGGATATCAGGCATTGATAGCGTATAGTCATCGCAGCCGTTATTCACTTTCCAATACTCCATAACATCCATGATTGCTTTCATGTTTAGGGCATCTAATCCCTTGTAGGGAACGGTGGCATCTAGCGAGCCATGTATCTGCATCACTGGGGTAGGTTTTCTTGGATTGCAGTTATCAAATGTGTCATATGTCATCGAGCCAGTGACCGATGCTACTGCAGCAAAGCTTGCTTTTAAATTGCATGCCAGATGAAAACTAAAAAACCCCCCATTCGACATTCCAGTTGAGTAGATTCTCTCTGCGTTGATAGAATATTTATCCATTAATACATTAATAAGATTCTCAACGAATTTGACATCATCATGCACGCTTGCTGACCACCCCTTAATATTCCAGTAGCTTTTCCCAAAAATATCATTAAGAGCCTCTGGATGTACCAGAATAAATCCATTGGCATCAGCCTGAGATCGAAGATCTCCATATACCATTTGCTCGCTGGCATTACTGCCATAACCATGAAAATTAAATACCAAAGGTTGCTTAGATGAGCTGTCATAGCTTGAGGGCACATACAAGATAAAAGTTCTATCAATTTCTTGGTATGCAAGAGCTCCCTCAATGGTTCCTTTTTCTTGCGCCACCAAATTCGATGAGATGGTTGAAGTTATAGGGGTGCTGATGTTATCTGCTGGCAAGGGCAGGTTCACAGTTGAGCTTCCGCCTCCACCTCCGCAGCTCATCAGGATTAGCAAGAAAAATGGTAGATACAAAAAATGCACTTGGTTGCTCATGGCATTAGTATATTTCATGGCTGCACTCCACTCAAAAAATTCATTTTATTTGCTTAATGAGATCATATTTATTTGTTAGACTATTGAACTAATTCTATTCAACCTATTCGAGAGCTACAGTGCCAAATAATTATATTTCAACAGGGTCTTTGTCAGTTTCCAGTCAGCTTGTTCATTTTGTATCAGATGAGATGTTACCAGGACTTGGGATTACACCAGAGAATTTCTGGGAGCAACTAGAACTAATTATTAATAATTTTAGCCCAAGGAATGCAGAGTTACTGGCAAAGAGAGAATCGATTCAGGAGCAAATTGACCAATGGCATCTCTCCCATAAAAATGAGCCTCATAATGCAGTTTTGTATAAGCAATTTTTAAAAGACATCGGCTATTTAATTGAGGAGGGCGGTGATTTTCAAATCTCAACTCAAAATGTTGACCCAGAAATAGCAACTATTGCAGGACCTCAATTGGTTGTCCCAGTTATGAATGCAAGGTTTGCTCTCAATGCGGCAAACGCTAGATGGGGCAGTTTGTACGATGCCTTGTATGGCACAGACATGATTGCAGAGGATGATGGGGCCTCCAGAGCTGGAGCATACAACTCAGTAAGAGGAGACAGGGTTATTGCCTTTGCGAAAGCATTTTTAGATCAGCATTTTCCCTTAAAGAATGCATCTTTTAATCAGGTAACCTCTCTAGTTATTGAGGATGAATCACTGGTTGCTAGAATACAGAATGGCTCAAATACAGCTCTAATAAATCCAGAGCAGTTTCAGGGCTTTTTGGGGGCGGCTCAGGAACCTTCAGGCATCCTTTTGCAAAATAACAACTTGCATGCAGAGATTCAGGTAGATCCAACTCATTCAATAGGAGCTTCTGATCTGGCTGGAATTAAAGATGTATTATTAGAATCTGCTATTACTACCATTCAAGATTGCGAAGATTCTGTTGCTGCAGTTGATGGTGAAGACAAAGTTCAGGTTTATAGAAATTGGCTTGGCTTGATGAAGGGTGATTTAAAAGAAACCTTTATGAAGGCCGGTGCCGAGATGACAAGAAACCTTAATCCAGATAGAACCTATCAAAGAGCTGAGGGCTCTGCTTTTTCGTTACCAGGAAGAAGTTTAATGCTCGTCCGAAACGTTGGGCACTTGATGACCAATCCAGCGATCCTTGATTCAGATGGCCAGGAAGTTCCCGAGGGGATCTTGGATGCAATGTTTACTATCTGCATTGCTATGCACGATTTGAGCGGACAAAGCTCAGTGCAGAATTCAAAGATGGGAAGCATCTACATCGTGAAGCCGAAGATGCATGGGCCAGAGGAAGTACAGTTTACTTGTGATTTATTTTCTGAAGTAGAGCAAGCCCTTGGGCTGCCTCAACTGACTGCTAAAGTTGGGATCATGGATGAGGAAAGAAGGACCACCGTTAATTTAAAAGAGTGTATTCGCGTAGCTCAAGACAGAGTGATCTTTATTAATACTGGATTTTTAGATAGGACAGGTGACGAAATTCATACAAGTATGGAAGCAGGACCCATGATCCCAAAGGCAGAAATGAAACAGCAACCTTGGATACTTGCCTACGAAGACTGGAATGTAGATTCTGGCCTTGAAACTGGATTCAAGGGTCGAGCTCAAATTGGTAAAGGTATGTGGCCCATGCCAGATGAAATGCTTAATATGTACAAGGTTAAAACCATGCATCCTGAAGCTGGGGCAAATTGTGCGTGGGTGCCATCACCTACTGGCGCTACCTTACATGCTATGCATTACCATCAAATTCTTGTATCTGATCAGCAAGAGAGCCTTGTCAATAGAGCTAAAGCTAGCCTTGATGATATCCTTACCATCCCAGTGATGTCTGATCCATCTATACTCAGCGCCGATGATATTCAGCGCGAACTTGATAACAATGCCCAAGGCATACTTGGGTATGTTGTTAGGTGGATAGATCAAGGTGTAGGGTGCTCAAAAGTACCGGATATCAATAATATAGGATTGATGGAAGATAGGGCTACTTGCAGAATTTCTAGTCAACACATTGCCAATTGGTTGCATCATTCTCTGTGCTCTGAGGCACAAGTCATCGAAACAATGCAGCGAATGGCAGTGGTAGTGGATGAGCAAAATTCTGGCGATCCTCAATATCAACCAATGGCACCTTTGTTCAACGGCAAAGCATTTCAGGCCGCATGCAACCTTGCCATTCAAGGGCGAGAGCAACCAAGCGGATATACTGAGCCTATTTTGCATCAGATGAGACTGGAGTTTAAAAGTCAATGAAAGCTTATTGGATCACTCGATGTCATGTCCATAATGCTGATGAGTATGCTGAGTATATAAAATTAGCGGGGCCAGCAATTACTGGTCATGGCGGGAAGTTTTTAGTGCGAGGTGGCGCACAGATCGAGTTGGAGGGCGGCCCTTATGAAAGAACCGTTTTAGTTGAATTTAATTCTATGGATGAGGCAGAGGCTTGCTATCATTCAGTGGAATATGAAAATGCTTTAGCATTTTCAGAGAACTCATCAAATCGTCACGTTGTTTTAGTTGAAGGAGTTGAATTATGATTAAAAAATATACCTTATTACATGCCTTGTTTCTTTCTAGCTTCATTGCTTATGCTGAGCCGCTTGATCCGGTGGAGCTGCTCTCCAACTATATTGGAGTGGATACTGTTAATCCTCCTGGGAATGAATCCAGAGCCGTAGACTTCTACGCTAAGATTTTTGAGGCAGAGGGCATTGAATTTTCTAGCGCAGAGAGTGCTCCGGGCAGAGGAAATATTTGGGCCCGCATCAAAGGCGGTAATCTCCCAGCCTTAATCTTGCTTCAGCACACAGATGTTGTGCCTGCATCCAAAGAATACTGGGACACAGACCCTCTAGTGGCTGAGATTAAAGATGGTTACCTTTACGGAAGAGGAGTGATTGATATGAAGGGCGCTGGTATCTCTCAACTAGTATCCTTTATAAGATTGCATAGAAGCGGTCAGAGCCTCAATAGAGATGTTGTTTTTGTTGCAACTGCTGACGAGGAAGCCGGCGGTATGTTTGGAGCTGGCTGGCTCATTAACAATCATCCTGAAATTTTTGAAGGCGCAGGCTTTGTCATCAACGAAGGTGGCAGCGGTCAAATTATTGATGGTGAAAAAGTCTTTGCCATAGAAATAACTCAAAAGGTTCCTGTCTGGCTGCGCTTCACTGCCGTGGATACTCCTGGTCATGGTTCATCACCAAGAACCACTAGCTCTGTCTCTAGGATAGTCCATGCACTTAATCTTGTAAGAGAAAATCCTTTTCCACCAAGGATCATTCCTTCGGTAGATGCTTATTTTAAGAGTCTGTCATTGAAAATGGATGGCAAAGAAGCTAAAACTTTCGCAAACATGAAAAGATTTATTGGCAGCAAGAAGTTTCAAGCAGAGCTGCAAGAATCCTCTCCGTCTTATCATGCGCTTACAAGAGATACTTGTTCGCTTACTATGTTAGAGGGCTCTCAAAAAATTAATGTTGTCCCGCCAGTTGCAGCCGCAGAGATTGATTGCAGGATGCTACCAGACCGAACGTCTGAGGAATTTATTCAGGACATTAAAAATTTAGTCGAACCAGCAGGTGTTAGCGTGAATGTAATTTTGGCATTTAGCCCAGCAGTATCGTCTGTTGATTCAGAGCTCTTTCAACATATTGCCAAGGTCACCCAAAAAATTCATCCGGGCTCGCGCATTGTCCCAGCCGTTAGTACTGGCTTTACCGACAGTCACTTTACTAGAGATCTAGGCATAGACAGTTATGGATTCAATCCAGTGCTATTTGACTCAAAGGATTGGAGAGGGGTGCATGGTAATAATGAAAGAGTTAATGTTACTAGCTTTCTTCAGGGCACCGAAGACCTTTATCAGATAGTCAGCCAGTTTGTTATAGATTAAATTTCCTGGCACTCGCGACGCCACAAAAAATAAAAATGTTAAAAACTAAAACTTTTTTACAAAAAGGTATTGACACTTTTAATCAGAGGCGTATATTAAATAGACCAACTCGGACCGACTTACAAACAACTGCAGACGGGAGTAAGAGAGAAAGAGAAGGCAGAGACGAAGGGCGAAAGCGATACTAAGAGTTGACGATAAAAAAGAGCTTAGTAACCCACCAAGAAGGCAAGAGAAAACCTTCAAGGAGCTAAAGAGAATCTCACTTTAGACCTCTTCCAATCTCGAACTTTAAAAAACAGAGCTTGCTCTGTTTTTTTTCGTCTACAACATTCTTAAATATTCTATAGCTCTCTCAGTATCATCTGTATTTAGAAACTCTTTGGGCAGTACGAATGATCCACCCACAGCGAATACATTAGGAAGTTCAACATATTGTTTGTAATTATTTAGGTCAATTCCTCCGGTACACAGAAAAGTAATCGATGGAAAAACAGCATAAAATGCCTTTAATTTCTCTGTTCCTCCAGATTGCTCAGCAGGAAAGAATTTTAATTGATTAAGCCCAAAGCTCATCATTCTCATTACCTCTGAGGCTGTTTCAACACCTGGGATATAGGTGATCTCTTCTAGCCTGCAGTAATTATGAACCTCCTCGTTAAAGCCTGGAGACACTACATAACTAATATTTAGATTTTTAAACTTAAGAAGCTGCGTGACGCTAAGAACTGTGCCCAAACCTAGGTTAATTTCTGGCTGATTGGAGAGAAATTCTATTGCGTCATCAGATACGGAGGGCCTAAGCGTTACTTCAATTGAATTAATATTTGCTGCTTGCAACACTGCAAATACTTTTTTTGCCTCCTCTATGGAAGAGAGAGTAAGGGTGGGAAGAGTCCTTGGGATTGTTTTATTCTTATTAGTCATTAAAGATCGTTGCTCCTAATTTTACTGAGCTAACATTATCTCTAAAAATTTTAAATAATTCCCTACCGAGCCCAATATTACTAGGTGTAATTTCAATGGGTGCTCTTTTTTGGTACTCATTAGAATCAATTGTTAGGATGCACTCTTTTAGGTTGAGGGTAAGTATGTCACCTGTTCTAATTCTATATAGATTATTATTTTCACTAACAGCATGAATCAATGCTGGAAATGAGCCGGATGCACCAGACATTCGACCATCTGTTACCAACGCAATTTTATAACCTCTTGTTTGCAGAACATTTATTGGAGATGTGAGCTTATGTAATTCAGGCATCCCGTTAATAGACGGGCTCTGCCCTAGCAGCACCAAAATCATATCTTGATTTAGTTCGTCATGCTCATAGGCATCTAGCACCTCGTCTTGAGTTAAGAATACTCTTACAGGAGCCGATATAGTCTCATTTTCATTTTTTAATGCAGAGACTTTTATTAATCCTTCTGCAATATCACCACCTATAAACTTAATTCCACCATTAGGCTTGTATGGTTTATCAGCAGTTGTAATACTTTTCAGGGGCTGGGAGTGCGTTGTCAGCTCTTCCCATTGCAGTTCACTGCCTTGTGAATCTCCGAGGGTTGGAACCTTGGTGTAGTGCGAAAGACCCAATCCTGCCACTGTATAAATATCTTCATAGATTAGCTCACCAGCTATTAAATTTTTTAACAATCTGGCGATCCCGCCTTCTGAATGGAATTCATTTACATCTGCGTTTCCATTTGGATAGATTTGACATAGCAGCGGGATCATTGAAGAGAGGTCGTTAAAATCTTCGATTGTGATGATGTACCCGGCTGAGCGCGCCATGGCAATTAAATGGATCACAAGATTGGTAGAACCTCCGCTAGCTAACAAAACAATGATGGCATTAACCCAATTTTTTACATCCAACATTTCTCCTAGTCCCATCTCAGCATCCATCAGGCGAATCAGTGATCTAAGACTCTCATTATTCAGGCAATTCCTGATGGGTGAATCAGTAGGGGTAAATGCTGCTCCAGGAAGCTGGAAACCCATAGCTTCTGCAATCAATTGATTGGTGTTGGCTGTGCCGTAAAACGTGCATGTACCCTCCGAATGATAGGCTTGCTGCTCTATGGCTAACAGCTCTATTTTTTCAATCTCACCAGCGGCATACGCTTGTCTAGTTTCAGATTTTCTTGCATTAGAAATGCCTGTTGCCATAGGTCCGCCTGGAATAAAAATAACTGGCAGGTGACCAAACTTGAGAGCCCCAATCAATAATCCGGGGACTATTTTGTCGCATGTGCCCATACAAATTGCTGAATCAAATACATTGTGAGATAAGCCAATGGCAGTAGATAGAGCAATTGAATCTCTGCTAAATAATGAAAGCTCCATTCCTGGCTCGCCTTGAGTAATACCATCGCACATCGCAGGAACACCTCCAGCCACTTGAATATGCAGATTTAATTTATCAGCCTCTTTTTTTAGCTCTCTGGGGTATTCCTCTAAAGGTGCGTGTGCAGAAAGCATGTCATTGTAAGCA
>Ga0209833_1001804_pt1 | contig 13624 bp, 15 predicted proteins | sample COGITO_mtgs_1105_3_FD_184797 | JGI IMG/M metagenome (GOLD analysis project Ga0209833, IMG submission 184797) | Pelagic marine microbial communities from North Sea - COGITO_mtgs_110506 (SPAdes) (version 2) | ecosystem: Environmental > Aquatic > Marine > Epipelagic ... | reverse complement strand
CTTACTTATTGCCCATCTTCTCAGGTATGGGCGCGTAACTCAGTTGGTTAGAGTGCCACCATGACATGGTGGAAGTCGTGGGTTCGAGTCCCTCCGCGCCTACCATGAGAAGCAAATAAGCCCATCTTCTTTATTGGAGTTGGGCTTTTGTTTTTTACACGATGCAAGGGGGAGCGAGGGCGAGTCGCCCAAGTTGATATATATGAGGGCGGGTCGCCCTCACTCCTGAGGACTTCGCGTACGAATAACTTTGAAGAATATGTGAACTGCTTAACAGTGTGGTATATGGAGATTGTTCGAGTCGAAACTGTGGAAGGTGAAATTTGCTATGGCTGTGAGGTCGGCAATCAAGTGTTTCGCTTGGAAGGTGACTTATATGGCACGTTTAGCCAGTCGGATGTGTTGCTGCAGCCAGTGCGACGTTTAGCTCCCGTAGTGCCGACCGCGATCTATGGCATCGGTTTAAATTACCGGGAACATGCCGCTGAGGTCGGAGCCAAATTACCCGAGCATCCTGTGGTCTTCATGAAAAGCCCGACTTCAGTGCAGCACCCAAATTGTCCGATCATCTTACCGCGGCACCTGCATAGCGATCAAGTGGACTATGAATGTGAGCTCGCGGTGGTGATTGGGCGTGATTGTAAAAATGTATCGGCCGCAGAGGCGCTTGACTACGTGCTCGGTTATACCTGTGGCAACGATGTCAGTGCGCGCGATTGGCAAAAGTTTCATGGCGGCGGGCAATGGGTGAAAGCAAAGAGCTTTGATAGCTTTTGTCCACTCGGGCCGATAGTGGTGACCGCGGATCGCATTCCGAACCCACAAATCTTACCGATCCGGACAATTCTAAATGGTCAAATACGTCAAGAATCCTACACCGGGGATATGATTTTCAGCGTTGCCGAAATTATTGCGTTCTTAAGTGGCAGTACGACTTTACAGGCAGGGACGGTGATTTTAACTGGCACGCCGTCTGGGGTGGGTATGGCAAGTGAACCGCCACGCTTCCTGAATCCTGGCGACGAGGTGGTGGTGGAAATTACTGGCATCGGCAGTTTGAAAAATCCAGTTAAAGCGGAGCAATGATACTCGCCGATGCTTTAGACTTGTCATCGCCGATGCGCTGCGCCATTGCATGACGTTTTTAGCAAAAGACTTATGCAAGAAACACTGATTATCCTCAAACCCGACTGCATGGAAAAACGCATTGCAGGCGAGGTCATTACACGCTTCGAAAATGCCGGCTTCGACATCATCGCCTCTAAGGTCACTCAGTTGGACGGACCAATCCTGCGTGAGCACTATGCCCACGTGGCGGATTTGCCGTTCTTTCCTGAAATCGAAGCCTTCATGAGCTCACGCCCAGTGATGCCAATGATCCTACGTGGTGAGAATGTCATCGCTCAGGTGCGTGAACTACTCGGACCGACCAATTCCCAGGAGGCGCCAAAAGGCACGATCCGTGGCGATTTGGGCACCGACATGATGCGCAACGTGGTGCATGCATCCGACAGCCCTGAGTCGGCTGCAGCTGAAAAGACACGTTTCTTCCCCGAGCTTTAAGCTGTGAAGGTAAAAACTGGACTTGGCCTAGATAGTCATCGCTTTATTGAAGGCGATTCGGACAAGCCGTTGATACTCGGTGGGCTGGTCTTTGATGATCCACTCGCCATGTCAGGCAACAGCGATGCGGATGTCATCCTACATGCTGTGACCGATGCCATCAGTGGCGTCACAGGTGTGACTGTCATCGGTGCCGTGGCAGACAAGCTGTGCCGCGATGGCATCACGGATAGTCAAGCATACTTGGCAGTCGCACTCGAAAGTCTTGGCGATTGGCGACTCACACATGTATCGATTGTGTTGGAGTGCCTGCGCCCGGAAATTGACCCGAAGGTGCCGGCGTTGCGTGCGTCTGTGGCAGGCCTATTGGGACTCGAAATCGCCGATGTGTGTATCACTGCGACGACTGGTGAGCAGCTCAACGATGTGGGCCGAGGGCTCGGGATACATGCCAGTGTAATCGTGACTGCGATTCTGGATTGAGCACCTTTTAGTGAGCTTGCGCAAGCACGGCACAGAGACTTTAATCCTCAAAATTTCAGCACTCAGGTTTCAGCTCTCTTCAACAAACCTACTTCTTGTTGGGTAGAATCACCCGCCTGCGTGGGATTACGCGGCTGGCGGATGGTGGCTTAGGCGTACCATTGAGCCCAGGAAGCTTGACTCCTGGGGGCAGGTTGGGCGCCTGTGGGGTCATTGAGACCGCAACAGGTAAGGGACTGTCGGTGGCAGTCATCAAAGTCAGTTGTTCGCTACGGCCATTTTGCGTAACCGTAATCCGCATGCCAGAGAGATCGAAGTTACGTACACTAATGCCACTTTCGGCGCCGTTTTCTGCAATCCAATAGCCGCGATTGATTTTTTTGTTAAATAGGCTGAACTGGTAGATGCCATTCATCTGTACGATACCGCGGAATTCAAGTTCGCGTGAGAGCGGTCCATTGACCACCGGAGGCGTCGGCGTCGCAACCTTCATGGTATTATGGCCGGGAGGTAAGAACGGGCTGTTGGACTCGAGCTTGGAGCTGGCCGCCGCGAGTGATATGCCCAACGTTAAGCATGCGAGTACGATCAGTGAAACCTTGCTGGCTGCTGCGGCGTGCATCTGAAGTAAGTGGCCCATTTGTGAGAAATACTGAGGTTTAAGAAGGATGGTTTAGCGATCACCAAAACCAGGGGAAGGAACGTTTCTTGGGCTCACTTTCTTCGATTGGAAGCTTTGCCTGTTCGGCTTCAAATTCTGCTTGTTTACGCTCTTCGATCATTGAATCGATTTCACTTCCGTCGAGATAGATATTGCTTGTGGAGTCCGTCTCTAGGAATTGATTGATTGCAGTCTTTTCCAGTGCGTTCTGTATATATTCGCGAGAGATACGATCTGTATCCGCTGGATTTTCGAGTACTCTAGGGCGTACGAAGATGATGACTTCAGTTTTTTCAAACTGATCAGAAGCTGCGGTAAACAACTTCTTCAACCCCGGAATGGAACCCAGTAGTGGGAAATAGCTGTTATTGTTTATGCGAGCGTTTTGCTGTAGGCCGCCAAGTATCACGATCTGACCGTCTTTCACGCTGACCGTTGAAGTGGCTTCACGCTTGCCGATAATCGGCTGGTCATTCTCATTGACTTGGACCGTATCAACCACGTTCTCGATAGTTTGTTCAATCACCATCTGTACGGTGCCGTCTGCGCCGATCAGCGGAGTCACTTTGAGCTGGATGCCAATGTCGCGATATTCAACGCTATCGTTGGTGTTACCGGTACTGGTGTTGAAAGTAGTGGTGGAGGTAATGATCGGAAACGATTGGCTAATGTTGATCGTGCCTTCTTCGTTGTGACTGACTACTATACTTGGAGCGGAGAGCAGTTTGGTGTCGCCATTCTGATTGGGCGATGTGATCGCTGTGGCGAGTGAGAAATTATCGGGGTTATCGAGATCGATGATACCGTCGGTGATGGAGACCCCGCTGACAGTGCCCAGTGCGATATCCTTAAATGTATTGGTCGCACCATCGTAGGCGAAACTAAGCGAACTGATACCGAAACTATTATCATCCTTTAGTGTCACCAGTGAAATGACGGTCTCAATCATCACCTGCGGTAATGGTCGGTCGATTTTATCGATTAAATCGCGGAGCGTATCCAGATCACTCTTTGTTCCGTAAGCAACGATCGCATTGGTACGTTCATCGGCAGAGAGGCCGACAAAATTCGAAAATTGCAGTGAACTATTACTAGCATTGCTCGCAGTCGTATTGGCTGACGCCGCAGCGTTAGATTTAGCGTTAGGTTTAGCGTTAGGTTTAGCGTTAGGTTTAGCGTTTGGCAAGTTTATCGTGTCAGCCTTCTTATCCGCGTTCTTATTGTCTTTCGCGACTTTAGCATCCTCTTCGCGGCCTTCCTTTTGCCCAGAAATAATTTCATCAATGATCGCCACGACTTCCTCGGCTTTAGCCTGACGCAGAGGGAACACTTCGCTGCTAGTCAGCGGTGCGGCATCGACATCGACGCTTTCAATCACATTCATGATGACCTCCAAGTTGCCCGGGTGGGTGATCAAAATCAGTTGATTAGTGCGCTCGTCGGCAGTCACGCTAGTAGTGCCTTCCAGGTAATTTTTTAGCGGGCCTGAAATTAAATTTTCGATGCGTTGCTGCATCTCGGATGCTTGGATGTAGTCCAGCTTAATGAACTGAATCTCTTCGCGAATTTCCTGCGGCTTATCCATCTCGTCGATAATACGCTCGATGCGTTGCAGATTGATCAGGGCATCAGTGATCAGCATCGCGTTTGATTTGGGGAAGACAATGACACTGGAGTTTTGCGACAGCAGCGGGGTGACGGTGGTGCCGCTGGTGGCTTCGGCCTGTAAGTAATCGAACTTGAACAGTTTGGCGTAGATTTGTTGACTCGCAGGTAAGTCCAGCGTGCTGCCGACAATCATCTCGGGCACATGACTGTTCACACTGGTGGCGGGTACAGCCTTCATGAAACGGCCACCCATGTCGGTGAGCATAATTGAATTGAGGCTGAGCAAACTTTCAAGGGCCAGCACTGCTTCACCCTTGGTGAGTTCGCCGCGGGAATTAAAGTTGATTTTGACCGCAGCAATATCTTGGCGGCGCAAGATGATCTTACCAGTCATCTTCTCCAGCATGTCGAGCACTTGCAGCGCAGTTTCATCGCTGAGAACGATCAGACCAATGACTTCATCTGGATTCTCAACCCGTGGCTCAAGTGGCACGATTGGTACAATCGGCGGTGTGGCCGCCTGCTGTGCATGGGCTGCGGTGAAAGTAAGCAGCAGGCTGATCAAGAGGTAGGATTTACGGATAATGGGTATCATTATTAAAAGCGTGCGAACGGATACGTCTTATGGGTTCTTCAGATCGAAAGAGTTAATTTGAAAGCGGACATCCAGTTCTTCGGGGTTGCGGCGGTTTTTGGTGATACGGACGCTCTGAATGTTGATGTATGGTGTTTCTTGACTGAGTAGTTTGTTAAGTTTGATCAATTGCGCAATAGATATTCGGTTCAGGCGTATACGGATGTTATGATCATTGAAAATTTCGCCCTCGCGGGTTTGCACAGGGTCAATATCTGCCGACCCAGACAGTGCGACTTGACGCAAAATAGCGTCAATACGGCCCGATAGCTGCGATCCAGCATAGGTCTTCTTCGGGTCCACTCGTTCAAGCGCACTGGCAAGCCCGATGGTGAATTGCTCACTGCGATCGAGCCATTGTTGCTGGTTCTGCAGGTCCGTCGTTGCCTGCTTGCGGTTGTCGTTCCACGCTGAACTGCGCTTCAATAAATTCCCCGTCCAAATGAACAGCATGACGAGGATGAACGCGAGCGTGAGGCTTTTTTCGCGTACCGTCATCCGCAGGAAAAGTCGTTTCGCTTGTTGGAGGATTTTTTGCATCAGATCGGTGCCTCCTCTGTGGGTTCTTCGGTAGCGGGGGGGGCGGGAGTCTCAACAGGTGCTGCCGTATCCAAGTGGGTGTACGCTAGTGTGACAGTGAAAGTGGTCTTGCCTGCACGGGTAATGGATTCCGGTGCGTTAATAAGTACAAATTGACCAGATTGCTTTAATTGCTCAGTATAACTGTTAAGCGCGTTAATACTGGTCGCTTTACCCTCGATGGTGATGCGGTTTTCACCTTCTACCACAGCACTATCGTATTCAATGCCGAGGTTTAGTTTGAGACGAATGTTGTTGGCAGCATCAAGGATAGCGATGGGGCGCAGTTCATTTTTTGCGACTTGCTCCAATTTGACCATCAGCGCCTGCTTGTCTTCGATCGTAAGAACGGCGGTGCGCTGGCTTTCAATCTGCTTATCCAGCGTGCTGAGCCAAGCTTGACTAGCGAGTAGCAGCATCTCAATACCGACCAGTACCAGCGCGAAGACTGCGGCCCAAGTAGTGATTCGCACCAGCAGGGCGCCCAGTCGTCGAGCACTGCGCTCGGTCTCCTTGAAGTCGGCGCTGCGCACATCTGCTTGCCAGAGTTGCGTCTTAGTGGGCGTCAGTGTCGTCCATGCGCCATATTCAAGGGCGCTGCGTAAATCGTCAGCTGATTCCTGATTAAAAATAGCTAGTCCTTGTTCGCTCAGTTCGATTGCACCAGTACGTACTCCTAGCGTGGCAACGCCTTTGGGGAGGTCGGGTACATTCGCCATGAGCTCCTTGAGCGCTTGATCGAAATCGCCGTCCTCCAACGAGGTCACTAGAGCAGTACGAGGGACACTCGCGCCTTTATCAAATAACAGCAGACTAAGATTATTATCAGATTGGAGTGTGACTAAGGTTTCGTCTGGAAAGCATACGCCAGTCAGCGTCGCAAAGTCTGGCAATACCCATGCGTAACTCTGTAATTCGGTATAGCCTGCTTGCTTGAGGCGGTCACGGTGCGTCGCATAGACTAGAATCGTGGGAGCGTCTTGACTATAGAGGAAGCCCCAATTCAGTTGCTCAACTGGAAACGGCGCAATAGATTCAAGGCTCAACTCAATGAAATCTGCAATTTCAGTAGGCTCTAAGTCGATCGGCGCATTGATGGTTTCAATAAAAAACAGATGTCCGGGTAAGACCAGCACTTGCTCTGCTGGGGCAGGTTCAGTCGGAGTCAATGTGGGTTTGGCGTCTTTCACGGGTACTGGATATCAATAATGCTTAGATGGAAGCGCATTATTCGCCAAAGTCCATAACTGAATAACGGGCCGATGTGGTTTCTGGACCGCCTTGAGTGTATTCGCTTAATTGTAGGATTTTAAAGGGTATCTGCATGGCGTCCTGCTCTTCGACTGAGCCTGTCTTGGGCTTATCCTCTGAAGCACCTCCTGGTGCTGAGCCAGATGTCGCCGAGCCAGAGCTTGATTGCGCACTGAAATTCGGTTCGACCAGCGCGCTGATAGTAAACGGCACATCACCGCGCTTGAGGTTAATGGTGACGCGAAGTAGGTTAACTTCGACACCACTAATTTTGCCTGCAGACTCTGGTGGCTTTTTTAAATACGGCTCTTCAAGGCCGTCAAACAGGTAGTCATCTTGCCAACCGTCCTGAAGGGCCAATAGCTCCAGTAAGTCCGCGGGAGCGGAATTCAGGTTTACCGAACCAGTATTTGTCACTGACACCAGGCCAGAGAGCTGCACGAACAGTTCATTCGGGTAGCCGTCCTCGTCGAAAAATTCGTCCTCCCATATTTTAAGCAATTGCAGTTCTTCGAGAGATTGTAATGGCGCATTGGCGGCTCGATACGCTGGATTATTACGTAAATAGTCATCCGATTCAGCACCATTGAGGCGTTGCTCGTCGTCCTCGTCGATCCAGTCGCTCAAAGTGCTACTAAGCTCGCGAGTCGTGCCAAAATCAAAGTCCATTTGTTCTTCGAGTAACTTGTTAAGTAAATCTTCAGACATTGTATTCAGCGGCAGTTTACCGCCTTCGTCGCGTATGCTAATGCTGACTTCCCATCCGTTCGGGATGGTAATGCCAGCGTAGCTGAGCGGATCGCTCCAACCTTGTTCGCCAGCATAGAGCTTACCATCGTCGATCAAGGCGACTTCTTGAACCGTCGCTAAGGCGACTTCCAGCATACCGTAGGCAAATGCGCGCACGTCCGAAGGTTCGTTAAAGATTGCGCGGTATTCGAGGTCTTTGACCGCTTCGTTCATGAAGCGCGTGACCATAAATGTAATCACTAATATAATGGCGAGAACCGCCACCAATACACTCCCACGTTGCCGCTTAGCATGTACCAGCGGTCTCCTGCGTGTTTGCAAATGTGTGATCGTATGCCGCATGTTAGTATATTAATGCGCCCTTTGATGGGACTGGTACCGTCAATGTGCGCTCCTGTATTTCATCCTCATATTTAAAAGTGAGCTTCAGGAAGCGAGGCAGTATGTATTGATCATTACCGTCGGCATCCATCGGTTCATCTTCTTCCTCCCATTTCTCAAAACGTTCGTCCCAGTAAATATACTGGACCTTTGTCACCAATGAGCTGACGACGGTGCGACGCAGGTCGTTGATGTCTTCAGCCTCCTCTTGCAAAGTAGAATACCAAAGCAGACTAAGGCCCTCCGAATCGTCAAAATATAGAAAGGTATCGATCCCGAGCAGGGGTGCATTCTCGAGACCAACTAACAGTGGCGGTGCTATGGTGAGTTTGAAATTCAGCAACGGGTCTTTGCTGTCTGAAAAGCCAGGTGGCCGCGCCCATCCCACCGGTTCGTCTGCTGCGCGGATCAGTCCGCCGCTGGCGTCGCTCGTGGTCGCGTCAGTGCCACTGCGAGTTGAATTATTACCTGTCGTCGAGATAGAAATACTTGGTAACTGATTGCCCGCGCCATCATCTCTTTGAACGCTATCGGCATTGGTCTCGCTACTGTCTTTCAAGGCGATTTCGACACCTGCACTGCTAAATGTAGCGTTCAGGAATTCAGTGACGCCATCGACGTGATCAACAAAGAAATGTCGCTCGGATCGTTCAGACCAGATATTGCTAATCGAGACGAGCATTGAGACGGCCGCTGCTAGTACGAAGCCCGCCACCGCAATTGCGAGAATCACTTCGAGTAGGCTCATGCCCGCTCGTGCGTCTGAATGTGTCGTGTCTTCTGATTGGCCGTGCATTAGAATCGGTCGAAGTCGCGAGAGCTTCGTAAATCGTCTTTTTTATCCTGTAGGAGGTCGGAGCGCTCGTCGGACTTAGACCAAGTCGGGCGGAGCAGGTAGAGTGATTCTGCGTGCGACGCTGCTTGTTGTTCTTGCGGATCACTAAACTCGATTTGTAGCTGCACTTCGAATAAATCAATCACGTTGGTCGGCTCGATCGAGGCTTCCCAATTAGCAGTGCCATTGTTGAGTGTATCGTAGCGACCGCCGTCTTCTGCATCATCCACATTTGGCTCTAACAGTAGCTGCATGCGCACAGCACGGATATCGGCGTGGCGGAGATCGTTGCTTTGCCCGTGCTCACGGGCGAGCAGGGCGTTAACAAATGATGAGGTCAACACTACGGATGCCATCGCAAAAAGGGCCAGTGCGACCACCACTTCGATCAGCGAGAAACCCGAGACTGTGCGGCGTGAATTCATTTAGGAGTGACTATCAAACTGGAGAAGGGATCAAATACCAGGCGAGTCGGCGTGCCGCTGCCGCTATCGATGTCGACTACGAACGGACTGGAGCTGCGATCTGGGGCGAATTTGACGGCACTGGTTTTGAGGCGTGTGCGACTGGCATCGATTGGCGGTGCCAAGCCCTCGGAGGGTGGCACTAGGTAGAAAAGAATTTTTGCTGGGCCGTCTTTGCTAAAACTTTCGTTCAGTGCAAAGGTTTCGCCGACGCCAGCGTCACTCGAAATGGACAGGCTGCCGTTTTCCTTGTCGAATCGAAGTTCGGTAATAATTCGCTCACTTGCAGCCACAAACCGCGCTTCGCGTACCGCGGCTTGCAGAATTTCTTCGCTGGTTTGAGAGTCGCCCCGATCGGCAAGAGAGGCAAAATTGGTGATCACCACTGCCGCAGCAAATGCCATTAGCCCAAGGACTAACACGATCTCAATCAGCGAGAAGCCTTTGGTACTAACCGCCTCAACTGTTTGCTTACCAGTTGCCAATATCATCAGCGCTTTCGGTCCCATCTGGCCCCCACGACCACGCATCGTAGCCGCGGGCAGCATTGATGTTTTTCGAGCCAGGGTAGCGGTATTGATAAGGATTGTCCCAAGGATCTAATGGAAGCTCCTTCAAATAGGCACCTTTCCATTTAGCAGCCTTACCCGCAGGAGCTTTTATCAGTGCCGCGAGGCCTTCTTCGGTCGTCGGGTAATTACCCACGTCGAGTCGGTAGGGCACGAGTGCAGTGTCGAGTGTCTGCTTCACAAAGATATCTGCAACTTTATCCTGTTGCCCGCTGAAAATGCCACCGAGATTGCCGATCGCGACTGTCGCGAGCACCGCAATCAGTGCGATTACGATGAGAATTTCGATTAAACTAAAACCACTTTGGCGGTGGAGCTTTCGATGTGCGATAAAACAGGATGTTGATTTCATAAGGATAGATTCGATGAAGATAAAGAAATACTGGAGTGTGTATAGATTAATACAAGCCGTAGCTAAGTGCGGTTCCGAAAGAAACTTTGATTTATTCGGAGGACGCCGAGCGATCAGCTGAATTTTCTTCGCGCATGCGAACCACTTGGTCGTAGATCTCGGGACTGAAAAACTGCTCGCCATTCTGCACTGCGTGGATCGCATTAGTGAGCTCTGCCAAGCCGGAAATTTTGTTAATAAACCCGTCGGCGTTGCCACGCACAGCGATCTTGACTGTCTGTGGGGAGGCTAATCCGGTGAAGATGAGAATCTTGATCTCCGGAAACTTGCGCTTGAGGAGATTCAGGATCTCGAGGCCATTCACCTCAGGGAGTTGGATGTCGACGATCACCAGGTCGGGGGCGAGTTTGAGGCATTGCTCGATGCCTTCACCGCCGTTGCCGGTCATCCCGACCACGTCTAATTCAGGGAAAGTGGTGGCGAAGAAGGTAGTGAGTAGATTCCGCAGGATTTCCTCGTCTTCAATAATGTATACAGTTTTCATTCGAACTCAGCAGTAATAGGTAGTATTAGATTAAGATCGCGTACTGCATTGCTGTCGAGCGGGTATTTCAGTTAAAGATGAGGATTCGCAGCAAACGATTAAAGTTCTGTAAAAAGTGATGGCAGATGCCGCCAACTAGGATACTTCCTATTGCTTCTAGGGAAACGACTCGCATTGTTATGATTATGAAACAAGAAACCGTGATACCAGCTCCAAGAGCACGCGAAGTCGTCGACCGCCTGCGCCAGAATATCGAGCGCACCATCAAAGGAAAGACCCACGCGGTCGATAAAGTGATTATTACTTTATTAGCGGGCGGGCACATTCTGATTGAGGACCTACCCGGCCTCGGCAAAACCACGCTGGCATATTGCTTAGCACGCTCGCTCGATTGTTCTTTTTCACGCATACAGTTTACCAGCGATATGCTGCCGTCGGACATTATTGGAGTGTCGATCTATGATGAGAAGGAGCGTGAATTTTCGTTCAAGCGGGGGCCGATTTTCGCCAATATCGTGCTTGCGGATGAAATCAATCGGACAACGCCGAAGACGCAATCTAGCCTACTTGAAGTGATGGGCCGTGGTAAACTCTCGGTGGATGGGCAAACCTATACCGTGCCGCCGCCTTTTATGGTTATCGCCACGCAAAACCCAGTCGATTACGAGGGTACCTTTCCGTTGCCTGAAAGTCAGATGGACCGTTTTTTGATGCGCATTAATATAGGATATCCCGAACGTGAATACGAGTTGGAGATACTGAAGCATGGAAAACTACATTATGATCACCTAGAGGCAGACGCAGTGGTCTCCCGCACCGAGGTCAGCGAGCTTCAGTCTTATGCCCGTGAAGTCTTTATCGAAGATTCCATGTATGATTATATTGTGCAGATTGTACACGCTACTCGCGAAGAGCGTGCATTTAGGTCTGGTGTAAGCCCTCGTGGGACGCTCTCACTTAAGATCGCTGCGCAAGCTCGAGCACTCACTCAGGGGCGTGGCTTTGTGTTACCTGAAGATGTGCGTGAACTAGTCGTTCCGGTCTTTAGTCATCGACTCGCACTGAATAAACCAATGTCCGATCCACTTGAGGAACGACGCTCGATAGAGGGATTATTGGTGAAAATTCTTGAGGCAATCTCAGAGCCAGCCTAATCGGAGAATTGCTCTAAATTGATGGCACATGCGAATGCAGAGCTGAAAAATTGGCACGACTGGTCGGATCCCGATTTTTTCACTACGACAGGGCAGCAAGAAACTCGCTTTATCCCGCTGTTTCTACGCCAAGTCTTACCTGGTCACATGCTACAGACTCGACTGACGATGACCGGCTGGTGCTTGATCATCGTGTCCTTCGGACTTGGGCTTGCTGCCTATAACACGTCTAGCAACATTCTCTTTCTGACACTCTCGCTACTACTCAGCAGTTTGGTGCTGAGCGGTATATTGTCATGGTTTAATTTCAGAAAATTACAGTGGGAACTACGAGCGCCGACGCACCTTAGAGTTGGCGAAGTCGGCATGGCAGAAGTGGATTTAGTGAATCAAAAAGTATTTTTACCGTCGATGGCGATTTGCTTTAGAGTGGAAACCGAGATGACCGAAGCGAGTGAAAGACTCTATATGCAGCAGGCGCTGAGTGCTGGGGAATCGTGTAAATTGGAATGGACTTTCGTGCCACTGCAGCGTGGCTATTTTGAATTGCGCTTATCTGGCGTACAATCGCAGTTTCCTTTTGGATTTTTGGAAAAAACGGTGGGTAGTGATTCTGAGGCATCTGTACTTGTCTGGCCCGCGCGAATTGATTATAGCTTTCAAGCTGCGCCTGGTGGTCAGCGCATCTCTGCTGGAGTTTCACGAAAGAGCGCTGGATTAGGCAATGATTTACTCAATATTCGACCGTATGCGCGAGGCGATCCGCCGCGATTGGTGCATTGGAAAGCGACGGCGCGCATGCGCCGACTAATGATCCGCCAACTCGCTCAAGAAGGGGAGAGCGGCTACCACCTGCAACTCGATCCGGATGCCTCGCGGTGGAGTCCTAAACAGTTTGAAGTGTTATGTTCATTGGCTTGCTCACTTGCAGACGACCTTTTTCACTTGGGCCGCTTAGAGTCAGTGGTGATTGGTGATGCCGATAGGATGCCTGTGCGAACTATCCATGAATTGCATGACTTTTTTGATCAATTGGCACGAATTGAACGGCGAGAGGGATCCATGGAGTCTAATTCATATGTGCGCACCAACCGATTAACTTTTCGACCATGCGGGGAGAGTGGGATAGCGATTTATGTCGATGCGAATCAAGCAGGCCAGACTAACGATTGAGGAACTCCACCAACTTAAGTGGCTACTTGGAGGTGCCTTGACCTTATTGTCGTTATGGGCGCTGGGATCTTTAGAATTAAACAGCGGCTTTCACCTCACTTTTGGTATGGCAGCAGTTTTTGCTGCACTTATTCGGCCTCAAATGGTTGCTGCAATCCCGCCAATTTTTTGGCGTTTTGCTGCACCTGCAATGCTGGTGATCGTATTGGTGGACTTTGGATTTGGGTTTATCAATTTCTTTCCTCCCTTGATGCGAATGGTGATGCTGCTATTAGCCTACAGGGCGCTTGCGCCACGTACTCGACGCGAAGATCTGCAACTGGTTCTGTTGTGCCTATTTGGTATCGTGGTCTCAGGCGCGCTCACGGTCTCGCTTCTTTTTGCGGTTCAGATTTTATTGTTCACACCAATTGCGATGGCGTTGTTATTGGTGATCTGTTTGTTGGACCGAAGCCCTGAGGAGTCACGCTACCTGCCAAGTTGGAAGCGATTTAGTTGGAGGAGATTAATCAGCCGTGTTTGGTGGGTGGTAGATATTCGCGTGTTAGCGTGGGTAGCATTGTTATTTACGTTTGTGGTCAGTGTATCGACTGCTCTCTTTGTATTAATCCCGCGCTTTAATT
>Ga0209833_1001792_pt1 | contig 13678 bp, 10 predicted proteins | sample COGITO_mtgs_1105_3_FD_184797 | JGI IMG/M metagenome (GOLD analysis project Ga0209833, IMG submission 184797) | Pelagic marine microbial communities from North Sea - COGITO_mtgs_110506 (SPAdes) (version 2) | ecosystem: Environmental > Aquatic > Marine > Epipelagic ... | reverse complement strand
GTATTGTAATGTCCAAAATATTTTTTTTCACATACTTGACAACTTAGTGTTTTTTTATTTTTCATTTGTAACCCTTAAGTTGTTAATTACACAATCCGTAGATAAAATAGTTGTAGCAACTGAAGCTGCATTTCTTAATGCGCTTTTAGTAACAAGTAGTGGATCAATAATACCTTGTTTGATCATATTAACTTTTTTACCAGTTATCACATTTAGACCCATTCCTTTGCCCCTAAGAGATTCTTGATACTCTATACCTGCATTTTCTAAAATGGTCTTAAATGGCGCCTTAATAGCCTCTAACAAAGCTTCTTCACCTATTGATTTAGCTTTAACTGTTTCCGATGCGTTTAACAGTGCAATTCCCCCGCCAGGTACAATACCTTCCTTAATTGCGGCTTTAGTTGCGCAGATAGCATCTTCAACTCTATCTTTCTTTTCTTTTAATTCTATTTCAGAATTAGCACCTACTTTTACAATAGCTATTTTAGCTGCTAGTCTTGCTAATCTTTTTTCAAGCTTAACAATCTCATAAGGCTCTTTAGTTATAACAAGTTTTTCTTTAATACCTTTTATAGTATTTTGAACCTCTTCTGAAACTTCTCCAACTTGTAATATTGTTTCTTCGTCTGTAGTTACACTTTTTATACAATTACCTAGGTATTGAGGATTAATTAAATCTAAATCATCTCCTAAGTCTTCGTTTATAATAGTAGCACCAGTTAGCATTGCAAGATCATCTAATGTTTCTTTTTTAGCTACACCATATGTTGGTGCATTGATAACATTAATCTTTAAATTACCTTTAACTTTATTCATTGCTAAAGTTGCGAGTACTGGTTGGTCTACGTCTGCTATTACAAGTAAAGACTTATTACCTTTTATAACAAACTCTAGTACGCTTTGAATTTGTCTAATATTATCAATTGGTGATTCAACTAATAATACATAAGGGTTTTCTAATTCAGCAACTCTTTGGCTTTTGCTTGTAACAAAATGTGAGTTCGTTAGCCCTTTGTTATATTGTACTCCATCTACTATTTCTACTGCTGTAGTACCATCTGACGATGTTTCCATCATAACAACCCCTGTTTCATCGACGGATCTAAAAGCATCACCGATTAATTTACCAAGTTCTGCATCGTTGTTTGTTGATATAGTAGCAATTTGATCTATCATATCGCCACTAACACCAACTGATATTGATTCTAAGTATTTAACTACTTTATTTACGGCATTGTCTATACCTATTTTTAAATCTCTTGAACTAATCTTATCGGCTACATTGTAAGCTTCAGTTAGTATAGAGTGCGCTAATACAGTTGCGGTTGTTGTGCCATCACCTGCTTCGCTTACGGTTTTTCTAGCAGCTTCTTTTAAAAGCGTAGCTCCCATGTTTTCTACAGGATCTAATAGTATAATACTATCTGCTACTGTTACGCCGTCTTTTGTTATAATAGGTCTTCCATTTCCGTCTTCTAGCATCACACATTTACCGCTAGCCCCGAGCGTGGAGCTAACGGCTTTTGTGAGTTTTGTGATACCTTCAAATACTTTATCCTTAGCTTCGTTACCGAAACTTAGGTTTTTGACAATTGCGTCTGACATAATTTAATTTAATTTGATTGAAGTAGTATTTATTTAAAGGTCTTAACGACTTTAGGTCCGTTTAAGAATTCTAGCTTTTTGGCATAGTGCTCTATTGTTGAATCAATAGCAGCTTCTGCACCAGCAACTGTTTCTCTTCTGGTTACGTCGTTCCAAGTATCTTTATTTTCTAGATCTTGGTATTCGGTTTGAAAAAAACCGTTTGGTAATTGGGTGATTCTCCAATTAGCTTTAGTAGCAATATGCTTCCATAGCTCCTTGGTTTCATCGGTAATTTGTGGTTCACTACTCCACGAATGAGTGCGGTAAAAAAGTGTCATTGGTTTTGGTTTATAGTTAATAGTTATAAGATTACGTGTTTTTTGGTTTTTTTAAGTGATTGTTGTACACCCCCTTTTATTTAAAATTGATTAGCAAATGCCATATAGATGTAGGTTTGACCAGATGCGTTTATTCCAACTTCACTCCCTCTTGCTTGGAATGAAGTTAAATTAAAATCAAAGTCAGTCCCTGAATACCCAACTACTTCTGCCCCACTTGTATTAGGTATTAAAATATGGTCTCTCGGATTAGCCGTATCTCTTTTATTATCATAAATAACCCAATTTGTTGAAGTTGTTGAGCATTTAATCATTACAAAAGCAGGCTCAAAGCCACACTCAATAATAGACCCACTTGTATTTCCTGTTCCTGTATACGAGCCAAATTTACTGAACCCTGCAACCGAGTGAAAGCAATATGTTATAAAAGGAACATTTGCGGTAAAATACCATTGAGAATTTCCAACGCCTACAACTGAATCTGTTGATGACCATTTATCCGCACCATAAGCGGTAATAGCTGCATCACTACCATTTAACTTTAAAGCAACATCAAATCCATTTGCAATAGCACTTGTATAAGTGTACCATTCTCCTGCTTGACTTGTGAATTTTGTAATTACTAATTCGGGAGCAGAATCTAATCCGTGTCCAAAATTTAAGTAACCACTTCCATTTGATTTTGTAGAAACAATACTAAACCCTGCAGCAGGATTTGCACTAACAACAGAAGGAATACTACCGTTACTGTTTATAGCTGGTAGTTCTGCTCCTTTCCAAGCCCAAGCAACCATAGGGTCAAAAGCACCACTCGGTCCTCCATTAAAATACCCATTAGCTCCTAAAGAAAAACCGTCTGAATCAAAAGATGTTATTCCGCTTGTTGTAGTTAATTCAGCACCAGTAGAGTTTGATTGCAAATATTTAGTGTTACCCCTAACGGAATCTGTTAAAACGTGAGGATACCCACCGTTAACTCTATCTTTAATCCAAACTAAATCTGGTTGAAATCCAACTCCTGTAATAGATTGAGTGCTTGGTCTATTCCCTGTATACAAAACAGTATTAAAACTGTCCTCTAAAGAAGGTTCTATTGTAGTAGGGTCAGCAGCAAATGCCATATAGATGTATGAACCACCGCTTGCGTTTAGACTTCCGTTAGTAGATTGCATTGTAAATCCATTTTCTAAAAAGTCTGCACCATTTGTTACTGGGAATTCAGCTTGAGATGTATTAGGAGATAAAAATAATTCTCTCGGATTAGTCGTGTCTCTTTTGTTATCAAGTGAAAGCCAACCACCAGCAGCATCTGTACGTTTTATCATCACAAAAGCTGGCTCAAATCCTGTTACAACAGTATTACCACTTGCTCCTGTACCAACATACGAACCAAAGTTTGAGAAACCTTCTACTTCTGCAAAGCAGTAAGCAACATAAGTAGCTGAGCCTATATTGTCAAATATACTTTCTACATTTAAAATGTTTGAATTTGGGAGTGCTTGAGACGCTCCATTACTTCCATCAGTATTATTTAAAACCAAATATTCTTGAGCATCAACAGTAGGAAGCAAAGTAGTAGCAAACAAAACCCAATTACCCGTTGAATTTCTACGCTTTGTTATATACAACGAAGGCGTATTGTTTAATCCGTGTCCAACTGTTGCATTTGCAGCGCCATTACCCGTCCAAGTAACAACACTAAACCCTGCTTCTGTATTAGCAGATACTTGACTTGTTATTGTTCCGTCTGTGTTTGTTACTGCTGCACCTCCTGCTTTAAAGTTCCAAGCTACAAAATCTCTTGCGCTTCCGTTTAAAGTTGATACGCTACCGTCAAATGTAAATCCATCGGAATCAAAAGATGTCATACCACCCATTGAAGCGTTTTCAGCATTTGTTAAATCAGAAAATAGTCCTTTTCCAACACCTCTTACAGAATCTTGTAAAACGTGATTATCTGTGTTTGTTCTTACTTTAATCCAAGTAAAATCTGGCTGAAATCCTACACCTGTAATACTTTGTGTGCTTCCATTACCCGTATACAAAACAGTATTAAAATGCTCACTTGGTACAATAGTAGGTGCACAATATTCTTCTGTATATAAAGCCTCTACTTCGTAAGGTCTTAATGCTCTGCTGAATATTCTTACTTGGTCTAAACTACCATCTAAAAAAGCTACAGAACCTCCTCCAACAGTTCCTCTAAATGCTCCTATAGAAGTGCTTTGTTGTGCTTGAAAAGAAAATCCATTTAAAGACCCAAAATTGTCTAAAGAACCGTTAATATAAATACTTGCTGATGTTTGTGTTGCTACCATAGCTATATAATACCAAGTATTAAGAGATAAAGTACTGCTACTGAAAACTTCTGAAAAATTATTATTCCAAGCTCTAAATTTTATTTTATTGCTTGCATCAGTAGATATAGCATATCCCCTTGCGGCTGAAGCTTCATCATAAACATCTAAAACATAATCCTCTCCAGTTATTGAATTTAACTTAAGCCAAAAACTTACTGAAACAGTTGTAAAATTAAAAGAATTGTTGGGTAAATCAATTATAGAGCTACTACCATTAAAAACACCCGCTTGACCAAACTCTCCAGCGCCATAAGTGACATTTGTAGCAGTACCATCATAGTTCCCACTTACATCTGTAGCATCGCCATTTAATTGATACAAAGCAATACCACCACCGTCTGGAAATGGATTGTATAAGTCTACTGTGTCAGTGCAACCACCGCCAGCGTTAGTGTTAATCAATTTGTTACCAAGCATGTTACTCTGTTATAGGTTCACCTAATAAATTTTCTTGAGGGAAAAAAGTGTGTGTGTATTTTAAAACTTCAACATAAGATGTTAAAGCTATTATTTGAGCTTCAAAATCATTTGCTTTATTTCTTATATCTGCTCTTTCGTATGCCACATCATCTGGAATAGCTACAGTTGTATCTGCTTTCCTAATAACATACCAGTCTGTTGCTTGTAATAATTTACCCGCTTCAGTGTTTACAGCTTGTATTTTTGATTTCTTTAAAGCTTCAATGTCATAAACAGGTTTTGTTTCAATAACAACATCGTTTTCATCTTTAATTTCTGTTACAGCATTAAAATCAATATCATCAACCGTGTGAGTAAAGATTTCTTTAGCAGCATCAAAGAACATAGCTGATAAACGCTGTGTTTGGCTATCATAGGATGGTGTAGCTACATCGTAGAAACCAAATGCTTTTGGATCTGCTACTTTTGTAAAGTTAAGGTGTAAACCTTTGTCATCTTCCCAAGTTGATGGTAGACGTCTAAATGTTTTAATGTTTCCGTTTAGTTGTATTGCTTTCATCTTTTTTATTGAGCTTTAGATATTGATAACCAGTAGTCGCCATCTGCAGCAACTGCTATTTGTATAAAGTTTGAAACGGTACCATCATAAGCGCCGTTAATTATTTTTGTTCCAACAGGAAATGTAGGTACAAAAGATCCAGTAAGTATTAAATCTTTAACCATACCAGTTTCAGCATTTGAAAATGTAAAAGTTGTATCTGCTGTTAATGTTTTAGTAAATACCGCAGCACTAGAAAAATCTATATCACTAGCTGCTACAGCTGCTGATGTTGTAAACTCTGTGCCTAATACACCGTATTTTATTTTTGTTAGTGCCATTTTTTATTTTTTAATTATATACCTTCATCGTAAAGTGTTGTTACTTCGCTTGGAGAAACTGCCTTGTTAAAGAATCTTACTTGGTCTATTAAGCCGTTGAAGTAATTATCATTTCCACCATCGCTTCTTCTACCAAATACCCACCTTAAAGTTGAATCAAGACTCATATTTGGGTACACCATAGGCGTTGATTGAATTAAAGAGCCGTTCTTGTATATTTTCATAGTAGAACTTTCTCTAACACAAACTATATTCGTCCAAACATTTAAGTCTGTTGTTGTGATAGCAACATCTCCATTAGCGCCGCCTGGATATGATACAAAATTTGTACTTGAACCATTTACAACTAATCCAATATATTGATAAGATGGAGCGTACTCATTTATAGCAAAAACATTTTTTGTTCCACTTGGTAATGAAGATGTATACATCCAAAGTGAAAAAGAAAAATCTTGTGTTTTATCGTTTAAATTAACTATACTGTTATAAGTTATTGGTGTTGTAATATAAGAACTTGTACCATTAAAAACACCCGCAAAGTCAAACTCCCCATTACCATAGTTAGGATTTGTAAACGTACCATCATAAGTTCCTGTTTCATCGGCAGCAGTACCATCTAATTTGTAGTAAGCTACACAACTATTATCTCCTAAAATTTGAGTAACACCTGCTTCTCTTGTTGTATTAGCACAAGCAGTTTCATTGTATAATGTAGTAACCTCTGTAGAATTTAAGGCTTTGTTGAATATACGAACTTGGTCTATTGAGCCGTCAAAGAAGCCAAAAGTTCCGGCTGAATATTGATAAGCCCCTATATGCGGTCTCATAGGGTAAGAAGCGTTTGTAATAAAACCAGAAGTAGTATGAGTAGAATCTAACTGACCATTAATATATATTTTTGCTTCAGATTGAGTATTAGTAACAACAACATTAGTCCAAGTATTTAAAGATACTGACCCTGTTGAATTATAATGTTGTGATGCACCGCCATTATAATTACTTACTCTAATTATATTTCCAGTCATTTTTCTTATAAACCAACCTAATTCTGCATTTCCATTAACATAACCCCAATTACCTACAATGGTTTGACTATTTTGGTCGCTTACAGAATTTATCCAAGCACTTGCTGTATAAGAAGTTAAAAAATTTAAAGAATTGTCTTGCAATTTAATCCTACTACTACTACCATTAAACACCCCTGCTAAATCAAACTCTCCTACTCCATAAGAAACATCAGTAGGTGTTCCACTATAATTACCGCTTAAATCATTAGCATTACCATCTAATTGGTATGTAGCAATACAAGAGCTGTCTCCTAATATATCTAAGGTATCTACTGTACCTCCACAAATACATAGTTCTTCTGTATATAAAGCCTCTACTTCTAAAGGGGTTAATGCGGTGTTGAATATACGAACTTGGTCTAATGAGCCATTTAAAGGAGAATTGTTAGACTCTCTATTTCCTATATATGCTGAACTTGAATTTGTCATATTCATAGAGCCGCTTACTGTTTGGCTTTCTATGTGCTGACCATCTAAATATAAGCTGAAACTGCCTGAATAATCTCCTACCGCTACTATATGCCTCCATCCTGTTCCTTCTAAGTTTTCGCTATTTGAACTCATAGAAACATTATTGCCGCTGCCATCTTCAAAACCAAATTGTATTCTTGGTGTAGATGTTCTTGTGTAAAGTCTTACATATTCTCCATTAGCTACCCAAAAACCTTTTCCAAATATTTGTCCGCCCATTGAATTAGTATTAATCCAAGCAGAAATAGTAAAATTATTTGATAAAGTAGTATTTAAAACATTACCTAAATTAATTACAGACGTACTCCCATTAAAAACACCTGCTTGACCAAATACACCTGTGCCATAAGTAACATTTGTAGCAGTACCATTATAGTTCCCACTAACATCGTTAGCGTTACCGTTTAATTGATACAAAGCTACACCATTGCCTGCAAATGGATCATAAGCATCTACTATGTCTACACATCCCGCGGCGGTATTATTTGATTTAATTAGTCTACTACTTATCATTTATTGTGAGATTGAGATCCAGTATTCAGAAGCACCAGTAACCACTATTTGTATTAAGTTAGATACACTACCGTCATATGTTCCAGCAACTAAAGTAGTACCAGCTGGGAATGTTGGTACAAATGCACCTGTTACAATTAAGTCTTTAACCATACCAATACCAGTGTTACTAAATATAAACGTGGTATCCGCAGTCATAGTTTTTGTAAATACCTGTGAAGCAGAAAAGTCTAAAGTTTCAGCGGCTACAACTGAGCTAGTTGTAAACTCATCACCCATTATTCCGTATATTATCTTTGTCAGTGCCATTTATTAAGGTTTTACTGGTCTAGTACCGTTTGGAAAATCTGATTGAGCTGGGTAATCCCTTAGCTCTTGTCTGTATGTCATATAAGCAGCATGCTGCGGATGGTCAGTTAATGGAACAATGAAATCACTTGATTGTAATTCCGAATCTCTCCAAAACTTTTCTTCAGCAGTTTTTTCTTCTAAAGTTTTTACTGTAGCAGCAAATACACCGTTAGAGTAGCTAAATCCTATGCTAACTTCTTGGCCTGTTACATTAACCGTTTCTTCTTGCAAAGTTGCAGCAAACTCATCAGAGGCTACTATTACATTATCTACTTTACCTTCTTTTATTATAGCTATTAAGTTTTCCATTTTTATTCGTACCATTTAATTAAACAATATCCTGAACCAGCAGCATTTCCATTTTGTGAACCTTGTCCTGAATTAGCTTTTCCTCTTGTTACACCTCCAAAACCTACACTTGCTGAACCTCCTGCTCCATAACCAAAAACTCCACTTCCACCTGATCCAGCACCATAACCCCCGCTGACGTATTGAGCAGCAAAACCAGCACCCATTCTATCTACTTGTGAGCTGCCAGAACTTCCTTTTCCTCCAAGTGACGTTATATCTGTTCCCCCTGCTGATGAACCAGTAAATACACTACTACCTCCTGTTCCACCACTTGCAGCTGCTGCACCAATCGTTACAATACAATCAGATGTAGATGTTAAGTACATATTCTGTATAATAACTTCTCCCCCACTACCTCCGTAATTATTACTTGACGAACGTCCACCTCCAGCAACTAAAAACACCTCTATATAACCTCCTGCATCTATTAATGCTTGAGATGGCGTAAAAGTTCCTGAAGAATTAAACTCTTCAAACTTAGGGGTTAAACCTCCACCACCAGATGGAAAAAAATCTGTTAAATTACTCATATCTTTTTATTATTTTATAATCCTACTATTACCCAACCTTTTGTTGCTCCTGAATATATTAACTCAAATGAAGCTGAAGGTGTATCTAAAGTTAAATCAGACGCCGCACCCATTATTAAACTACCATTTCTACCTAATATACAAGTAGCAACCTCAGATAAGTTACTTATTTTAATTGAATCACCATTTGCAGGCGAGGCTGGTAATGTTAATGTTAAATCAGCAGTTAATACGTATAAGTTGTTCTTGCTTGCTGTAGTACTAGCCGATATTGTATTAACGCCATAATTTACTTGTTCGTTTTGAACCAGTGATACGTTAGATATTATAATCACCTCTATTTCATCACTATTAGCCGGAGCTTCAGAAAAAGATAAGGTTGTACCAACAATTGTAAATGTATCTTTGTTTTGGTATGTACCACTTACATATACATCCACAAAGTTAATGCTGGAAGGTGCAACTGTTAACGTATAATCAGTTTGACTACCAGTTCCAGTAAAATCATTCCTTGTAATTGTATTAGCGCCAGGTGTTACATTTGAAACAACCACTGACATAACCTCAACAGATCCATTATTTGGCGGTGCTGTAGTAAAAGTAAGTGTAGTACCAGTTATTGAGTACGTTTCTTTTTCTTGGTAAACACCAGCGATATAAACACTTGTGAATAATGTAGAGAAAGGCTGAACAGATAAAGTAAAAGCAACTGTAGTACCATCACCTACAAAATCATCTTTAGCAATTGAGCTTGAAGAAGATGCTGCAATAGTTACATTGTTACTTCCGTCATCTGTTAAACTAATACCTGAACCAGCAACAAGCTTAACTGTGTCAGTTGTACCAGTTGAAGGTATTAAGTTTAAATTGACATCGTCTCCAGATTGTGCACTAGAATAGTCATAGGTTGTTCCAGCAACTGTCACCCATTGGTTATCACCACGAAGGAACGTGGTTGCATCAGGTGTGCCCGTAGCACTTAAAGACGATGTTATAGTAATATCTCCAGTAGTTGTGTCTGCGGTTGTAGATATAAAAGTACTACTACCACCGGTAACTGAATTAGCTATATTTGTATTTTTCCAATAACTATTAGTTGAATCCCAAGTTATAGATTGATTGTTTTGTACATTAGTTATAAGTACATCATGCAATTCACTTAGTTCAGGGCCATTTTGTATTTTAACAAATATAGATCCATTGTTTTGTTGTATCCTAACAGCATATCCTAAAAACACCGCGTGAGCAGGTGTAGCCGGTATTGTATTTTGAATACCACCAGGTACTGTTGGAGAAAGCCACAATGTATCGCCGTTATCCCAAAGACTTGTATCAATACCCTCAATTAAACCTTCTAAAGTAACTGGGCCAATTGAGTTATTTGGTATAGCTAATGATGTTATACCAAATGTTTTAGATGAATGTTCATCATTATCAGCTAAAGCTAACACAACATTAACGTGGTCACTAGCGCCAGAACCGCCAACTATATATACTGCTGAACCAGCTGGTATTTCACTACCAGTTTGATTCCTTACATCATAAACTAAATTACTAACCGATTGTGCTTGAGCAACATTAACTGTAACATCATTACCAACCGCTGTAGCTGTAACACCAGCACCTGTGAAATTAAATGAAGCAACACTTGGTGTAACTTGTACCCCTTCTTCAGATACAGGTATTGGATTTCCAGAAGCACTTACAATAGGATTTTTAGGATCTGTATTATCTACAGTTACATTTGCACCAGCTACTACAGATTCAACTATATTAGAAGGTATAATATCACCTACTTTTAAGTTAACAAATCCATCAACAACAGTAAAGTTGTCTGTATCAAAACCAGCTAAACCTCTAATAGCCGTAGCTGTAGTACCTGCCGTAGCTAAATCAATATTACTTTGAACCGTAGTCCAATCAGTTAAAGCCCCTGTTCCAGCAGCTAAATCTGTTTCGGCAATAAGTACATCACCAACTTTGACCGTTTCACCATAAAACGTTCCGTCCACTGTAACCGTATATGTCCAACCTTGAGTAACAGCTATTTGAGTACCTCTGCTATCAAGAACTGGGGTATTTGTAGAAGCATCGTAGCTTCCTTGGTATATTAATCCGCCAACAACAGCATTGTCTACATATGTTTTAACAGCTAGTTGAGAAGGTACGACCGTATCTGAAGAAGAACCACCACCTAAAGCTACATCCTCTGAAACAAACTGTATATTCGCTGTAGAAGTTTCAGTGTAAGGTATTAAGCCAGGTGCATTAACAGTTACATCACCTAAGCCAGTTACTGGACTTAATGTTATGTTATCACCAGCTATTAAAGATGTAACGCCTCCTTGAGACGTAGAATTTATTGTTACAATACCAGTTCCACCTACTGGAGATATTGATATATCATTACCAGCTACTATTTGTGTTACCCCAGAATCTGAAGATATATTAAACGTAGGATATGTACCTGTAACAGTTGTATCACCACTTCCTGTTATAACAACAGTTTGATCAGGTGCTGTGTTTGTAATAGTTGAATTTCCAGTTGCACTACTTATAGATATACCAGTACCTGCAATATTAGATAACACTCCGGTGTTACTAACTATAGGATCCGCAGGGTTACTGTTATCAACAGCAATACCAGTACCAGCATTTACAGAAGTAACAGTACCACCACCAGCAGGCACAGCCCACACATTATCACCTCTTAAAAAGTTTGATGACGTTGGAGAACCTCCAGCAGATAATTGGGCCGTTATAGTTACAGCGCCATTCGTAGAGGAATTAGGTGTTAAATTTATAAATTGACTATCCTGAGTTGTAATTGTAGTTACAGGGGTAGACCATCTATTGTCACCTCTTAAGTAGTTTGAACTACTAGGTGTACCTATTGCAGATAAACTAGAAGATATGGTTACATTACCAGTAGATGATAAAACAGGCGTTGAACTAACAAAAGTTGAATTTGAACCTACAATTGATAATACACCAGTGTTACCTATTGTTATTCCATTTGTGCCATTATCAGATATTGATATGCCAGCACCTCTTAAAAGGTTTACAGCGCTTATTGCTCCTAGATTACTAGTTAATACAATATTTGCATTTAACCCAGCTGCTTGACTAGATAAAGTATAGCCTCCTAATAAATTGGCTATATCACCTATATTAAAGGTTCTTGTTGGATTACCATCTACAGGCGTACCAGAGGCACCGTCATATGTAACAGTACCTATTAGTAAGTCTGAAGCCTTAGGCGTAGCCGTTGGATAACTATATATTATTGCCATTTTTTATTTTTAGTTAGTTTTTTTAATTTTTGTATTATACACAATTCCCCACTTCTAATACTTCTCCTCCTCCAACTACTCTGATATAATTATTACTTGACATTAAGTAATATCCTGCCGCTAAGAATGTTGAACATCCAGCTTCACTGTACACTGTGTCTCCAGCTATTGGATAACTTCCAGCTCCATTGTGGTAATAAGTGTTTAATCCAATTGCTTCACATACTCCTGCAAAATTACTGTTTGGACCCGCAGCAAATGATGTGCAAGTTGCTGAAGATTCTACAACACCTGAAACAGATTGCGTTATTGTAGTGTTAGAGTTAGGTATTGTTCCGTTTATAGTACCAGTTCCGTTGTTACTTACATTATCCACCCAAGTTGGCCCTGACGTAAATTCATAACCAGGATCTGTAGTTATAGTGTGAACAAACTGATATGAATCACCAGGATTACCTGTTATTGTAGCTCCGGGTGTTAAACTAGTTGTTGTAAATTGATTGTTAGTTACATTATTGCTAAATGCTAAAGTAACAGTTACTTCATTTGGAATTGCTGTTACGTTACCAGTTACTGTTTGTGTTATATTAGTAGTTCCAGAAACGAAAGTACCTGTTATTACAGCAGAAGGGTTCCATGTTGGTCCAGATGTAAATTGATAACCTGTATTAGCAACTATTGAGTTTGTAAACGTGTAAGGGTCACCAACATTACCTTGTAACGTTGTAAACCCGCCAAGAGCAGTTGTTGTGTTTGCTGCACCAGTTACGTTATTAGAAAAAGTTAAATTAACATACCCTTGTTCAGGGCCACATTGACATGTTGACAAAGCATCTAAATCAATTGTTCCAACCTCGGTAGGATCAACGTCATAATATTTGTAACAGTTACTAAAGTAGTTAAACGTATCTCCAGCGCCTAAATTAGGTTGAGTACTGTAACCATATTGTAGTTGTGATGAATTAGCACAGTTTTCAATTATATAGTAGTATAATGTTGGAGGACATCCAGTTCCTTGACTAGAAGATACACTAATACTAGTGCCTTGCGAAGTTGAAGTTCCAGTTACAATATATGTATCTGACGCATTTGCTAAGTTATATATTTGATCATTAGTATTTAATGATATTTGAGTTGTAGTTTGACTTGATGTAAATCCACCAGATTGAGTGCTACACTTAAATAAAGTATAATAAGAATCTGCAACAGCAGCTATATTTCCAGTTATATTAGTAGTAACCGTTGTATCTGCAGATATTGTACCAGAATTAGGATTAGGCGATACATTAGGGCCGGTTGTCCATTCATATCCACTAGGTATAGAAACACCTGTTGAGAAAGAATAATCAAACGGCGGTAAACCTTCTTGGAAAGCACCAGTGTTGTCACCTGTTATACTATAAACCTGCTCACCTGTTATACTTGGGTTAACTTGCAGTGTAGCTCTTACTGTTTCAGGTGCTTCTTGAATAGTACCTGTTATTGTAGTTGTTACTACTTGTAAACCTGATTGAT
>Ga0209833_1001788_pt1 | contig 13694 bp, 13 predicted proteins | sample COGITO_mtgs_1105_3_FD_184797 | JGI IMG/M metagenome (GOLD analysis project Ga0209833, IMG submission 184797) | Pelagic marine microbial communities from North Sea - COGITO_mtgs_110506 (SPAdes) (version 2) | ecosystem: Environmental > Aquatic > Marine > Epipelagic ... | reverse complement strand
TAGGGGACGATTTAAGGCTCGATATAGAAAAGGGCCGATTTAACAGGGTCTAGGCCAGCGATTACACAGGCGCAGGCATGATAGTAGAGATTTGTCTCTTCAGGTGCGCAGAAAAAGGGACACAACGCGAGGCTGTGTCCCTTTTTGTAAAGTGTATGTAATACACTATGGAAGCTCTAGTCTTGCGACTAGGACTTATAGCGAAGACGCTTCTTATGGCGATTAGCCTTCATGCGCTTTCTGCGCTTATGCTTACTGATTTTCGTCTTACGACGTTTTTTGAGACATCCCATGGTTTTGGTATTCTAGGTTAGGTTGTTATAAGGACTAAAACGTATAGTGATTTTATATTAGAGAACGATTTTGGAGAGAGGGTATTCGATAATTCCTTCAGCTCCGAGCTCTTTGAGGTCAGGAATGAGGTTGCGTGCTACGGCATCTTCAATGATGGTCTCAATTGCTACCCATCCTTCCTCTGCGAGGTGCGAAACGGTCGGACGGCGGAGAGAAGGTAGTTTCTCGAGCACAGCTTGCAAGGACTTTTCCGGAAGATTCATCTTCAGGCCCACTTTGCCGCGAGCTTCTAGCGCAGCTTTGAGCATCAGCACCATGCGGTCCATTTTCTGTTTTTTCCAGTCAACCTGGTATGATTCCTTGGATCCGTAAAAGTGGGGGAATGAAGTGAGCAGAGTATCGACAATGCGGAGGTCGTTAGCGCGCAGGGAAGCACCCGTTTCGGTCACATCGACGATCGCATCAACGAGGTCAGGGACCTTGACTTCAGTAGCTCCCCAGGAAAACTCAACTTCGGCATTCACCCCGTTCTTTTTAAGGTAGTTACGAGTAATTTCCACGCCTTCTGTTGCAATGCGTTTCCCTTCCAGGTCCTGCACTGATTTGACCGGAGAGTCTTCTGGAACGACCAATACCCACTTCGTTGGGCGCACGGTGGCTCGGGAGTAGGGAAGCTCGGCAAGATCGATGAGAGCATCCTCGTCATTAGAGGCCCAATCCAGTCCTGTGATACCGCAGTCGATGAATCCAGAGGCCAGATAACGAGAGATTTCTTGGGCTCGGATAAGGTAAATATCGAGCTCTTTGTCATCGGAATCAGGGCGAAGGCCACGTGATGACGTGTATATGTTATACCCCGCTTGCTCAAGCAGCTTGATCGTTGGATCCTGCAGTGAGCCTTTGGGTAGTGCTATTTTGAGTTTTTTGGACATTACTTACGAGAGCTTGAAGTAACCAATCTCTGGAAGAGCGGCGGGCGGCTTGTTTAGCGTTTAAATGGCAAGAATCAACGCGAAATTTTCGTTTTATGAAGATTAATGAATCTTTGGCTGAGCTTTTGAGGCGAAAAGTGTCAATTCTTGCCAGTTTGACATGATTCATGCTTGCCGAAACCGAGCTTGGTGTAGATTCTCCGCGCGTGATTAATACAGATTTACTTAACCAGTCTGCCAATGAGGCCCGAGGCCTTGCCATCGATGCTGTTCATGCCTGTTCATCAGGCCACTTGGGGCTTCCATTGGGCTGTGCCGAGATAGGCGCTGTCTTGTTTGGCGATGCAAGTAATGGATTGAATTACAATCCAGACGCACCCAAATGGCTTAACCGTGACCGCTTCATTCTCTCTGCGGGCCATGGATCCATGTTTTTATACAGCTGGCTGCACCTATCCGGCTACGCCGTATCATTGCAGGATGTCAGCGATTTCCGCAAATTGGGTAGTATTACACCGGGTCACCCTGAGTTTGATGAAACAGCTGGGGTGGAAGCGACCACGGGGCCATTGGGTCAGGGCGTCGGTAATGCGGTAGGCTATGCATTGAGCGGTAAGCTGGCGGCAGCGAAGTTCAACACAGCTGAGCATGCCATCTTTAATCATCACGTTGTTGCTCTCTTGGGCGACGGATGCCTGCAGGAAGGTGTTTCGAAGGAGGCGATTGCCTTTGCGGGACATAATGAGCTCGATAACCTGATTCTTATTTATGATAGCAATGATGTGACCTTGGACGCGATGGCAGATGTCACCCAGGGTGAAAATGCCGAGCAGTATTTCACATCACAAGGTTGGGATGCTGTGACCATTGATGGCCATGACCTCCTTGCTGTTTCAGAGGCCTTGCATTCTGCAAAAACGAATGACAATGGTAAGCCAAAGGTCATTATTGCCAAGACGGAGATAGGTCGTGGAATCCCAGAGGTTGCAGGCACAGCCAAGGGCCATGGTGAAGGCGGAGCCAATTTTGCCGAGTCTGCGCGTCGCGGTTTGGGGCTTCCTGACGGAACTTTTTATGTCTCAGAGCAAACTAAAAGCTACTTTGCCGAGAGAAAAGAAACCGGCAAGGCGGCATTCCAAGCATGGAATGAAATGTATGAGGCCTGGAAAGCGGCAAACCCTGAACTGGCTGAAGAGTTAGCGGCGAGCATTTCTAAATCGATACCGAGCGATTTGCTCGATCAGATTCCCGAGTTCTCATCAGATTACAGCAACGCAACGCGAGCTGCTGGTGGAGATGTCATTCAGGCAGTCGCCAAGGCTCTACCATCACTGGTCACTGGCTCAGCTGATCTCTACGGATCTACCAAGAATTACATCAAAGAGGCAGGAGATTTTGGCCCTCAAAACTATGCGGGTCGTAACATCTGGTATGGTATTCGTGAACACGCGATGGGTGCTATTTCTAATGGTATAGCTTATGACGGTTTGTTCCGCGCATCATGTGCGACCTTTGCTGTATTTGCTGACTATTTACGTCCGTCGATCCGCTTAGCGGCTCTGGCAAAGTTACCCGTGACCTATATCCTTACCCATGACTCTGTCGGTGTGGGCGAAGATGGCCCTACTCACCAGCCTGTAGAAACAGTGAGCGGTTTGAGGGTGATTCCTGGACTGGATGTTTTCCGCCCAGCCGATCCGGAGGAGACAGCTGGAGCCTGGGCAGCATCTATGCAGCGTATCGATGGTCCTAGTGCTTTGTTCCTAACCCGTCAAACCGTGCCCACCTACAATGAGGCTTCAGTCAGCACGCGGCGTGAAGGCGCCGCTCTTGGCGGTTATGTTTTAAAGAAGGAAACCGGTGCGTTAGATACCATCTTGCTAGCCAGCGGTTCTGAGGTTGAGCACTGCATGAAGGCTGCCGAGCAGCTCGGTGACGGAGTCCGTGTGGTATCCATGCCTTGCATGGAGCGTTTTGACAGGCAGAGCGATGAGTATCGCGCAAGTGTGTTGCCTTCATCCTGCACTCGCAGAGTTGCTATCGAGGCAGGCGTTTCCCCCTTATGGGTGAAGTATACAGGTTTTGAAGGTAAGGTCCTCGGCATCGACCGTTTTGGAATTTCTGCACCTGGAGACATTGTCATGGCTGAGCTAGGAATGACCGCAGACCACGTCATTAAGGCTGCGCAGAGCTTAGCCTAATCCAAGCCAATCCTTTTGATACGACATCAACATCTAACACTAATACCAAAGAATCAATCAACATGAATATTGCCATAGGAGCCGACCACGGCGGAGTAGACCTGAAGCATGCAATTGTAACGCGCTTACAGGGAGCAGGGCATCAAGTCCAAGATTTTGGAACCAATAACCAAGATTCTGTCGATTACGCAGACTTCTCGAGCAAGGTCGCTCGTGGAGTAGTCAGCGGCCGCTATGACAGAGGTATCCTTCTGTGCAAGTCAGGCGTGGGAATGTGCATGGCGGCTAACCGCTACCGCGGCATTCAAGCTGCCAATGTGCGCAGTGTCGCTGAGACCATCATTACACGACAGCACAATGACGCTAATGTTCTGTGTCTTGGTGCAGGCCTGCTCGATACGGATGAAGCATTAGCCATGGTGGATGCTTTCTTAGAAACAGAATTCGAAGGCGGCAGGCATCAGGCTCGCGTAACCAAGGCATCAGGTAGTCGTCTTGCGCTAACAGATCCTGAACTTTTTGAGGTGATCGCAGCTGAGGAAAACCGCCAGAACCTCAACATTGAGTTGATTGCTTCTGAGAACTTCACCAGTGGAGCTGTGATGGAAGCACAGGGTAGCCTGTTAACCAATAAATACGCTGAGGGTTATCCCGGTCGTAGGTGGTATGGTGGTTGCGAGTTTGTTGATATTGCTGAGCAGCTTGCTATTGATCGTGCCAAGGAAATCTTTGGTGCTGATCACGCCAACGTGCAGCCTCACTCGGGCTCACAGGCAAATACGGCAGTTTATTTCTCCGTGCTGAAGCCGGGCGACAAAATCCTGACGATGGATCTCGCTCACGGTGGTCACCTGACTCATGGACACAAAGCGAATTTCTCCGGAAAATTTTATGAGGTAACCCATTATGGGGTGCGTGAAGAAGACGAGCGTATTGATTACGACGCGCTGGAGAAGGTGGCGGAGGAAGTGAAACCTAAGTTGATCACCACCGGTGCGAGTGCTTACCCACGTGAGATTGATTTTGAGCGGATGGGGCAAATTGCCAAAAAGGTAGGAGCATACCTCTTTGTAGATATGGCCCATATTGCTGGGCTGGTTGCCGCTGGTGTGCATCCTAATCCAGTGCCGCACGCTGACTTTGTAACCAGCACCACTCACAAGTCATTACGTGGGCCTCGTGGTGGAATTATCCTGTGCACCAAGGAACATGCCAAAAAAATTGATAGCAACGTATTTCCAGGAATTCAAGGAGGGCCTCTGATGCATGTGATTGCAGCGAAGGCGGCCTGCTTTGGGGAAATCCTCAATACCGACTTTAAGGGGTATTCACAGCAGGTTGTCGATAATGCTGCGGCCATGGCTGCACGTCTTGCAGAGCACGGTTACCGTATTGTCTCCGGTGGAACAGACAACCACCTGATGCTCGTTGACCTTCGGCCAGCCGGTATCGATGGCGATATCGCGCAGAATGCGCTGGATGAGTCGGGTATTACCGTGAACAAGAACTCAATTCCTTTTGATACGGCAGGTCCGTTTAAGCCAAGTGGTATTCGTATCGGTACGCCCGCCGTGACCACGCGTGGAATGAAGGTGGCTGATGTGGAGCAAGTAGCTGACTTCATTCATGAAGCTCTGCAGAATCGTGATGATGAGGCAAAGCTCGCCGAGATCCGTGAGCAGGTATATGCCTTTAATCGCAATTTCCCACTTCCTGAGTAGCACGCACCTCCGCGATGGGGGTAATCAACAACAATCAATAAGGGAGCGAGGCTGAGACATGCCTCGCTCTTTTGGTTTACAAGATGCCATTGATAAACTCTTCCTTCTGGAAGGGCTTAAATAGCTCGGGTTCCTCACCAAGCCCAATAAAGCGGGTTGGTATGCCGAGTTCTTGTTGAATGGCCACAGTGACGCCTCCTTTGCCTGAGCCGTCCATTTTAGTGACTACAAGACCGTCGATTTCGATGGCCTTGTTAAATTCTTTGGTTTGAGACAGGGCGTTGCTGCCGGTGGTGGCGTCAACCACAAGGAGCTTGAGATGCGGAGCATCTTCGTCCTGTTTGCTGATGGTGCGCTCGATTTTACCCAACTCTTGCATCAAGTTGTGCCGTGTGTGAATGCGGCCTGCGGTATCACAAATCAAAAACTGGACGCCTTCTTGGATAGCTTTTTGGTGGGCCGTGTAGCAAACGGAGGAGGGATCGGCATTGGGAGCCCCCTTGACGACGGACACGTCCAGACGCTCGCCCCAGACGCCGAGTTGCTCTACCGCTGCAGCACGGAAGGTGTCTGCAGCTGCCAACATGACGGAATAGCCTTTATTTTTGAGTAAATACGCCAGTTTTGCTGAGGATGTGGTTTTGCCGGTGCCGTTGACTCCTACAATGAGGATGACGGCTGGTTTGCCGTCGGATCGAGGGGTGAGCTCGGTGGCGTCTTCAGTGAGGATGTCTCCGATATGTTGCTTGCAGACGTTGATGATATCGTCAGCGGAGACTTTGCGCCCTTTTGCTTGAAGCTCATCGACAACGCTCATTGCTGTGCGAGCACCAAGATCGGCGCCGATAAGGTCTGCCTCCAGTTCATCCCAATCGACATCTGCCCGATTGGTTACTTTATTAAAGAGTTGTTTGAAAAATCCAGCCATGAAATTCGTGGGTGTGGGCACGATGTAGCTGTGCAGTGGCAAATTCGCAAGCGAATTACAATGTATGAGCTGAAGAAGCGGAAAGGTAGATCATCAACAAATATTTAATCAGTGCAAATCCTTTTAAATAAGCGAGTCAGACAGTCCTAAACTATGAAAATGAAAGTAATGTTGATTTTCTTTGAACGAATACAGTCATGAGGAGTCTATCATTAGTGAACACCGTATGTTTCGGTGCTCAATCACTTACCAAGTGAACACAACAGTTGCAGTTGTCAGATTTTCCAATACATCAGCGTGTAAGGAACTGAATTTAATGCCCCGGGAGACTCCAAGCTCCCGGGGCCTTTTTTTGAAATAGGTTGAGCAATAGGGGGCTTGCTCAACTAGAGAAGCTTTCTAGTTATTGATAAGTCCTGAGAATTTCTTGCGACCAACCCACAATAAATAGGCTGATAGCACAGTTACTGCGATAACGGGTGGGTCAAATAAGCCGGCGCTCTTGGTAAGAAATACCTGAAAGGCGAGAATGTTGACGACAATCGGGCCGATAACCAGCAGTCCAAGGTTACGCGTTTTGGGCAAGACGACGAGAATACCGCCTATAATTTCGCAAACTTTGACAAAGCTGAGAAATCCGGTTGGCCCTATTGCGCCAAAAAACAGATAGGGAGGAGATCCTTCGGGCGGGGTAGGCATTTCGAGGAAATGAAGAAAGTGATTGGCACCGAAGATGACGAATGCGAGGCCGAGCAGGCCTGCTGCGATGTTTGGGATGTGTTTCATGGTTAAGTGTATTTGCAGCTTAGAGTGCGTTTTTGAATGAGCTGATCGCTCGATTCCATCACAATCACGAATGGTATCGATAAAGCGTTGGGTGTCAACCAGCTCGTCATCCATTAACCAGTAACCCGCCAACCATGCGGCAAACCGAGTGCCGAGGAAGAGGTGTCGACTCATTTGAGGTTCTGGCAGGTGAAATTTTCATGATGAATGGATTGCGATCGCCTTCTTTGCGCTCAGGTTAGTTGGATGGTGCAGGAGTAGCTTTGAGGTTAAACTGGATGACAACTTCTTTGCGGATGAGGTCGTCAGTTTTTCCTGGATACTTGATGTTGAAGTCGAAGCGGTTAATGAAGAAGTCAGCAGTTACATTGATTTCGTTGTCTGAATTCGAGACGACAATGGGAATGGTAATTGATTTAGTGACGCCATGAAAATCAAAATTTCCAGTGAGGGCGTGAGTCTCTCCTTTGGCGCTGGATTGTTCTTTGATGCCAGTCACGGTAAAGGTGCTGGCAGGGTAAGTTGCGACATCGAAAAAATCGGGGCTGGTAAGGTGGCCCGTCAGCTTTTCGGCATCGGAGTATGTAGAGGTCATATCAATGACGACCTGGTGCCCACTTGGAGCGAGCGTTGTTCCGTCGACATAAAAATGTCCGGCGAACTTTTTAAAACCTCCCTCATGGCTGCCGGTTACCTTTGATCCTATGAAGGTGATAGTGGAGCTTTCAGCGATGATCCATTTGGTTCCGATTTTCGCTTCGGTGGAAACTGCTTTTGCCTTTGAGACACTCGCTTCAGTCGATGACTTGGCTGGGTTTTTACACGAGATAAGAAGGAGTGTTGTGGCTGCGGCGGTAATGATAATGGTTTTTTTCATAATAGTTGTTTTGTTGTTTATTGATTGAGTTAGAGGTTGAAGTAGAGGAATTCAGAGTCTTGTAGCGCTGAAATAGCTGGGGATTGCCCGTCGATCATAACGGCGTCTCCAGGTAGAAGCATTTGACCTTCGAGGCTGAGACTGCCCTTGATGAGTTGGAGGTAATGGTGGGTAAATGTGCCATCGGGTAAGGTGGGTAGGGCCGCGTCTTGTTCAAGATTCCCGAAAAATATCTCCGCATTTTGACGCATCTTTTGTGAGGCGTGTCGCCCGTCACCGGAGGCAAATAGGGTGAGAGCATTTTTCTTTTTTAGAGCATTGGTATCCATATCGGCGTAGAGCGGATCTCCATGGGGTGTTGAGGGGGTGATCCAGATCTGAAGTAAATGGGTGGATTCTACGTCCGATGGGTTTTTCTCGGCGTGCATGACGCCACTGCCCGCAGACATGTACTGGAATTCACCCGCTTTGATCACTCGGCCACTGCCCATCGAATCCTGATGTTCAAGTTCACCGGAGATGATGTAGGTGAAAATCTCCATGGACGAATGGGGGTGCTTATCAAAGCCTTTTCCGGGGGCGATGCGATCCTCATTGATCACACGTAGGCTGTGGTAGCCCATGTGGGCGGGGTCATAATAATTGCCAAAGGAAAAGCTGTGACGGGCGTCGAGCCAACCATGGTTGGCATAGCCACGTTCGCCGGATCGGCGGATGGTGATGGGGGGTGGCTGGATGTTGTTCATGATTACAGCATGCACGGGCAGTGGGCTTTTGGCTAATGCTTCGTTTTCATGCTTAGTATCAATTTTGTTGATGCTTGAGCATAGAAAAATAATGATCTAGAATGCGGTATGAACATGGAACATTTGAGGAATTTTACAGAGGTGTGTAAGGAGATGAATATCTCGGCTGCGGCTCGACGGGTGCGATTGACTCAACCGGCATTGAGCCGGCAGATGGCTGTTTTTGAGAACGAAACGGGCTGGGTTTTATTTCGGCGAGGTGCGAAATCGATCAATCTCACGCGAGCCGGTGAGGTGGTGAGACGTCTGGGCGCTGAGTTGATTGGGCGTGTGGATCAGGTAGAGTTCCAGATGCGGCGTGAGATTGAAGGTGAGGAGATTCGGGTCAGTTATGCCCGTCGCTAGGCGCTGAGATTTTGCAGCGGGCGATGGGGCGGTTTTCCCAGCTTCATCCCAAAGTTAGAGTGTCGATATCGGACACACCAGCGAGCAGATGGTTCACGGTTTGCGTGATGGTAGTTATGACTTGGTGATCGGGGTGAGCACGAGGGACCCTGAATTTGAATGGGTTCACCTAAGACAGGAGTTTTTTGTCACCGCGGTGCCGGGGAGTCATGCGCTTGCGAGAAAGAGGAAAATCAAGCCCTCCGACCTCGATAACCAGAAACTCCTACTTCTTTCTAGGGCTGATTACCCGGGTTACTGGCGGGAGGTGATGAACTACTTTCAGCAACAAGGAATCAATGCTAAGGTGGCGGGTGAGTTTGATGGCATATCGAGTCTTCGCCTCGGTCTGGAAGCGGGTCTGGGTGTGGCGCTCGTCGCAGAACGGTCTCAGCTGGGTCATCATGTGAAGGTTAAAAAAATGGATCCTGCGCCTGATCCCATCTGTGTCGGTGCCGGATACTTGCCGGCACGAGAGCTCACACCCGCGATGAAGGCATTTATCGCCGAGCTGGAAATAGCAGCTACGGGCTAGCTTGGACGAATTGATTGCTGTTGCTTTGCGATTTTTCACCCTTATCTGAAGATAATGGTGAAAATGAACTATCCTTGCGCTTGCATGGTGAGGATGCACAGGTAATGTCTGCGCCTGTGATGAATCTGCCATTAGAAATAGCTGGGCGCCGGTTTCAATCCCGCCTGATGGCTGGGACCGGAAAATTTGCGTCTAATGCACTGATGAGAGATACTCTGGCATCATGTGGTAGTGAGATTGTCACGGTGGCTTTAAGACGTGCCGATCTCAGTGGGGGCGACGATCCTCAAGCAGACATCCTCAAATTCATCGATCCGGACAAGTATTTGATCTTACCTAATACCAGTGGAGCCATGGACGCGGATGAGGCCGTGCGTCTTGCTCGGCTTGCTGAAGCTGCCGGACTTCCTAAGTGGGTGAAGCTCGAAATTCATCCTGACCCGACCTATTTGCTGCCAGATCCAATCGAAACATTGAAAGCCGCTGAGATTCTGGTCAGGGAGGGCTTTACCGTATTGCCTTATATCAATGCTGATCCCGTGCTTGCTAAGAGGCTGCAGGAGGTTGGCACGGCAGCGGTGATGCCGCTGGGAGCACCCATTGGCTCAAACAAGGGGGTAGTCACACGCGACCAGATCAGGATTATCATTGACCAGGCGATCGTGCCGGTGGTGGTCGATGCTGGTCTTGGAGCTCCAAGTCATGCAGCGGAGGCGATGGAGCTGGGTGCTGATGCAGTTCTGATCAATACAGCTATGGCAATTCCCTCCGATCCAGTGAGGATGGGGGAGGCGTTCAAGCTCGCAGTCGAGGCAGGACGCGCCGCCTACGAGATAGGGCTGCCTGAGGCTGATGATCACGCATCGGCAACAAGTCCACTGACAGGTTTTCTCGAGTGAAGGGCTATTTTTTATGCTTTCCCTTTTTGGTTTCGGCCCCCGTTTCCACCTTAATTTTTTCCGTTGATCTTAATTTATCAGCTTCTGACTGATTGGCGTCACTCATGCTCGTGAACCAGTAACCGAGAAAGAAATGCTTTTCTTCGAGGTTAATAAATTCGTCTGATTTGCCAATGAACGGTCTGAGTGTGGTGGTCATTTGCAGGGTAACGAGGATAAAGACAATGATCCACAGTTTGAGATGGCCCCCATGGCCGCCACCCATGCATTGAGATGCTCGCATGATTACACGGAGGCCAAAAATGAGGCAGACAATCCAGATGGTAATGGCCAAAAATCCAAAGAATACCGATGAGTTACTCGATGTGGAGAACAGCAAAACAACGGGAGCAAAGCCAACAAGCAAAAGCGAGGTGATGGTGATAAATGTCAGCATCAGCCCAATAACATGCTGAATCTTGGCATCCATGCCACCGAGGGAGCCAAAGATATACAAGCTAGGCAGGCAAATAAGCGCGCTGAAGAGCACGCCGCCGATTACTTTTAGAGGGGCGGCCCACAGCTGATCGCCGGCACTGAATATGCCGATGACAAACCCGAAAATAGCAAGGCACACCAGTGTGATGAGCAATAGGGCTGAAGCTGGGCTTTTTCCTTCATGATTGAATGAGTAGACAATGCTCATCGGTTTTCTGAGCAGGTGGCTCAGAATTTGAGAAAATCCGGAACCCTCCATGGCGATATAATCAGGGTCAGGGCCGGCGGGCTTTGTCTGTGGCGATCTTGGGATTGCAGTTGAGGGCTGCTTTTGTGGCAGCTCAGGTGGTTGTTGGTCTGTCATGGTTTATTGTGGTTAGCGGTGATTTGAGGAATGACTGTTTTGATCCAAAGAAGGGTTTAGAGAACGAAGAGATTCACGAGGCTTTTCCAGATGGTGTCATAGAAGCTACCATTCATGGGGTTGTCCCGTAGAAATTGGACTTCAAGACCCGGGGTGCCGAAGAAGGGACGCATGATCCAAGAGATTTGAGCGCCGACAAAGAGGTTGCCGGCGAGCCATGCGAAGAATGTGCGAGTTCCGTGTAATCGACTGGTAGCGAAGTCTCGAACTTGTCCCAGCAGGGAGCTGTGTGATACAATTCCTGCGTAAGCAATCATCAAGGTGTGGGAGAGTAAAATGATACTGTGTAGTTGGCCTGCACCAGGATCTGTTGGCTCTGCAGCATGAAAGACAACAAATAATGCCACCGGGCTGAGAGAGAGCAGTATAATGGACATGAGAGCGAAGCCAGCCAAGAGAAACTGAAAGCTTTGCCTAAAACCGATGCCACTTCCCAATGCCATAGCAAGCATACCGTTGATCATGCCGTTGACCAGCAGAGTGGCCAAAATGACCAATGGAAACTTGATGGCAACATACGTGGCCATGGTCCACCCTTGCCACATACCCATGGCGAATCCATAGGCGCCACAGCCCAGGATGATGGCCGGGATACAGAAGCTCAGTGAGCGAGCTGGGTTGCACTCAAGCCAATCCTGTAAAAGTGCCCGGCTGCCTCGGCAGAGCGCAGGAACGTTATTCACCGTTTTGGTAGTTACAGTTTTAGATGCCACAGCGATAACCTAATCAAAATCTGGTGCTTATGCTATAAAAAAGCCGTGACCTCAAACGAGGCACGGCTTGTAAGCGTTGATTTTGTAGAATTCTACTTCTTCGTATTTCGAAGTGCAGCTTCCGCAGCGAGCCAGTCGCCATGTTCGTCCCCGTGTATCCCTTGTTCTATACGGCTCATGTAATTCAGATATGCAGCGTGGTTGATTTGTTCGCTGCCTACATTTTGAGATGGAGTATTGAGGCTTCTTTTTTGGGCTACTTTCTTAGCGGCTTTCTTGGCTACTTTCTTTGTCGCCTTCTTTGTGACGGTTTTTTTGGCCGCTTTTTTTGCGGTTTTTTTGATTACCTTTTTAGCGATTTTTTTTGCGGCTGCTTTTTTAGCTGCCTTCTTTGCTACCTTTTTGGTGCTCTTTTTGACTGTTTTTTTTGGCATGACTTTGTTGATGCTGGTTTGCGCTAACTCGTTGTTGAGCAGTGTCTGTGCCACTTGCATGGGAAACGGCTTACTGTCAACCACGGCCATCTATAAATATGTCATGACCAAGGGGCTACTCCAAATGAGCAGGCGCAACATTGGTGCTGATAAAACGATCAGATACTGGAAATATCTAGTCCAGCTTGGGTCCTATTTTTGGTGGGCCTTCAGGTTTGGGCTCCTTTTTAGGTGGGTTTTTAGGCTTGGGCTTGGGCGGGGGAGGATCTTTGAGTCGATTCACCTCAACCTCCTTAAGCATCATGCCGAAGCTGCCTTGTGGCGTCACTCTGCCCCTGCCTGTTTCCGTATCAAAATCCATATGTTCCATTTTCCAGCCAGCAGCGATCCCTGCCTTATCCGTGAGGCTTCTAGCCTGTAAATAGGTGTTGAAAGATTTGGTGTCTACGAGGAAGAAAAGGATCGCCTTTTTGTTGTTGCGCAGCTTGCTGAGAATACTCACAAAGGTATTCGTTTTGCCGCTCAATTCATCAATGTGTGTGCCGCCCTCCTTGAGGTCGGGGACAATATTCATTGAGATTTTTGTGCTGATCGGGTTAGTGATGATTTTGACCTGCTGTTTGCGTGTGTTTTTGAAATCGAAGGTGCTGAAATATTCTGCCATCTGAGCCTGGTCATAGACTTTGATGCGATCGTTACCCCGTTTTACTCTTTCAATAAGCCACTTGCGTTCATTTTTTTTGATCTGATCCTCTAGCGTTTCGACAGGAGTAAAGGGGTCAATGAAGTGCACACGATCTTGGGTCACGATGGCGTAATAGGTCTCCGAGCTCTTCGGCACTGGCCTGCTGACTGGAATGCTGACCTCTGTTGCTGGAATGTTAAGCACGGGAGTTTCATCGAGCAGTGACTCAAGCCGAGCGATTTCCTCCTGTTTGAACACCGTTTTTTTCTCCTCTTGATCTCGTTGCTTGCGTTTCTCTTTTTCGAGTTTTTTGAGCTGGTCGAGGTTTGCAAGCAGCTCACGGTTTTTCTTTTCGGTGTCTTCGATGGTTTTCTCGAGTAGGGCAAGTTTGCGTTTTTCCTCCTCAAGATCTTCTGGGCTGGGTGGCTCCTCGGTGAGTAATTGATCGAGCTTCTGCTGCTCCTTTTCGAGTTCTTCGATTTTCTTTTTAGACTCCTCGATTTGCTGTGGGGTAGCAGGTTCGAGATCATCAAAGAATTGCTCAACTTTTTGTTTCACATCTGCCGAAACGAGCAGCAGCACGAGAATGAGCACGGCA
>Ga0209833_1001779_pt1 | contig 13738 bp, 14 predicted proteins | sample COGITO_mtgs_1105_3_FD_184797 | JGI IMG/M metagenome (GOLD analysis project Ga0209833, IMG submission 184797) | Pelagic marine microbial communities from North Sea - COGITO_mtgs_110506 (SPAdes) (version 2) | ecosystem: Environmental > Aquatic > Marine > Epipelagic ... | reverse complement strand
TATTAAATCTAATAGAGAATCAAATAACCAACAACAAGCACTAGAGCATAAAGGAAATAACAAATATAAAATATTACTTTCTTTAAAATTATACATTAATAAACCAATAAAGAAACCACACCAAAAGCCTAAACATAAACTACAATTAAATAATTCTTTTAATAAATTAGAATGTTTAAAAATAAAATTCCTCAGACGGCCTAATATGGACCCATACCTAAGGATCCACATTAAGCCGACACAGGAGATCAATTCAATTACCATTGAGGGACTCTAGCGCTTCCTTGATAACTAGAAGCTGCTCTTGAGTCAAAGATACTTCCCCACCAAAATCATCAGTGAGCGTGTAATGGTCTGTTTTTTCTTTAGATTTTTTTAATACCGGACATCTTCCTTTGCCACAGCAGAGGAGAACACCTTCGCCTTGTTTCTTAATGTTCATTTGTTTATTAGGTTTAAGATTTTTTCAACTGTATTATCGTAAGTAAATACTTCTTTTATTTCAACACCTTTTTCGTTTCTTTTGTCGTATTTATCTATAGCTTTGTCTAGCGCCTTATAAAATGATTGATCGGAGAATGTATTTAAGTTGCCTTGATTAAATGGTTGACCTTTTTGAAAGAATGCTCCGTCATAAATTTCTTCCTGGCCTTCTGGCTCGACCAATATCGAGTTATCTTTGGTGGCCCAATCTTTATGCGAGGTGGCGTTCAATACGACACTCCATTTACCTAGACAAGTAGAATTGAATGCGGGTAAATTCCAACCTTCTGCTCCGCTTAGGCCGCTTAGATTAATGTCAATAGAGTTATAAAGCTCATTCATTTCAGAGTTAGTCTTCAGGTGGGGCAGGAAGTTTATGTTGCGGAACCTTTTACCATTAGTGGCTTTTGTTAAAACTTGGCCCATCTGTTCAGGCTTGAAGAATGGGTTATTGATACAGCATGTTAGCTGATAATCATTATTATTGCCATACCTGTCTGCCCAGAGTTTAATTATTCTTTCGGTGTGTTTTCTTTTTTCGAACTTGCCTACGATGCCAAAATTAATTCTTCCTTCAAGGTATGTTTTATTTGTTTCAAAGAAATCGGTATCAAATCCAATTGGTATGTATTCGGGATCATCTACTCCAGATTTATCGAAACAATCCCTAGCATGAGAACTACTAAAGATGCATTTATCCTGTATCTTGCAAATATTAGTTTCAGTCTCTGTAGGTTCATCCGTCTCATAAAAAGTATATAAATATTGAGTTGTCCCAACTCTTGACTCTGCGCCATTTATGTGCCACATCTTTAGAGACACGGATTCTTTTGATAAGTTGGAGAATCTATTATTATAGGAACTATCTATCCAGGATTTGAAGTCTGCATTAACTTTATCGTAAGCGCTAAAATCCAAAGAACTCCCCATTGGGAAGAAGGATATGTCTACACCTTTTCCATGTAGAGACTTTAGCATGTTGTAAGTGACGTTACCGAAACTTAATGAATTTATTGGTCCACTGAAATTTATTTTCTTCATGTCTTAGAATGGCATTTCTTCTTCTTCTACTATTGATTGTATAGTAGGACTAGGTTGTGGATTTTCAATAGCAACATTAGTTGGTTCTTTCTTTCCGCTTGGCAGAAATCTAACTAGGTCAGCGCCAAGGTAAAACTTTTGCCTTGAGTTTCCATTCTTGTCTTCCCATTTGCTGACTTTTATTTTACCCTCAACGTAAACGCAAGAACCTTTAGATAGGAACTTCTTACAGTTGTCTGCCGTTTTGTTCCAGCATTCTGTGTCTAAGAAAAGGACTTCATCTTTAGAGTTGTTAATGGCTAGTGAGAATGAACACTTAGTGTTGCTGCTTTCAAATGATTTAGTTTCTGGGTCTTTTGTTAGGTGACCTATTCCTATAAATTTATTTATCATAATTCGTTTTTTAGTTCTCTTTTTATTTTAGTGATTGCTTTGTCGTGGATGTTTATGCACCCCTGTATGCTAAGCTTTAGTGGCTTGCATATTTTATTCCATGGCATTACGTTGTTTCTCTGCCCTTCTATGTATCTCATTTTGAATATCTTTGAAACCCTGGTGTCAGGATCTTTATTTATTAGGTTCATTATCTTGCTTAAAACTTCTAGGTCTACTTTTTTATCTTCAGGTTGATTCTCTGATCTCTTTCCGATATCAGCATAATCCATGTGAACTTCTTTTGAGTTCTTATTTTTATTATATAAGTTCAAGCACAACCATCTAGTCTCGTTACCAAGATGGGTTGAGAATTTAGTATTTCTAGAGTCATCGTATTTTAGCGCCGCTTTATAAATATAGTAATTTCTATCCTTCAGTAGATCTACCCTGTCTGAGACTATCCCGGACGTGCTAGTAGGAGAGTAATTATTCACCATCGTTATGAATATACCACTATGACGTTGAACCAATTCGCCCAAGCTTTGCTCGGGTTCTACGCCAACCTGCAAATTGCAGACTAGCTCATTATCGGATAAGGAGTTTATTTCCATTTTTTATTTAGAATAAATAAGAGACTAACATATAATCATAGTAATGTCAAGCAAAAAGAAAGAAGAAAATCTCGCGCGCTTGGTCTTCGTAAGATATGAGGTCTCCGTAAGATTACTGATTGATTAGACTAACGTTAGACAAATAAGATTAACATGAGAATAGCTTCAATAGCTAAAGCTTTTGAAGCATTATAACATAAATTAAGAAAATGTCAAGATTAAAAATTAAGTTAAGTATTTTTTGCTCCATATTTAAGGGTTCTAGGTTTATTGAACATTACCTACGGGACATAACTAAGCAGACGATATTTAACGAGTGTGAGTTAATATTAATAGATGCAAATTCCCCTGAGGGTGAAGGCTTAGTAATAAGTGAATATTTGGGCAAGTATAAAAATATAAAATATATTAGATTAAATAAGGATCCGGGTTTGTATGCATGCTGGAATATAGCGATAAATGAATCCTCGGGGCAGCTGTTAAATAATGCAAATCTTGATGATTCAAAAAGAATTGACGCTTTAGAGGTTCAATCCAACTACCTTGACCGCAACCCTGGTATAGATTTGGTTTATGCGGATAGCCTTATATCTAACTCTATAAACTGCGACTACAATACAGCGCTACTCAATAGTGAGTATAGGTATAATTTCCCTGATTTCTCTATAGGTAGCCTTATAGACTGTAATCCACCACATCAATCTCCTGTTTATAGAAGAAAGCTTCATGATGAATTTGGTTATTTTGATGAAAACTATAAGTCGGCTTCGGACAGCGAATTCTGGCTAAGATGCGCTTCAGGTGGAGCTAATATGAGTAAAGTAGACGAAGTATTGGGGGTTTATTATGACAACCCTAGAGGAGTTTCAACTAACCCCGATAACGCTGACTGGAAAATTAAAGAAGAAGTAGAGGTTAGAGATAAGTACAAGGAATATGGAACCCTGCATAGAGGTAATGCTAGAAGGATAATTCGAAATATGTCAAACCTTTTATCCTCGTGAGCCGACTAGGGATCATCCAACCAGGAAGGCTTGGTGACATAATTATATGTTTACCAATTGCTAGGTATTACCATGATTTAGGCTTTGAAGTTTTTTGGCCGGTTCTAGATGAATACCTACCTTTATTCAATAACGTGAATTACGTTACAGCCTTACCAATAAAATCAGATATCAGGAATTGTGTCCATCATGCTTATTCAACAGCCCAAGGTTTTGAAAAGATAATAGATTTAAGCTTTGGCTTCCATTACAGCAAAGTTCATCACGCCTATCATGGGGACGATTCATTTGCTAGCAACTTCGTTGAAGCAAAATATAAATTAGCTAACGTACCAATTACCGAAAGATGGAATCTACAATACGATAGAAACAAAAAAAGGGAAAACAAACTTTTTGATAAACTATATCAGGGCGCCAATTACACCCTAGTTCATGGAGAATCCTCACAAGGCAAGCATATTAATTTTTCAGGCGATAACATAATAAAGGTTATGCCTATTTCTGGTTTCAATATATTCGATTGGAGGAAGCTTGCCTTGAATGCGGATAAAATTTATTGCGTTGATAGCTCCTTCTGTAATTTCATTGAGTCTGATAAATCCTTTAGAGATAAAGAAAAAATTTACATACCAGCTAAACTAATGGAAAGTAAGTGGGGATGGACAACCCTTGAAAACAATTGGATTATTGAAAAGGTAAAACGATAATCAACCATAAGTATGAATATTTTTAAATACGAAAGCAGGACACATTCCCAAAACGGAGAAGATGGAATACTTCAAAAAATAATTTCAGACCTAAAACCCGAGTCAAAAAAATCCATGGAGTTCGGAGCTCATCCCAACGAATGCAATACTAGAATATTACAAGGACTGGGGTTTAAAACCATAATGTTAGACGCAAGACCAAACGACCATAATATTCATAAAGAATTCATAACAGAACACAATATAAATAAGATTATTGAAAAATATAACTGCCAAGACATATCCACTCTTTCAATAGATATTGATGGTCAAGATTTTTTTGTATGGAGGCAAATAAATTCAGCAAGCCCATTAATAGTAATAATAGAATACAATTGCCGAATTCCCAGTTCTTATAATTTAGTCATGAAGAGAGACCCAAACTATAAATGGCCAAATAACGAATGGCCAAAAGATTACTCCTGCGGGGTAAGAGGCCTATACGAACTAGGAAAAAGAAAAGGTTATAGCTTGGTTGGCTCGACGTCTCAAGGGGTAAACTTATTCTTTGTAAGGAATGATTTTGTAAAAAAAATAAGCAAAGATATACGCTGTGAAATCAACCGCCCTGACTTAGTTTATCAGCTTAACGATTTCAAAAGAGAACTATACGAACCCTGCGAAACTTACTTAAATATATGAATTGGTTAATAATATCAACTATAGGCAAAAACCCAGGAGATGAATTCATAAGGGTTGGCGTCAAGAACTTAATAAAAGAAGTAGACAAAAACTGTAGCATAAAAGTGCTAGATAAAGAAGCTCAAAGCATGCCTCATCCAGTTGAATTTGACAAATGCATATGGGCAGGAATGCCTGTGTTCTGGAGCTTATACCAAAACAATAACTGGAGCATTAACTGGTGGAGGTATATGGTTGGCGGCTGGCCTTCTAAAGTTAAAAACAATTTTTGCGTACTAGGAGCTGGAAGCTTCCAGGATTGGGCGGATATAGATAGAGGTCTAGATCGAGCAAGCATGTCTCGCAGCGCTCAAGACCTTTCCAGCAACTCATTCTTGGTTACAGCTAGAGACCCAATCGTGAATGACATATGTAATTCTAATTTCCCCACCCTCACTTGTCCAGCTATATTTTCTACAGCGGATAAAGAGAAAACTAAATCAATAAAAGCTTGCAACCTAATGCCCAATGGAGCCCATTATGATGTATTCAATCCCGGCGAAGGTAATGCTTGGCGATCCATCCAAGAAAATTTATCCTCAATATTAATAAATAATGGTTTTAAATTTTTCGCCCACTCAGATGCGGAGCTTAATCATGCGATCTCACTAGGCTGGCAAACCAAAAATATTATATCCTACAATGGGAACCCAGATGAAATGCTTAATCACTACAGGAATGTGGACATGTTTTTTGGAAATAGAGTTCACGGCTGTATAGTCTCTAGAGCAAACGGGGCTGACGTTATTTCCTGTGGCTACGATTCTAGGCAGGAAGCGGTTAAACTTTCTGGAGCCAAAGCTTTCTTACCCTCAAATATTGATTTAAATTTAATCTCAAAATGGGCCAGCTCTGAGCCTAAAATAAATAAATTCGATACAACGACACTATCTAATAAATACATTGACATATTAGAAAATTTTAAAAACAAATAAAAATGTTTAAAAAATAACCTTAACTCATTATCATCTAGTAATGAAAAAAATAATCATAACAGGAGTCACCGGTCAAGACGGAAGTCACATGGTCGACTATTTATTAAAGAACACTGATCATAAAATTCATGGCTCGGTACGCAGGTTGAGCGTTAAAAACCACGAGAATATCCTGCACCTAGAAGGCAACCCTAGATTCGAGTTAATCAACATGGACTTAAATGATGCGCACAGTATTCGGGACGTAATACTAGATATTAAGCCAGATTATTTTATTAATTTTGCAGCTCAATCTTTTGTGGCTGGAAGCTGGGATTATCCAATCCAGACATGGGATACTGACGCTGACGCGGTTCTACATATCATGGAATCGATAAGAAGATTTGCTCCGGAATGTAGATTTTATAATGCTGGATCATCTGAAGAATTCGGAGATGTGGTGTGCGTTCCTCAAGATGAGAATCACCCACTGAGACCACAATCTCCCTATGGTGCTGCTAAGTGCGCAGCTAGGCATATTGTCAGGGTCTACAGGGAGTCCTACAATTTATATGCAGTACAGGGTTGGCTATTTAATCATGAAGGTACTCGGCGAGGTCTTGATTTTGTAACCAGAAAAATTAGCCACAGTATAGCGAAAATTAAAATTGCCTTAGAAGATGGAAAAGATATACCTATTCTTCAATTAGGAAACCTTGATGCTAAGAGAGACTGGAGTGATGCCGAAGATTTCATGTCTGGCGTATGGATCATGCTGAATCAAGACAAGCCTAAGAATTACGTATTGGGTAGCGGGGAAATGCACACCGTAAGAGAATTCCTAACCAAGACTTTAGAGTTCGCAGAAATAGATTTCTACTCTGAGGGTCAAGATGATAATGAAAAATTTTACACAAAAAAAGGCAAATTATTCTTTGAGGTTAGTCCCAAATACTATAGGCCAGCTGAAGTCCACAAGCTTTGCGGAGACTGCTCTCTTGCTGAAAAGGAACTTGGTTGGGTCAGGAAGGTAGACTTTTTTGGGCTCGTTTCTAAGATGTACCATAACGATTATTCGTTATTATCTAAGTGAAGCAAGAAAAAATATTCATAGCTGGCCATCGAGGAATGGTCGGCTCTTCTATACTTGAGAAGCTTGAGTCCCTAAACTATTCTAATATCATAACTAGGACTAGGCAGGAAATGAACCTCATGAACAAACATAAGGTCATGGACTTCTTTAGTGATGAAAAAATTGACACGGTAATTCTTTGTGCAGCTAAAGTTGGTGGAATTCTAGCCAACAATACATACAGGGCAGACTTCCTTTATGATAATTTACAAATTTCATCAACAATAATAAAGGCTGCGCAAAAATTTGGAGTCAAGAAGTTAATCAACTTAGGTTCTTCATGCATATATCCAAAGCATGCAGACATACCAATCAAGGAAGAATACTTACTTACCGGCCCGCTTGAACATACTAACGAGCCTTACGCTATAGCTAAAATAGCCGCGCTCAAAATGTGCGAAAGCTTTTACGATCAATATGGTTGCAACTTTTACTCGGTAATGCCGTGCAACCTATATGGCCCTAGGGATAATTTTGATCTTAAGAGTTCGCACGTCTTACCTGCCTTAATAAACAAAATACATTGCGCAAAAGAAAAAGGTGACAGATCAATAGAAGTATGGGGGTCTGGAAAACCTATGCGTGAATTTTTATATGTAGAAGATCTGGCCGATGGAGTTATTCATTGCATGGAAAACATAAATGCAAAAGACATATATAGCGACGGCATTTCTCATATAAATTGTGGCTCAGAGTATGAAGTTAGTATATTAGAATTAGTGCATTTAATTAAAGACGCAGTTGGTTATGACGGAAAAATAGTACTTGACAGCTCCAAGCCAGACGGAACTTTTAGAAAAAAAATGGATAACACAAGAATCAAATCAAAAGGGTTCTCGCCGAAAGTCGCACTAAAGGACGGGATAGTTAAAACATACAAATGGTATCTTAAAAATTTAAATATTGACTGTGATCAAGTGTAACACTAATTATGTCAAAGAAAAAATGTTTAGTTACAGGTGGCGCCGGGTTTATTGGCGGTCATCTTGTTGAAAGATTACTTAAAGCCGGACACGATGTCGTCGTAGTTGATGATGAATCCTCCACTGCAAATTCTAATTTTACATGGAGAGATGATTGCGAAAACCACAAAGTAGATATTTGCGATTTCGAGAAACTCAATCCACTCTTCAAGGGTGTTGACTTAGTTTTTCATTTAGCCGCCAGGTCCAGGATACAAATTTGCGTACAGGATCCAGCTGATGCTGTCAAGAACAACTCACTAGGAACTTGCAACGTTCTTCAGGCCGCGCGATTAAATAACTGCAAAAAAGTAATGTTCGCAGGGACATCCTCTTGCTATGGGCTTAAAAACCCAATTCCCTTAAAGGAGGATATGCCGAATGATTGCTTGAACCCATATTCTGTAAGCAAGTCTAATTGTGAAGAGCTTTGCAAAATGTATACAAAACTTTTTGGCCTAGAAACTGTTCTATTTAGATTCTTTAACGTCTACGGGGAGCGTCAGCCTTTAGCTGGAGATTACGCGCCAGTTGTCGGCTTATTCTTTAGGCAAAAAGAATCAGGCGAAGCAATGACCGTTGTTGGAGATGGCCTTCAAACCAGAGACTACACTCACGTTAAAGACATAGTCGAGGCAATGTTTCTTGCTGGAGAGTCGGATGATAAGAAAATCGTAGGAGAGCTTTTTAATCTCGGAACTGGCACAAATCATTCAGTCTTAGATTTGGTTAAATTAACTGGAGGTGAACACGTTCATATCCCAGCAAGACCAGGAGAGTCAAGAGAAACTCTTGCGGACAACACTAAGGCTAAAACTATGCTTGGATGGAACCCATCCCGCAAAATAGAAGATTGGATTGAAAAGAACAGACCAAATTAAAATCGGAGTCATAGGGAATGGCTTCGTTGGTTCCGCAGTTGCCAACGGATTTTCGTCCGAGGAAGTAAAGGTATATGATAAAAATCCAGACTCGTCAACTCACCCACTTAGAGATGTAATACTTCAGGATTTTGTTTTCATATGCGTCCCAACGCCAATGAGGGATGTTATGGGAGATGACTGCAATCTATCAATTATAGAGTCCTGCTTTAGCGAAATTAAATCCATCGGATCGAACGCCACCTTCATAATAAAATCAACGGTTCCAATTGGGACAACCGAAAGCCTACAGGAAGCGCATCCGGAATTACATATCATCCATTCCCCAGAATTTCTTACCGCTAAATTCGCAAAAGAAGATTTCATTAATGCAGATAGGCACATAATAGGCTATACCAAATACCAGCACGTCGCACAGGAAGCTGCCAGCTTATTTAAATACAATTTTCCTGATGTGCCATGTCTTATAATGAAAAGTGTTGAGTCTGAATCTGTAAAGTATATCGCTAATTGTTTCTTTGCTACCAAGGTTAGTTTTTTTAATGAGATACACTTGCTGATTGATAAACTTGGATTAGATTGGAACTCTATTATTAATGGAGTTATTAGTGACAAAAGAATAGGTGAGTCCCACTATCAAGTTCCCGGTCACGACGGAGACAAAGGTTTTGGTGGCACATGCTTCCCAAAAGACATTAATGCATTAATATCCACCTTTGAGAAAAATGGGCTAGATGCGAAACTTTTAAAATCAGCATGGTCAGTTAATCTAGACGTAAGGAAAGACCTGGACTGGGCAAACTCAACTTCTGCCGTAGACAATAGCGATTCATAAATTTAACAATAAGCACACTAGGGATTCTGTCTATCATCTTGTTTGTTCAAGATTCTCATATTCATCCTTGGTTCTCTTATTGTTAATAAATTATTTTCGTTTTTACTTGATCTACACGTTTTTTTATGTTAGTATGCTTTCTTTAACAAAACTTACATTTTTTATAAAACAACACAACCCCTTAGTGTAAAAACAATTTCATGAATATTAAAGTTAAGAAAAGAAACGGCCGCCTAGAAGAATTTGAAGTAGATAAAATAAACGCAAGCGCATTAAGAGCGTGCAGTGACATAGACAACGTTTCTCCAAGCGAAATAGTTCTAGATGCCCAATTACAGTTATTCGACAAAATAACTACTATCGAAATAGACAAAGCTTTAGTTTTATCTGCTAGGGAAAAAATAGAAAAAGAGCCAAACTACTCTTACGCTGCTGCAGGGTTACTATTAAACTGCTTATACAAAGAAGTATTCAAAGAAGGGGTCGACTCAGAAGCTTTTGAATTGCAGTACAGAAAAAGCTTCATACAGAACATTAAAAAATTAGTAAAGCAAGAGATGCTGGACGAAAGATTACTTGGCTTTGATTTTACCAAACTCTCAGAGGCGCTAAAGATAGACAGAGACAAGAAGTTTAAATACCTAGGCATCCAGATATTATTTGATCGTTACTTTATAAGGAGTGACAAGAAAATAATGGAAACTCCTCAAGCTTTTTGGATGAGAGTTGCAATGGGTCTAGCCATTAACGAAGAAAATAAAAACGAAAAAGCAATAGAGTTCTACAATCTGTTTAGTCAATTTTTATACACAGCTTCTACACCCACACTATTCAACAGCGGCACAACCCACTCACAACTTAGCTCTTGTTACCTCAATACTTTTGATGATAGTATTGATGGGATATTTGATGGAGCTTGGCAGGAAGCTAGGAAATCTAAGTTTGCGGGTGGTTTAGGTTTTGACGTAACTCCATTTAGGTCTTCGGGCTCCCACATTAAGGGAACAAATGGAACTTCTGGAGGTTTAATTCCATGGTTGAAAATTTACAACGACTTGCTGGTTGCCGTAAACCAAGGCGGAAAGCGCCCAGGAGCAGGGTGTGCATACCTAGAGCCTTGGCATTTAGATTTTGAAGATTTCTTAAACTTAAGAAGAAACACTGGCGACGACAGGCTTAGATGCCACGATATGAATACCGCCTCATGGATTCCAGATATCTTCATGAGAAAAGTTGAAGCTAATGAAGATTGGTACTTCTTTGACCCGAACGAAAAGCTTATTGATACCGACGCAAGTCTGCACGATTCATTTGGTGAAGATTTTGACAATAGGTATAACGCAATGTGCCAATCAGCAGAAGACGGAAATGTTAAAAACTTTAGAAAAACCCCCGCAAAAGAGTTGTGGAAAAAAATGCTCAAGGTATTGTTCGAGACATCGCATCCTTGGTGCACCTTCAAAGATCCGTGCAATATAAGATATACCAACCAGCACGAAGGAGTTGTCCATAGCAGCAATCTATGCACAGAAATAACGCTCCACACTAAAGCCTCCAAGTATAAATCTGGCGAGAAGACTGAAATTGGTGAGACCGCTGTATGCAACTTAGGATCAATAAATCTACTAAACCATGTAGAGGAGAAGTCCACGCACGGTAAGTCTGGTTATTTTATTAATTACGATAAACTAAAATCAACAATACACACTGCCGTAAGAATGCTTGATAACGTTATCGACATTAACTTTTACCCAACCAAAGAGGCTGCCAACTCAAATCTGAAGAATCGCCCCATAGGTTTAGGCATGATGGCTATACATGACGTGCTTCATAAATTAAATATTAATATTGATAGCGATGAATCTATTAAATTCAACGACAAATTGTTCGAGTTTTATTCCTGCCAATCTATATATGCTAGTTCTATACTAGCCAAGGAAAGAGGATCCTATGAAACTTATGAAGGCTCATTATGGAGTCAAAATATTTTCCCAATTGATTCCTACAACAACCTAATGTCCTACAAGGGTCAGTCGCCATCTGGCAATGGTGAAACCATGAAAGACGAGTGGGAAACATCAAGACGACATGTTTCTGAATTCGGCATGAGAAACTCTAATGTTATGGCTATTGCGCCAACTGCAACCATAGGTTACATCAACGGAGTAGAGCAGAGTATTGAGCCTAACTTTTCCGTACTCTTTGTTTATGAAAATAAAAGCGGCAACTTCTTTATTACCAACCAGCATTTTATTGATGACATGAAAAACGAAGGCTTATGGAGCCCCGAGGTGGCAAAGCTAGTCAAGGATGTCGACGGAGATCTTTCTTTACTTGATGGCGATATCCCACAGTGGATAAAGGAAAAATACAAAACCGCTTTTGACAGGAATATGTTTAAATTAATAGAGTGCAATGCGTCTAGGCAAAAATGGCTAGACCAAGCTATCAGCTTTAATTTGTATAATAACTCAACATCCTTAAAATATTTAAACGACATTTATATGGAATGCTGGAAGTCAGGGTTGAAGACAACTTATTATTTAAGGAATAGGGCGGCCAGCAAGGTAGAGAAGTCAACTTCTGAAGAGCCTAATTCTTCTAGCTCCCAAACTGCCTGCAGCATTGAGGCAATGAAAAACGGCGGGGAATGTGAAAGCTGCCAATAGAAGAGCCTCTGGGGTTGCAGTGCTTTTTGAAAATTCAGTACTCCTAGCCAAAAGATCAGATAAATGCCACATAACAGGGAACAAATATCCATACGGAGGTTATTGGTCCGTGTTTGGGGGTTCGATAGACGAAGGAGAAACTCCAATTGAATGCGCCGGAAGAGAATTGCTAGAAGAATCCAAAATATTTGTAGACTTTAAGTTTATTGAGTTTATTGACATAATAAGTGATGAGTTTTGTGATTTTTACTTTCACATATATAGGTCTGACAAGATGCTATTCCCACAGCTGTGCGAAGAGCATAGTGAGTTCGGTTGGTTTAAAATTGATGAGCTAGTCAACTTTCAAGACTTAATAGATCCGAATATAGTTCAGCTGCTAGATAGTATATAATTGCACTTTAATGTGTATTTATATACATGAGAAAAAAACTAATACAATCGATAGCGTCCTTACTACTAGACAATCCAGTATCTAAATACGTCAAAAAGAATAAATTTTCAGAAAAAAAATTAAATGTTTCTGAGCATCCTGCTGATGAAAGAGATTGGGTTCACGTCTCTCAGTATTTAAAATCTGAAAGTATTAGTGGTAAGGAATTCTCTAGAAGATCACTATGCGTGAGTGTCGCTAATCAAGGCTCAATAGGTTCATGCGTGGGCCACAGCGGAAGGGTTGTACTTGGTTCGGCTAATGCATTCAAGGCCGAAGAACCAAGTCCTATGTGGATATACAAGACTGCCAAAAAATATGACCCATGGGCAGGTGAAGATTACTCGGGAACATCAATCAGGGGAGCTGCGAACGCATTGATAAACGAAGGTTGCTGTTTTGAAAGCTTTTGGCCATATATAGATAGGGAATCCAGCAACCCTAAAGAAGGAGCAAAAGAAGACGCTAGACTCAAGAAGATTAGCTCCTACCACGTTATACCCTGCTCTGAAACAGAAGAGATCAAAAGGATGGTAATTGACCGGCCACTTTGGTATGCATTCAAGGTCAGGGATTACTTTTTCTCTATTGGTTATGACGGCATTGTTGATACAGAAAAATACTTAGCATCAGAGGTTGCGGGCGGCCACGCAGTATGTCTTATTGGTTGGAAGTATATAAACGACAAGCTTTACTGGGAATTCCAAAACAGTTGGGGTTTGTTTTTTGGAAACTCTGGCTACTTTTTTATGGAGGACTCCTTATTTAGGTCTTCTGTTATGAACTCTATTGGGCCCTATTATGTAGAGCTTTCTGATGGGTTCATTAATCCAAAACCAATTGACCCTGACCCAGAACCTATCGAACCAGAGCCCGTAGAACCAGAACCAGAACCTGTCGAACCCGAACCAGAGCCTGTCGAACCAGAACCAGAACCTGTCGAACCCGAACCAGAACCTGTCGAACCCGAA
>Ga0209833_1001776_pt1 | contig 13770 bp, 10 predicted proteins | sample COGITO_mtgs_1105_3_FD_184797 | JGI IMG/M metagenome (GOLD analysis project Ga0209833, IMG submission 184797) | Pelagic marine microbial communities from North Sea - COGITO_mtgs_110506 (SPAdes) (version 2) | ecosystem: Environmental > Aquatic > Marine > Epipelagic ... | reverse complement strand
TATTGAAAACCCTCCGATGCCAGCTTGTCGATATGGGGAGTTTGGGCATGGGGATTCCCGTAACACCCAACCCAATTCACATTGTTGTCCTCACTGGTAATCCAGAGAATATTGGGGCGTTCTGATCCATCGGCCGAAAACCCGAGGAACAAACCAAAAAGGGTGAACAAACAGGCGAAACAATTCAACTTGGGCATGGACCCATATTCAGGAATCAGAATTACCCAAGCAACCCTTAATGAAACGGTTGATTCCTTAATTTTTTAGGGTTTGGAATACTCTGCCTGCAAATTTTGATCGGCATTCAAGGAAGGCCTACTTGTGCGGTCACCGGAAAATGATCGGATGGGTAGCGGCCCTCTCGATTGGTTTGCAAAATGGAAGCTTCGATCACTTTCATACTGGGCTTGACCATAATGTAATCGATTTTGGGTCCATCGGACTGACCGGTAAACCCGTTATAGGTACCCACCTTTTCTCGATCCGGATAAAGAACTCGAAAAGAGTCCAACATTTGAATCCCAAGTTTTTGCCCGGCTTCAGAATTACCCTTAATAATTTTCAAGGTTTCACTATCCTCAGGAGCATTAAAATCTCCCATGAATACAAACGGGGTTGTTTTGGCTTCCCCCTGAATGTGTTCCATGATCATCCGGGCACCCTTTTCGCGTGCTTTTCTGGAGCCATCATCCATGTGGGTATTATAAATATAAATGATTTGTTGAGACTCACGATCAAGAAGCCCTACCCATGTACAAATCCGATGATGAGCACTGCCCCAGCTCTTCGAAGGCTCGGTTGGGGTTTCCGAAAGCCAAAAGCTTCCAGAATCCGTTAGCTTAAATCGTTTCTTCAAAAAAAGAATGGCAGAATACTGCCCTTTGGCACCGCCCATCGATCCTTCTCCAACTTTTCCGTACTGAGGGAATGCATTGCTTAGTTCTTCCAACTGAAACGAGTTGGCCTCCTGTAAGCCTAGGACATCAGGGGCATAATCTCTGATCACACTGTAAACAAGGTCCTTTCGACTCTCCCAATGATTCTCTCCATCCTTGGCATAGCTGTTTCGAATATTAAAGGACATCACCCGCAGATCCGAGCTACCCTGATCGGATGCCTGAAGAAATAAGCAACCTGTAAAGATGGATAGAAATAATAGGTGCAACCAAAGAAAGAGGATTCGTTTTAGATTCATATTCTATTTAGTATGTCTACGGTTTTCTCTATTGGTATGTCAATTGTGCGGTAGTGATTGCATCATCCTGGGTAATAAACCTAATCCAGTACGCCTGAAAAGCAGATGGAAAAATATAGTCTACAACCTATCTGCTTTCTATCCTAGTGCGAGGACGGAGTAGGTTCTGATCCAAAGATAATCCGCCAAAAACTGTCAAAGGAGGCATGAAACTCCTGTAATCTTAAATCCAGGTAGCTAAATTTCCTGCATACGATTGTATAACTGGGAACATCTGCTTAAATAACCTTCATGACAAAACAACTTTTAACACCCACCCAAATTGGGGATCTACCATTAAAGAACCGAGTTATTCTTGCACCGATGACACGAACTCGAGCTACACCGGATGGATGCCCAACAGATCTCATGGCAGAATATTACGGGCAACGTGCATCAGCAGGGTTGGTTATTGCCGAAGCAACTGGGGTAGATGGTAGTGCAATTGCATGGATGAATATGCCAGGCATTTATAATGATGAGCATGTCGAAGGCTGGAAAAAGACAACTCGGGCAGTACACAAAAAAGACGGTAAAATTTTTCTGCAACTTTGGCACCCAGGCCGAGCCACACACAGTTTATTGATCAATGGCCAGCAACCCGTAGCCCCATCGGCCATTCGCCTGGAAAATAATGAAACTCACACTCCAGATGGTAGCAAACCCTATGAAGTCCCCAGAGCTCTGGAACTCGAAGAAATTCCCCAAATCATCGCAATGTTTAGAAAAGGTGCAGAGCTTGCAAAAGCCGCCGATTTTGACGGAATCGAAATACACTCGGCCAACGGGTATATACTCGATCAATTTTTGCAGTCCAAAACAAACCATCGAACAGATGAATACGGTGGAAGTATCGAAAACCGCTACCGGTTACTCGATGAAGTCGTTCGGGCGGTCGGAGAAGTTTTTCCCTTCGACCGGATAGGCGTCCGACTGTCACCCAATGGGGTATTTGATGATATGGGTTCTCCGGATTACCGGGAACAGTTCACTTATGCGGCCAAACAACTCAACCAATATGGCTTAGCTTACCTACATGTTATGGATGGGCTAGCTTTTGGCTTTCATGAGCTTGGTGATCCTATGACCCTTCAGGAATTCCGTGCGGTATTTAAAGGACCGATCATGGGTAATTGTGGATACACCGAAGAGACTGCAGAAAAAGCAATAAACGAAGGACACGCGGATATGATTGCATTTGGTCGCCCCTTTATCAGCAACCCAGACCTTGTTGAACGGTTCGCGTCCAATACTCCGCTTGCCGAAGAGGCAGATCCTTCTACTTGGTACAGCTCCTCGACTGCTAAAGGGTACACCGACTTTCCATCCAACACGCAGTAAAATAAATATTCAGGTCATCTTTTATGAACGATCTTAAAAATAAAAAATCCGGACTTCTCTTTGGATCTTACTGTGCAGACGCCCTATCCCTTGGTGTACACTGGATCTACGACTCCCAAGAGTTGGTAAAAAAACACGGGCGAGTAACTGAGTACAAGGCACCTGGCGGTGATTCTTACCACCCACACAAGCAAGCGGGGGATCAGGGACATGTGGGAGATCAGTCCCTTTGCCTGTTAAAATTTCTGACAAGGGAAAGAAAATGGGATCCTTCGAATTTTATGGAGGACTGGCTTGGTATGTGGCCCGACTACAATGATTATATAGATGGTGCGACTAAAGCTACCTTGGCCAATATTCAAAACCAAACTGACAAGACTCAGGGAGGTAGCGATTCAGTGGAAATTGCCGGCCCGGCTAGGATTGCCCCACTTATTGCATTTCTTTCCAACTCTTCTGAAAATGAATTGGTGAAAGCAGCGGTTGAACAAACCGTTCTCACCCATCGATCCAAGGAGGCCGAAGAAACTGCCATCTTTCTTGCTCAGGCAGGTTATCGTCTGATGCACGGAACCGACCTGCATGATACCCTCAATCAAACGGCTCCCGAGTGGGCACTCAAAAAGGCAAACAGTGTACTCTCAGAAAATGCTGTAGGTGCGATTAGTAAATTAGGACCAGCCTGTTCGATTTCATCCGCCCTCCCCTCCGTTCTTTATTTAGCCATAAAGCACGGAGATGACACAGAGACAGCTTTTATTGAAAATGCCATGGCAGGAGGAGATAATTGTGCCCGTGGATTAGCTCTCGGTATCCTCTTGGGTTCGGCCAATGGACTATCTTCTATTCCTGAATCTTGGATCGAAAATTTGGAGTCCCAGATTACATTGAACCAGTTTCTCGAACAAGTTAGCCAAATAAGCCAGACTGAAAAGCAGTCTAAGAACTAGTGTCGAAATATTTTCAATTATTATTTCTTAGTTTTAAAAGTTTTTGTTTAGTCTCCCGACCATATCCAGTTATTTAATTCCTGAAATGATTTCTTGAGCAATTTCCTTACAGCCAAACTTATTTAGGTGATCATCATCGTAGTAATAAGGAATAACACTCTTCCTCTCCCCTGAAAAATAATAAGAAAAGTGAGCATCTTGATTAATCAGAAAATGATGGGGATATATTATTTCAAATGAAGAATTAACCGAAGCAATTTTCTCTAAATGATTAAGAAATTTCTGGTGTAAGGAAATGTATTTGGAAACTGAGGTATCAAACCAATTTTCTCTTTGAAAAAAACTTCTTCCGATGTTCGGTCCCCAGTATGGAGATTCGGGAAACGGAGCAACCATGAGTATTTTAGGAACCAAGGAAGATAAGTATAGAATACTACTTTCAAAATTATCAAAAAAAACCTGAGGGAGATCGGGAAGTAGAGGATCGTAAAAGTAATTATCTTTAGATCTTGAATGCCTAAATGAAATTAATATCGCTTTGGCTCCGTCTGAATCTATCTTAATTTGCTTATGCCAAGCCTTCAAAAAACTTTCTTCCGTATTTGGGTTGATCGCCAAAAAGTTGGTTTTAAACTTTTTTTCATATGGATGAAAACCTCTCCATTTTTTTAATTCCAACAACTCCCCAAGACTAGGCATAAGCATTCTTGCATGGGAATCGCCTAGTAACAGAAGATCGTTTTTCCTCTGTGATAAATCTCCAAAATAATATCCTTTTTCTCTTCGGTCCGAATCGTAATTGTCTCGTGCTAGATCACGAACAGACTCAGAAAAAACAATACTTCTTGGATTTAAGCCAAATTTCGAAATTTCATTAGGCAAAAAACCTAAAGTTAAAAGTAAGGCAAAGGGAACAAGTAACCACTTAAGGGAAATAGCACCAGATCGAAATGGCTTCTCGATTAAAAAATAGCTAATCCAAGCAGCCAGAAATGTCAGTAAAATGGAGAGGATAACAATATCTTCATCTAGGTAAAATGGGTGAATTACAAAATGACGACTGATAGAAAGCAAAGGATGGTGCCAAAGATAGATGCCGTAGCTAAGTGTTCCGATTAGTACCAGGACTTTGGCTGAAAGGAAACGACAGACAAATCCCTGCGGTCTACAAAATTTAATAATTAAAATTGTACCCGTTACCGGAAATAAACACCACAGACTTGGGGAATTAATTGATTCATCTAAAAAGTAAAATGAACCCAAAATCAAAATTAGACCTAGGAGTGAAATAATATCAAAAAAATATTGTGGGTAATTTCTACAATTTTTGATTTTACAAAAAAAACATAGTGCACCAGCAGCCAACTCCCATGCACGTGTGAGAAGTAAATAGAAATTCCATTTACCCAATATTTCTCCTCCAAAAAAACAAAGAAATAAACTAGAGAAAAAAATAAAGGAAATTAAGAATATGGGACTTTTGTTTTTCCATTTGAACCCAAACAAAAGCAAAATCGGATAAATCAAGTAGAACTGCTCCTCAACAGACAAACTCCATGTATGTAGCAGAGGAGTTAGCTCACTCGAACTAGCGAAATAACCGTTATTTAATGAAAAATAAAAATTTGAGTAAAAAAATAGAGACGAAAGAACAGAATTGGATAAGGACTCACTTTCCTGCTGAGATGGCCGAGCTACTAGAAGGAAAAAAAATGAAACGACCAAAAGCATGAACAAGAATCCTGGAATGAGCCTACGAATTCTTCTTAGATAAAATTGTTTTAAAGAAATGCTTCCTTGATTCAACTCCTCAACAAGTATGGATGTAATTAGAAAACCACTTATAACGAAGAAAACATCGACTCCCAAAAAGCCACCTGAACAGAACTCAAAACCTGCGTGAAACAAAACAACAGGTATTACTGCTATTGCACGTAAACCATCAATCTCTGACCTGTAAGTCATAGGACAAAACAAAAAATTATTCCCACTCGAGAGTCCGATTGGACTCCCGGCCATATCCCTCAATGTTCAGATATTCGGGGTACATCCGAATGATGGAATAGGCTGATTCATTCGTATCCACCATGCCTTTGCAAGTAAGGTAGTGAATGCCGCCTTTGATCCCATACTTGCCCTTGTGGTTGTGTCCATTGATGTAGGCCTTTACGCAGGAAAATTCTTCCAACAGAGCGATCACTTCTTTTGCATTCCATAGGTTGTGTGGATCGGGAGGATAGACGGGGAAGTGGCAAAAGAGAGCAACCTTTTCCTCTGAGTCCTCAGCCTTCTCTAAAGTTTTCCTTAACCAGTGCAATTGTTCAGGGCCTATTCCCCCATTCCACTTAGGTGAACTGATTTTCTTTTTTCGGTAGTATTCCTCAGACTTTTTATACATCTCACTACCTTTCGGGTAAGCAATAAAGCTCAGGTCATTCCCATCCAGACATATGAAACGCCAGTTCTTGATTTTGAAATCGTAGTATTTTGCCGGCATGCCCAACTTTTTCGGAACCAGTTCTTTGTACTCATCCGCCACTTCGAAGTCATGATTTCCAAGAACATGATAACCGGGTGCATTTAAAGAATTATAGATTGGAAGTATCTCATCAAAACTAGAAAAATTACGGTCAATAAAATCCCCGAGATGAATAACAAAAGATAAATCTTCCTTGTTAAAATGCTCCACGCACTGATGTAGCTTTTCCTTGGATGAAGAATATTTTCTCTTCCCTCCATCCGGAGCCTCGCAGTACTGGCAATCCGCGATCGCACCAAAGGAGAATTTGTATTTGGTATTCTTTTTTTCTTCAGCAAGTACAGATGCACAAAATGCAAAAGAAATAAGTCCTAATAAGCGAATCATTCGACCTCGTGGATGGTATGATCTATGCGTCCCTTGAACTGAAGCCCGTCCGCAGATTGTAATTCATAATCAATCTGCACCATGTGGGCGGGGTGCAGGTTGGGCACATACAGAGCGATGGTTTTACCGTCGTCGAGAAGTTCTACCTTATCCAATTTTAAATCATTAACTGGAATTTCAGGAGATCCATAATTGGAGGACCATTTCAAATTCCATGCCCCAAATTTGTACTTCGACAAATCATTGGCTAGTTGGGGATCGAGTGCCTCATAAAACCCGACCTCAATGCGGTCTTTTTTAACCTCCAAGGATTTGGGTAGGTGGACGGGCTTGCCTGTGTAACGAATACGGTCCAACCCACCTTTTCCTTTGGCATTGGTTTGCCAACCTTTAAGTCCGGATACATAGAGCTGCCCATCACCGGGATTGATCCGTGCCCGCATCGCACTACTGGATAGATCAACCGGGATCCGGGAAACCCCTCCCTGCATTTGCCCGTTCTTTTCCTCTTTAAGCACCACATAGAGTTTACTCTGACCGTAAGACATATGAAGGAGTTGATCCTTCAAAGGACCCCACTTATCACTTGTAACCCAGACCTGGCCACCACCGGAATTGTCCACTCCACGCTTCTTGGTCATCCAGACCAGTGGTTTGGGTGCTTCCTCCGGAAAATGCTGAAAGCCTGGTCTCTTCATAAAGTTTCTGCGATATTCACCCCAGTTGCTGTAAGGAACTTCATAACCTGCAATCGGAGAACTTTTAAATTTCCGATCACCTCGGTAGGAATCAATCACTCCATTGAAACTATCTGGCTTTACCCAGTTCAAGGGAGCGGTGGGTATGAAACTGCCCTCATTGTCTCCTGTGGTTACTTCCCCATTTGGTCCCACTCCGAGTCCATTGGGTGCACGGAATCCACTGGCAAAAATAGATAGCTCGTCTCCGCTTGGAGAAACTTTCAGCACACAACCATGGTGCCTGCCCAATCGCTCAAACCCGGCTCCACCCGCCCGAACCGGGCAACCCATGCTGAAGTAGAAATTTCCCTGCGGGTCGGTTTGCAGATCGAAACAGAATGCATGAAATCCCTCAGTGGCATCCCAGTCATTGTTAAAATTCTCCAGAAAGTCTGCCTCGCCATCGTTGTTAAGATCATGAAAGCGGGTGATCTGATTGTCTCCGACGGTGTAGATTTTTCCATCAACGATCCTCAGCCCGAGGGGCTCGTGCAACCCGGTGGCAAATCGTTTCCATTTGAGGTTTTGCAAATCATCGTCGATGCCAGAAACGATCCAGACATCGCCATCCCAGGTGCAGACGGCAGCACTATTGCCATCGTCAAAAAAATCGAAAGCCCCGATACGCATACGCGGTTCGTATTGGTTATTGAAAGGGATCCCAAGGGTATCGACCACATAGGCATCGGTCTGGTTATCGGAAAGTTGACCTTTTGTCCCAAGGGGATCTCCCCACTGGGCATCTCCACCCTGAGTCAGAGCACCAAGATCTTCGGCTCGACCTGCAGCCGATTGCACCGCTGGTTGATAGGCTGGATCTCCCGGCCAGAATGCGATCTTAGTACGATGCTTGCCCGCAGGAACCCGCAACAGAGCCAGACCATCTTCAAAGGAAAGTTTGGAGTCCACCGGACCGTCGGTGACCAAATAGTTAATCCGCTGCTTAGCCCATTTCACCGACAAGGTGGCGGCTGCTTTATGCGAGGAATCCCCCTCGGCAAGTACAACCATGCCTGGTTCAGGAAGATCAGTCTCGAGCGTACGGGTGAAGGCAGAGAAACCAATCTCTTCGACCACGCTTGGCATATCCAGCACCGTTCCCTTGCCCACGGAATAGGAAAAGATGGCTCGACCGTTGTGGACATAGTGCCCCTTGAAATGAGCCCAGTCTTTGGGCAAGGCTCCAAGCCTCGGGAAGGCTTTGTATTTTTGCGGGCGTGGATCGGTAAGATCTCCTGATTTGGCCCACCCGGGACGCATGCCCGTGTGAAATAAGTTATTGTCGTATTTGATCAAGGCGGTGCTCCCATGGGCTCCGCCAAAGGGCATGCCAGTAGCTTGTAAACTGGACTCGTTCAACCAACCAAAGGAGTAGCTGAGTGTATCGCTATCGAAGACCAATACACGGTTTCTTCTTTGCCCAAGGGGAACCAGGTGGGCCCGGGATACAATGTATCGAACCTCCGTCCTGTGCTGGCGGATCTTCTCAAACAGGGCCTTTGCCCGGATGACCAAATTGTCGAGATCGGAGGTTTCGCCCTGGATCAATTCCACCTCAGAAATTTGCATAGGCGTACCTTCAGACCCAACCAGTTCAGGAAAGAGGAGTTTATAAACTGAATAGGCTTCTGAATTATCAAAGGAAAAGCGCTTACGCTGCTGACGTGTACTGAACGAAGGAACTGCTCCTGCCGCAATAGGCACGAATTCACTTCCATCCTTCGACCCATGAAGGGCGAATGTTTTGGGATCACGCTCTGGAGCGTCATTGCCGGAAGTCAGGGCAATCCCGACCGCCACCGAGTTGCCCACTTCCAGAATCAGCCCACTGCCTTTGCCATCAAAGTTGAGGTATTTGGTTTTAGGATTATCATCGACGGCATTGGAGGGTGCCTCATTGGCAGGGAATTGTATGGAGGTTCCCTCAACCTTACCTCCCGGTTCGGTCAAATCGACCCGCAGGTTAAGCACAAAGTCTTCCAGAGATACATTTTGAAATTCTTTACCACCCAAACGCACAGCATCTGCTAAAATCTGAACCTCTTGCTGATGTAACTCCTTGAGTTCGGGAACAGCATCTTCCCGGGGAGGCCAGTTGATTAAAGGAGAAATCTCGATGGCAGAAGAAATTAGAGGACCAAAGCGTTCCTTAAAATATCCTGCGTTCCCTGAAGTGCCTTTATTGGGACTAACTTTGGCGGGTTTATAGGCTACGGCATGCTCAATTACCTCCTCGGCAATCTGTTTGATCTGTTCATCCGTAAGATCGAGGTGTCCACCCTTGGCTGGCATCTTGACCAGGGACTGGGAATCAGGCGGACTTCCATAGGTGATGAATTTCACCACTGCATCCAATCCGCCTTGTTTGACCACTTTGGAGGAGAGTAGACTTGGAAAGACCCCACCCACCCCATTGAGGTCCGGACCATGGCAGGGTGCGCATTTTTGAGTGACCAACAGAGAGGGTGCCGTTTGGGCACCAAGTAGGGAGCCTAGTGAAAGGAAGAGGATAAGGGACTTAGAAAAATTCATTGGGCGGGGCAAAGAATGGTAACAGGAAGCGAAAAGATACTATTTTTTCAGAGGTGTATGGGCTTCGTCCATACAGGACTTTATCTTGGCAACGATTTTCGGGTGCTTGTCTGCCAGGTTTTTTGACTCCCCGGGATCTTTGCTCAGATCGTAAAGTTCGATTTTCCCGGTGCGGTTATTCCATTTTCTCCAACCGCGGAGTAGACCCTTCCACTTGCCCATACGAACCGCTTTGTCATGATCCTTGGTCTGGGGATGCTCAAAGTAGAGGTAGTCGTGCTTTTTCTGCTTCTTGCCCAACAGTGCGGAAAGAAAGGATAAACCATCTGCCTGCTTTGGCACGGGTTGCCCGGTGATCTCTGCCATAGTGGGTATAACATCCCAAAAGGCGCTGATGTGATCGCTCTCACTCCCCGGCTCGATCTTACCTGGCCAGCGGGCCAGAAAGGGAGAATTAATTCCACCTTCATAAAGATCACGCTTGATGCCCCGCAGTGGCCCGTTGGAGTCCCAGAAATTCGGATTATGACCGCCCTCACTGTGGGTCCCATTGTCGCTGGCGAAAAGGACCAGGGTATTATCATCCACTCCCAATTCTTTCAAAATATTGAGCAAGTGCCCAACTTGGTTGTCGAAATTTTCCATCATCGCAGCATATCCAGCGATTGGGTTTACCACATTCGGACAGGGTTCTCCGGGACCCGCTCCATATTTGCCTATCCGTTGGTCAAACTCGGGGTACACCTTACGCCATTTCTCATGTAGCTCTTTTGGGGCATGCATCGCCGCATGGGGTACAGCAGTCGGAATGTAGCAGAAGAAAGGCTTTTTCTGTTTTACACTCTTTTCGATAAAGGAAAAAGCATCTTCCATGATGAGATCGTGAATGTAAGTACCTTCTTTAAGAGGGATTTCCTTCCCGTCCCGTACGATGCTGGTTGGATAATAAGTGTGGGCAATCATCTGGTTTTTCCAGCCCGAAAAATGATCGAACCCATGGGATAATGGATTTTGGGCACCAGATTCGTGGGTATGCCCAAGTCCCCACTTACCGAATGCACCCGTGGCATAACCGGCATTTTTAAAAATTTCAGGCAAGGTCGTCATCTTGGGATCAAGGGCGAGGCCAGGCTCATTTCCATTTCCGCGGCAGTGCACATGGCCCGGATGTTGTCCGGTCATCAACACCGCTCGGGAAGGTGAACATACGGTATTGCCCGAATAATGGCTGGAGAACTTCATCCCTTCCTTGGCCAAACGATCAAGGCTCGGTGTCTTTAATTTCTTTTGTCCATAGCATCCAAGATCTCCCTTACCCAAGTCATCTGCTAAGATATAGATAACATTGGGGGGTGTTTTTTCTTGGGCAAAGACAGAAAGTGCCAGGTAAAATGCTATAAAGTAGGTGGAAAATATCTTAAAATTAAACATACCCCGCACCTTGCCTAATTAGGTAAAACCGGGCAAACCCATATTGAATAATTTTTCCAAAAAAAAAGGGAGGCGTCCGAAAACGCCTCCCTCTTAATAAGATTAATCCCTGATCTGCTCGTCAGTCTTTTCGACTGAGAACTGACATCACGATTAACAAGGCCACAATACTGGCCAAGCTGGCGCCCGCTCCAACGAAGGAGTTCACCACGCCGGTGATATTTCCGATGATATCAATTCCACCACCACCGGTACCGAACACAACTTGAACTACTACGAGTAGTCCAATCGCGCCGATAAGGATTTCTGTAAGGCCGCCTATGGCTTCCTTGAGTTTACTTGCTACATTATCCATGTTTTTATCTCCCCACTTTTAGGTTAGGTTTGTTTCAGTATTTTCAGGTCTGTAAAGGAAGCAAAACTTCACTTACTTCGCTGAAAAATTGCTAAGATCAACAAGATCGCAATCAAACCGACGAATCCATTCTGACCGCCTATCTGGTTTACAATTTGTGTAATGTTCGCGATGACGCTTCCCCCGAAGATCGCCCCGGTCCCGAAAACGATTTCTACGATTACACCTAATGCAATCAAGCCGATTCCTACTTGTGACACGAGCTTGATCCACTCATGCAACTGCGAGATCATATCTTTCATTTATTTTCCCTCTCTGTTGAGTTTCAGAGCCAAGGGAGCCCCCTTTCGGGCAAGCCGAAATCTATTAAGAGCATCCACCATCCTTGACATCACCTTTATAAATCAGAACAGCTAATACAGATACAGTCAATAGCTAATTATTAAAGTTATTCATGGCTGGAGATAATATATTTCATAAACTGTATCCACAAAACCTTAAAACAACATCGGGAATCTAAGCTTCTGAAAAATTTCCAATAACAGGAATTAAGGCAAGGGGGGAAGAGATAGAGGAAAGTTCTAATCAAGCTACTACTTCTTTAATTTTAAAAGGTGACGCACCCGGTCATATTCTGGGTTGATGCATTTCTCCCCCCATCTTTTTAAGGTCGACAGCAAACCAAGGTCTGATTCCGGCAGTTGCCCCTTGTCTCCTGTTTCCTGTATCCACTCTGCCAGTAATTTACGATGACGATTCAATTCGGCTTTGAATTTGGGATCAGTGGCAAGATTGTGAATCTCATGAGGATCATTTTCCAAATCGTATAATTCCTCAGTTGGACGCTTATCTGAAAAGAAAACCTTTTGTACCTCATTCATTTTTCTCTCTGCCATTAAGCGGCGAAAATCCTTTGAGACTTCCCAGGGGTCTTTGTAACTTGGTTGCATGTAAGGACGGTCGGTCAGGTAATTCTTCAAATACTTGAACCGTTTGGTGACAATTGCCCGAATGTGGTCGATGGTGTAATCACAGCGGTCCCGGGCAGCGACCACGAATTCTCGGGGTTTGTGGTTTTTTGAAAGAAAATCTCTGCCCTCCATATAATCGGGCACTTTTATTCCAGCCGTGGCCAGACTGGCTGCAGATAGATCGATACCACTAACAAGATCATCCCGAACTCCACCCTTCTCTATCCCAGCACCTGATACAATCAAGGGCATATGAATACCACCTTCGTAGAGGAACTGTTTGTGACGGTGCAATTTCATCCCATGATCGCTGAACAAAAAGATGCGGGTATTCTCGTAGAGCTTTTTCTCTTTCAAGTACCCGACAATCTGCCCGACCTGCCGGTCGGTCTTGAGGAGGCAGTTATAGTGCTCCGCAATCAAGCTTCGAACCGATGGAATATCAGGGTAATAAGGGGGCACTTTTACCTGCTCAGGTTGTACCACTTTGAATCCCTGAGGGCCTCCCTTGCCTCCAGACAATTGTACCTGTAAAAAGAAGGGCTTCTCTACCCTGCCCTCGAGCATTTCCCCTGAAATAAAGGCATCGGGGTTCAATCTGCTTTGCTTACCATAATCATAAAGCTTACCCGAATCCCAATCGAAATTATAATCATCCTTCGAATGATTGGCAGTCCAGTACCCATTTTTCCGAAAAATTTCTGGAATGGTGAGAATATCCAGTACATTCCGATCATACTCTCCCATATTTTTACCCCTAAAGTTGGCTCGGCAGGAACGGTGATTATGGGCTCCAATGCTTGTTTGCATCATACCGGTAAGAATGGCAGAACGGGTGGCAGAGCATACACCTGCCGGTGTGTAAAACCGGTCAAAGCGGATGCCCTCTTTAGCCAATTGATCAATATTGGGTGTATCAATCAGTGTTTCCCCGTAGCAACTGAACCAACCGCTCACATCCTCCAAATAAATCCATAGAACATTGGACCTTTTATCCTTGGCCTGAATCATGATGAAAAAAAAGAACATAAAATAACTAATAAAAAGAAGGATTTTCATAAATTCTTACTACATCTGGAGTTGGTTGAGTGAAAGAATAAACTTTGGACAATGAATTATTATATATCAGAAGGGATGGTGAAAAAGTTTCGGCTCGTTCAACAGTTGGCATTTGATAAGATGATATCCCACATGGAAGAACTAAGTATAATAACAAATTTGTCTCACGAATTCGGCACACCGGAATATGTTAAAGGTGGAGGCGGGAACACTTCTTACAAAGATGCATCTACCCTATGGGTTAAACCATCAGGCACTACTCTCTCCGGTTTAAAAGAGGAAACTTTTGTA
>Ga0209833_1001720_pt1 | contig 14056 bp, 18 predicted proteins | sample COGITO_mtgs_1105_3_FD_184797 | JGI IMG/M metagenome (GOLD analysis project Ga0209833, IMG submission 184797) | Pelagic marine microbial communities from North Sea - COGITO_mtgs_110506 (SPAdes) (version 2) | ecosystem: Environmental > Aquatic > Marine > Epipelagic ... | reverse complement strand
TAGAAGATGGTGTTGAGTATGATGTTGATGCAGATGGAACTATTGTATCAAACGAAAGAGAGCCTTTACATGGATTTAGAAGATTGATTAGATAATGGCTGTCGATTTAAAGATTACATCTAATCAAAAAGAAATATCACAAAAATTTAAAAAGTTTCAATCTGTATTACCTAGAATTATTGATAAGGGTGTTAAACAAGCTGGATTTCAATTAGTAGATAGAATTAGAACTAAAACTTCAAAAGGTATTGATTTTAACGACAGACCTTTTGCACCTTATAGTGCTGGTTATTTAAAAAAATTAAACAGAGAAGGTAAATCAACAAATGTAGATTTATTTTATTCTGGTAGAATGTTGGGTGCATTAACTCCATCTGGTTCAGTTAAAAAAACAGGAAAACATAAAGTTTCAATAAATTTTACAAACTCACAAATGCGTCAGAGAGCATTGTTTAACCAAGTATTGAATGACCCTAAAAGAGAATTTTTTGGCTTTAATAATAGAACAGAAATGATTATAAGTAAGCAATTCAATAGATTTGTAGAAAAAGAATTAAGAAAGTTTAGAATATGAGTGTAAGAGAAAACATAGCAGCTAATTTATTAACAGTAATATCTGGTATATCTAGTCCTATAACAATTAAGAAGGCTACTAGACAACCTTTTATATTAGATGAATTATCTGAACAACAATATCCAGCAGTAATAGTTCAAACATCAGAAGAAAATAGAGATGATGCTGAATTAGGAAGTGGTGCTAGAACTAGAACAGGTACAATAGATTTTCTTATATTAGGTTTTGTAAAGGGTTCAGATATTAATATAGATACTAAAAGAAATGAATTAATAACAGCTATTGAAACTGCAATAGAAACTGATATTACCAGAGATGGTAATGCACTTGATTCGGAAGTCATACAAGTAGAAACTGACGAGGGTAGTTTATTTCCTGTTGGTGGAATAAGAATGACAATCAGATGTATGTACGAATATCAATCAGGAACACCATAAGGAGATAACCAATGAGCCAACTAGATAAATTACTAGATAAAATTACTAAGAAAGTAGATCAAGTAGAAAAACTGCACGATAAAGAATCATTACTTTGTGAAGAAGTTAAAGATTTAATTGAAGAAATAAGAGAAAACCATGTAGAGGAAGATCATACTTGGGAAGAAGATGATGATAATTTAGAAGAAGATTTTGATGAAGAAGATGAGGAAGATATTGACGAAGAAGAAGATAAATAGTAAAAGGACTTATGGCTAAAGACATTAAATTATATAAAGGTAATTCAGAGATAAGTATTAATGAAACAAACCTTGAACATTATTTAAAACTTGGCTATAAGCAAGAGCAAGAAACTAAACAAACTAAATCTAACAAGGATAAAAAGACATGGCAACACATCACGGAAAAGAAGGAGTTGTAACAGCTGGTGGAACAGCAGTTGGGGAACTAACTAGCTTTACACTTGAAACTACAGGAGATGTTGTAGAAGATACTGCTTTAACAGATGGTACTAAATCATTTGTTGCTGGTAGAACTTCATTCTCTGGTACTTTAGAAATGCACTTTGACGAATCTGACGCACAACAAGAAACTTTACTTGCTGGTGCTTCTATCTCATTTGTTTTATTACCAGAAGGTAATACAGGTGGAGATGCAAGTTACACAGGAACAGGTATTGTAACAGGTATGAGTATCAATAACTCAATGGACGCAATAATTTCAAGAACTGTTACTTTTCAAGGAACTGGTGCTTTAACAATAGGAACTGTATAATCTAATTTATGTCAGTTATTGATAGAGTTAAATCTCATTTTGAAACTCTTAAAACTATCACTATTGAGGTAGAGCAATGGAAAGACGAGCATGGAAATGCTAGTGTATTCTATTCAGAGCCATTAACCCTTGAAGAAAAAAACATTATCTTTAAGAAGTCTAGTAATTTTCAAGACTTAACAGTTCTTGTTGATTTACTTATAATGAAATTGTTAGTTAAGAATGATAAAGGCGATATGATTAAAGCCTTTAGTCCAGAAGATAAATTTGCACTTAGAAAAAAAGCAGACTCTAATGTTATATCTGATGTTGCCAATAAAATACTTTCAGATACTAATTACGAGGACGCAGAAAAAAAGTAGATAGCGACCCTGATGTTAGGTCGCTTTTAGTTGTAGCAGAACGATTACATCTCACAATCCAACAAGTTCTTGATATGCCAATGAGCCATTATAATCTTTGGTTAGCTTACTTGAAAAAAGAACAAGAACAGTATAAAACGAAACAATCACTAGCAGAAGCAAGGAATTTAAAATAATGGCAAATCAAAGACTTAATATAGACATTGTAGCAAAGGATAAATCTGCACAAGCCTTTAATAAAATGCAAGGAAGTCTTGCAAAAGTTAAAGGTGCTGTATTTAATTTAAGAAATGCTTTTATAGGTCTTGGTGCTGGTCTTGTACTTAGAGGTATTATTAGTGCTGGTATGCAAATTGAAGAACTTGGTGTTCAACTAGAAGCATTATTTGGAAGTGCTAAAAAAGGTAAAGCAGCACTAGATGCAGTTACAAAATTTGCAAAAACAACTCCATTTGAACTATCAAATATTCAACAAGGTGTAACAGCTTTAGCAACTGTTTCAGAAAAAGCAGAATCACTTGGAATATCATTTGAAGAATTATTAAAAATTACTGGTAACACAGCAGTTCAATTGGGTGGAGATTTTGCTTTAGCTTCTCAACAAATACAAAGATCATTTAGTGCTGGTATAGGTTCAGCAGATTTATTTAGAGATAGAGCAGTAACAGCTATGGCTGGTTTCTCTGCTGGAGTAAAAGTTAGTGTTGATGAGTCTATTAAAGGATTAGCAAAAGCATTTGGAACTGGTGGTAAATTTGGAGAACTAACAAACAAACTAGCACAAACTTTAAAAGGAACTATATCAAACTTAAAAGATGCTTATTTCACAATAGAAACTGAAATAGCTAAAGGGTTTTTTGATGAACTTAAAAAACAATTAGGAGATTTAAAAAAATTTACAGAAACTAATGATGAAGCTATTAGAAGATTAAGTAGAGAAATAGGAGAAAAACTTGCAGTAGGTGTTTTAGAATTAGCAAGAGCAGTTAAAATTTTAACTAAAAACTTTAGAGAATTATTAGATGTTATAGCTTTATTAATGGTTGCTTTTGGTGGCTTAACTGCAAAAATTGTTGGTACAGGAATTGTACTTAACAACCTTTTCAGTAGACTACAAAATTTCTTTGGTAAAGAAAATGAAATAAAATTAAAATTACCTGACGCAAGAGATATATATAAAACCATAATTCCACTTAAAGAAGAATTAGAAGAAATAGATACATTTTTATACAATTATGAAAATGAATTAGGATATAGAATCCCAACTGCAACTGAAAAAGCTATTGCTAAATTTGAAGAATTAAATCAGGGTGCTTTAGAAAATATAAAAAATAAATTTACAAATATTAGAACAACAATAGTTGAGGGTTTAAATTCTGGTATTACATCTTTTTCAAATGCTTTATCAAGAGCAGTTATACTTGGAGAAGATTTAGGTAAATCGTTTAAAAAAATGGTAGCAGACGCACTTGTTAATACTTTAGCATTATTAATTGAAGTTGTTATTAGAATGGGAATACAAAAAATTTTAGGAGATAAACTTTTATTAGGAGAAAATAAAAGACTGAATAGTGCTAAAAGATATACGTCAGAATTAGGAAAACAAGTTGCACTTGCAGCTATACTTGCAGTTCTAACTGGTGGTGGTTCAATGGCTGGTGGTGGTGGTTTTAACATGGGTAACATTGGTGGTTCTCATGCTCAAGGTGGTGCAGTATCAAAAGGCAGACCAATTTTAGTTGGAGAAAATGGGCCAGAATTATTTGTACCTAACCAAACAGGACAAATTACACAAAATGCTAGAGGTACAGGAAATAGTGGTGCAGTAAATGTTAATTTCACAATCAATGCAGTTAATGCTGCTGGAATAGATCAGTTATTAATTGAAAGACGTGGAACTATATCAAGAATTATAAATGAATCTGTTAATGAAAGAGGGAGAGGTGCAATAATCTAATGGCTGGTGCTTTTCCAATATCTTCTGCTAAATTTGAAACTTTAGGAATAAAGTCAATTCAAAATACTATTATCTCTAAATCTGTATCTGGTAAGAAACTTGCAAGACAAATAGATAACCAAAGATTTGGATTTACAATTAGAATAGTTACAGGAACTAGATCAGATGTTTATGGAGAGTTAATGGCTTTTATAATGAAACAAAGATCAAGCAAAGAAAACTTTACAATAATCCCACCAGAAATAGAAGATGCTAGAGGTAATGAAACAAACACAGTTTTAGTTAATGGTGTTCACGCAGTTGGAGATACAACTATTGCTATGGACGGACACCACAACGATAATCCACACGCATTTAAAGCTGGAGATTTTATAAAGTTTGCAAGTCATTCAAAAGTTTATATGGTAGTCGAAGATGTTCAGGCTTCTAGTAACGCATCAACAGTAACCATTGAGCCACCTTTAATTACAGCACTTGCAGATGATTCAGTAGTTACTTATGATAATGTTCCTTTTACAGTACATTTAACAAATGATATTCAAGAATTTGGTGCAGTAGGAACAGCAAAAGATGGTGCATTTTTATATCAATTTGAATTTGATGTTGAAGAATCCTTATAGATGAAATACAAAGTAAAATATTGGATTAGTGTTGATTTTTTAGCTGAAGAAATAATTGAAGCTGATGATCTTGATGCTCAATCTTTGAATCAAGGTAAGTATAAAGACCCATCTAAAAATGCTATTTATACTGTCAATGATTCAATAAAAATAAACAGACGAACATTTGAGGAACATGACGAGAAGCCTAACGACAGCAACAAAGAACGAACTAGCAACAAATGATTTAAGACCAATACATCTTATTACTATTGGTTTTGGCACTCCTCTTAATTTTACTGATTGCTCATTTCCTTTAACATCTTCTATATCTGGCTCATCAGTTACTTACGCAACCTCTAGTCTTATTATGGGTATATCTAATTTTACAGAAGAAGTAGATATAACTAAAACTTCATTAAAGTTAGGTTTTTCAGGTGCAGACCAATCACTTATATCAACTTGTTTAAATGAAAATGTTGTTAATGATTCAGTAGTTATTTTTAGAGGTTTTTTAGATGATTCTAATGCTATTATTGCTGACCCTTTTCTTTTATATGATGGCCAGATAGATACTTTTGAAATTTCTGAAACAACAAAAGAAAGTGCAGTTATTTTAAATGTTACTTCTCATTGGGCTAACTTTGATAAAAAAAATGGAAGAAAAACAAATTCAACATCTCAACAAAGATTTTTTAGTACAGATGTTGGTATGCAATTTTCATCTCAAACAGTACAAGATATTAAATGGGGAAGATCATAATGCAAGATATTATTAATTTATATAAACAGTTTGATAAATATAAAGATAATACTGATAAAGATTTGGCTAATCATATATTGCCATCAATACAATGTAATCAATATAAAAAATTTGAAGATGATGATGGTATTTATGGTTTTGTAAATTGGGCTTTCTTAAATAAAGAGAATGAATTATTTTATAAACAAAAAGGTACTGTTAAAAATAATACATGGCAAAGTGGAACTAATCTATGGTTATGTGATATTGTTATTATAAAAAATGCAAGAATAGTTATGTCTTGGGTTTATAATTATTTTAAAGATTATCTTCAAACTAACGAATGTATTAATTGGTTAAGAGTAGATCACAATAATAATATCTACAGAATATCTAAAAAATATAAAAGGGAGTTTCATATCTAATGGGTAATATTGTAAATAAAATTTTAGAACCAGTAGTAAAGGTATTTAGTAAAGCCTTATCATGGCTTGTACCTGAAGTTGATATTCCTGATTTTGGTATAAATGAAGCAGATGATTTTGAAAAAGGTGTACTACTTAATAAACAATCTAATGACGCAAATATTCCTGTTATATATGGAGAAAGATTAGTTGGTGGAACTAGAGTATTTGTAGAAACTTCAGGAACAGATAATCAATATTTATATATTGCTATAATATTAGCAGAGGGAGAAATTAACGATATAAAAGGAATTAGAATAGATGATAAAGATGTTACCTTTGCATCTTCTTTTTCTGATAATACTGTTGTTGAAGTAGATAGTAGCGATAGTGTTTTTTATAAAGGTGGAGAAAGTTTAATTAGAGTAGAACCTCATTATGGAAAAGATGGTCAATCAGCATCAACATTATTATCAACATTATCTAATTGGGGAAGCAATCATAAATTATCTGGTTTAGCTTATCTTGCAATTCGTTTTAAATGGAATCAAGATGTATTTGGTTCTATTCCTAAAATACAAACATTAATAGAGGGTAAAAAAGTTGTAGCTTATAATTCTAGTTTAGAAGCACAAACTGCTGCTTTCTCTACTAATCCAGCTTGGGTTTTATTAGACTACTTAACAAATGCTAGATATGGAAAAGGTTTAGCAGTAAGTGATATTGATTTACAATCTTTTTATGATGCTTCACAAGTTTGTGTAACACAAGTAACACCTTATTCAGGTGCTAGTGATATAAATATATTTGACGCAAATGCTGTGTTAGATACATCTAAAAAAATTATAGATAATACAAGAACTCTTTTAAAAGGTTGCAGAGGTTATCTTCCTTATACTTCTGGTAAATACAGATTAGTTATTGAAACAACAGGAACAGCATCAATTACTTTAACTGAAGATGATATATTTGGTGGGTTTTCTGTATCGAGTCCAAATAAAAACGATAAATATAATAGAGTTATTTGTTCATATGTTTCTCCTGATAAAAATTGGCAAGTAGATGAAGTGCAGTTCCCACCGATAGATGATTCTAGTTTGCCTAGTGCAGATCAACACGCAACTATGAAGTCAGCAGATGGTGGATTTTTGTTAGAGGGTCGTTTTGATTTTGGACAAGTAATAACAAGTCCATATCAGGCCGAAGAAATGGCAGAGATTATTTTAAGAAGATCAAGAGAAGCAATACAATTAAGTATAAATGCTGGTGGAAATGCTTATGATTTAGCAATAGGAGATATTGTTAATATTACACATAGTTCATTAGGTTATTCTGCAAAAGCATTTAGAGTTATTTCAATATCTTTTAATGAAGATTTTACAGTAGGTTTAAATTTAACTGAACACCAAAATTCACATTATACTTGGGCTAGTAAAACTCAACAAGCTAGTATTCCATCAACTAACTTACCTAATCCAAATGTTGTTCAACCACCAGCAAGTGTTACACTAGATGATACTTTAATTGAATATAATGATGGAACTGTAATTGTAGCTTTAGATATATCAATAGGTGCTTCTCCTGATAGCTTTGTTGATTACTACCAAGTAGAATACAAGTTAAGTACAGATTCAGATTATATTATTTATGCACAAGGTTCAGGATTAAATCACAGAGTCTTAAATGTAATTGACCAACAAATTTATAATGTAAGAGTTAAAGCTGTAAATAGTTTAGGAGTATCATCAACTTATGTAACAGCAACTAGAACAATCATTGGTGCTCTCGCACCTCCATCTGATATTGAAGATTTTTCTTGTAATGTTATTGGACAAGAGGCTCACTTATCTTGGACACAAATACCAGACTTAGACCTTGCTTATTATCAAATTAGATATTCAGCTTTAATAGATGGTTCAGCTACTTGGTCAAACTCTGTATCATTAGTTGAGAAAGTATCAAGACCAGCAACTTCAATTAATGTACCAGCAAGGGTTGGAACTTATCTTATCAAAGCTGTAGATAAACTAGGAAACTTTAGTTCTAACGCAACAGCTATTATTTCTAATGTTACAGGAGTTTTAAACTTTAATGCAGTAGCAACTCAATCAGAACACCCTGACTTTACAGGAACTAAAACAAATGTAATTGAATCTGATAATACTTTAAAATTAGACTCATCAGAACTATTTGATTCAGCTAGTGGATTATTTGATGATGGAACAGGATTATTTGAATCTGGTTTAACAAGTGCTGATTTATTTGCGTCAGGAAGTTATGAGTTTGCAACACCTATTGATATTGGGGCAAAACATACTGCTAGAATTACAGCTTCTATAACTCAAACATCAGATAACTTAGATGATGTCTTTGATAGTAGAACAGGAGATTTTGACGATCAAAAATCTAACTTTGATGGAGATACACCAGCAAACTGTAATGCACATATTGAGATAGCAACCTCTGATGATAATGTTACTTACACATCATTTAGAAATTTCACTATTGGAGATTATACTGCTAGATACTTTAAATTTAAATTAATAATGACTTCAACAGATTTATCATCAACTCCTGTTGTATCAGAATTATCAGTAACTATTGATATGCCTGATAGAATATTTAGTGGAAATGATATAACTTCTGGTGCTGGAACATATACTATAACATTTACAAATTCATTCAAATCTGTTAATTATGCAGTTGGAATTACAGGCGAAGACCTTGCTACTGGAGATTTCTTTTTAGTAGAAAACAAGACAATCAATGGCTTCGACTTAACATTTAAAAATTCAGGTGGTACAGCAATAAGTCGTACCTTTGATTATATTGCAAAAGGCTTTTAAAAGGAGTATAAGAAACTATGTCTCAACATGATTACGATATTGCCAATCAAGGTTTTCCAGCTTTTAGAACAGATTTAAACAATGTTCTAGGTGCTATTAATTCATCTAACTCAGGAACTTCAAGACCAAGTAGTGCAGTACAAGGCACGATTTGGATTGATACTACAAACTCTGGTTCAAATAGCTTAACTTTAAAATTTTATGATGGCTCTGACGATATTTCTTTAGCTGATATTGACACTTCAGCAAACACAGTTAATTGGTTAGATAGTTCAGTTTCATTTGATATAGTTTCAGACACTACTCCACAATTAGGTGGCAACTTAGATACAAATTCACATAATATTGGAATAGATGATGCTCATGGAATATTAGATGAAAACAGTAATGAGCAATTAATATTTCAAACAACAGCTTCAGCAGTTAATTATTTAGAATTAACAAATAGTGCTACAAGCAATAATCCATCTATATCTGCAACAGGAGATGATACTAATGTTGGTTTAGAATTTAGTACAAAAGGAACAGGGGCTATTAAATTTAACGATCTTGCTTACATACCTCAACAAGCATTAACATCATCATCAAATGCAGTTGCTTGGGATACACAAGCTAAACCAAACGCATATCATCTAACAACAGAAAACACTACTTTCTCTGCACCAACTAATCCTGTTGAGGGTGCTTTTATTTGTGTAGAAATTAATTACAATGGTTCACACACAATAGCTTTTAATACAGTATTCGAATTTGCGGCTTCAACTGCACCAACATTTACTTCGGCAGATGGTAAAACTGATATATTAGTATTCAAATACAATGGTGCTATTTGGCAAGAAGTAGGTAGAACATTAAATTTAAGTGAAAGTTAAAATATGTACGCATTAGTAGAAGATAGTTCAGTAACAAAATTAATTACAAATCCTAAAACTATGGTTATAGGAGATGTAAGATACCCAGCTAAAATATTTCAATTATGGTCAGCTTCTGAATTAAATGCAATAGGTATTTATGAAGTAGTAACTGATTCATCTAATTTTAAAGATGAGAAGTGGTATATCAACACAAATGAATCTTATGCTTTTGCAGACAATCAAGTTACAAGATCATGGGGAACTGCTACACCTAAAGCACACGCAGATAGCTTATGGACACAAGCAGATTCAGATGATGGAGATTTACCAAGTGATAAATCTGTTGGAGATGTAAAAACAGAGGGTTTAAAAACACAATTAATTAGAACTTTAAAACAACAAGTAGCTGGAGAACTTGCTAGAACTGATTGGTACATAACTAGAAACACAGAAAAATCTACTGCTATACCAAGTGCTATATCTACTCACAGAGATGCTGTTAGAACTAAACAAGCAGAAATGGAAACTGCAATAACAAATGCAAGTGATACTCCAGCATTAGAAACTTTATACACTTACACAACAGATAGTGATGGTGTTCAATCAAGACCATTAGGCGAACTTCCAACATTGGAGAGTTAATGATAATTCTTGGAACTAACTCCATAAAAGATACAGGCTATGATGTAGCTAACTCTGCTAGGTTTGAAAACAGTAGTTCAGACTATTTAAATAGAACACCAAGTAGTGCAAGTAATAGAAAAACATTTACTTTTTCATTTTGGGTTAAAAGAACTAAATTAGGCACAAATGATACTATTTATAATGTAAGACCAGGTGGTCTTGGTGCAAACAGATTAAGTTTTCATTCTACTACTGATACATTTAGAATTGCTTTAGAACCTATTAGTAAATTTATATTTACAACTAGAAAATTTAGGGACGTTTCTGCTTGGTATCATATAGTTGCAGCATTTGACACAACGCAAGGAACTGCTTCAGATAGAGTTAAGATTTACATAAATGGAGTGCAAGAAGGATCACTTGTTAAAGGAGATGGCGGTGCAGCTACTTACCCAGATCAAAACACAGATTTAGATATAAATACCACAAATGTAATTAATTTAGGTAGAGATTTAGAAACAAGTTCTGATTTTATTGATATGTATTTAGCTGAATTTGTATTTATAGATGGACAACAACTAGCACCAACATCATTTGGAGAATTTGACGAAGATAGTGGAATATGGAAACCAATAGATGTATCTGGTTTAACCTTTGGCACAAATGGATTTTATTTAGACTTTGAAGATAGTTCAGCTTTAGGAAATGATGTATCTGGTAATGACAATGACTTTACAGTTAATAACCTTACAGCAATAGATCAATCTACTGATACTTGCACAAATAATTTTGCAACATTTAATCCTTTAGCTGTTTGGAGAGGTCAAAATACTACACCATCTTCTGTTCTTGAAGAAGGTAATCTTAAAGTTGCAATAGGTTCTAGTGAAGTAACATTGGTAGCCTCAACTTTTGGTGTAACTTCTGGTAAATGGTATTGGGAATCAAAATCAAATGGTGTAGGTAGATTGTTTTCTGGATTTGTTAATAAAAATGCGTTTGGAAATACATCAGAACCTCATGCTAGTACAAATAGTGCTGGAATTTCTTACTATGAAGCTGTACCAGATTTTAGAGGAAATTCAGGAGATGGTGGTATAACAACAGGAGTAGTAAGTATATCTTCAGGAGATGTTTTAGGGTTTGCTTTGGATATGGATAACTTTGCTTTTTATATTAGTAAAAATGGAACTTACATGAACTCTGGTAATCCAACATCTGGTTCAAATAAAACAGGAGCAATATCAGAATTATTTACAAATGGCTCTCAATATTTAAGTGATCATGGAGAAGTTTTTCCTTGTTGCTATGTTCAATCAACAGATTTTGTTGGCACAGCTTCTTATAACTTTGGCTCTCCACCTTATAGTGAGAGTGGTGGTAATTCAGATGGTAATGGTTACGGAAATTTTAAAACAGCACCACCAAGTGGATATTATGCACTTAACACAAAAAACCTAGCGGAGTATGGATAATGAGTTATACAAATGGATTAGATAAACCATCAGATTATTTTGAAACTTTAACTTGGACAGGTGCTGATACATCTGCTGGTAGAGATTTTACAGGTGTAGGATTTCAACCAGATTGGGTTTGGTGTAAAACTAGAAGTGTAGGTAATGGTCATAAATTGTTTGATAGTGTTAGAGGTGTTGGAAAATCTTTACAAAGTGAAGGTACTGGTGCAGAAGTTACTAATGATGGTAATGGATATATAGATAGTTTTGATAGTGATGGATTTAGTTCTATCGCTGGTTCTTCAAATAATTATAATTTTAATATTTCATCAGAAACTATTGTAGCTTGGAACTGGAAAGCTGGAACATCATTTACCAATGACGCAAGTTCAACAGGAATAGGAAATATTGATAGTACAGGAAGTGTAAATACTGATGCTGGATTTAGTGTTATTTCTTATACTGGAGATGCTAATGCTGATAACACAGTTGCTCATGGTTTAGGTTCTGTTCCAAAAATGATTATATTAAAAAATCGTTCTATAAGTTCTAATTGGATGGTTTATCATGCAAGCACTGGTGCTCAAGCACCTTTATTTTTAAATTTGGGTAATGCTGCTGGAAGTGGCGATCCAGATAGATTTAAAGTTGTTCCAACTTCTTCTGTATTTACACCTGGCACTGCACAAGAGGGTAATGGTAGTGGAAATTCTATAATAGCCTACTGCTTCGCAGATGTTAAAGGCTACTCAAAAGTTGGTGGAAGCTACACAGGGAATGGTAATGCAAACGGAAGCTACATTCACTTAGGTTTTGCTCCTGCTTTTGTTCTAATTAAAAATGCAGATGCTGGAGAAGCATGGCAAATGTTTGACAATAAAAGATTAAGTTTTAATCAAACTAATGGTCGTTATAGTCTTAATCCAAATTCAAATGCAGCAGAATATACAGGTGCACCTTTAATAGATTTTTTATCTAATGGTTTCAAACTTCGTACAGATACTAATTCATTAAATGTAGCACAAAATTATATTTACATGGCTTTCGCTGAAAATCCATTCGTAACATCAACTGGTGTACCAGCTACTGCGAGATAATCAACATAGGAGATAATTATGCAATTATCAAAACATTTTAAATTAGAAGAATTTGAAAAGTCCTCTACTGCAATCAGGCTTGGTATTAAAAACAAAGCTGGTAGTGGAGAAATTAAAAACCTTACTGATTTATGCTATGGAGTGTTAGAGCCTGTAAGAGCAAAGTTTGAAAAACCAATTATTGTTACATCTGGCTATCGTAGTGAGGAATTATGTGTAGCTATTAATTCTTCTAAAACATCACAACATACAAAAGGACAAGCAGTTGATTTTGAAATAGCTGGTGTAAGTAATTTAGAAGTAGCTTTATGGATTCAAAACAATACAGACTTTGACCAATTAATTTTAGAGTATTGGAAAGAAGATGAGGGTGCTAATTCAGGGTGGGTTCATTGTAGCTTCAATCAAGACTCAAACAGAAAGCAAGTTTTGACATTTGATGGAAAGAATTATATTAATGGATTACCAGAAGCAAAATGGTCTGGTGGAAAACTAACTAACTAATAGGAGAATATTATGCCAAGAGGAATGGGAACATACGGAAGTAAAAAAGGAAGACCACCTAAAAAGAAATCTAAAGCTAAAAAGAAGAAGAAGAAGTAATGAAGAAGAAACCTATATATGCCAAAGCTAGACCAAAAAGATTAGGGAAACCAAAATCTTTTAACAAAAAGTCTAAAGCATATAAAGCTGTAAAAAGAAAAGCTGATAAAAAGTTTGGTAAAAAGGTTTCTTTATATAAAAACATCTTCATCTCACAAGGCATCAAAAAATATAAGCCAAGAAAGAAAAAGTAATGACTAAATCTGCTTTACAAAAAATAGAATCACATGAAAAACTTTGTAGAATAATGCAGAAACTAACACACCAAAAAATTAGTATCATTGAAGAAAGAGTAAAAAGATTAGAGAAGATTTTATTAATCTGCACAGGCTCTTTAATTAGTGCTATGGCATATGTCATAGTTACTTTGTTAGATAAGGTCTAAACCTTTACAATTACCTAAAAATAGGTACAAGTATTAATTGCATGAGTCATAAGAGAATATTAATTATATCTGATATGCACATTCCATATCATCACAAAGACGCAATCAAATTTTTAAAAGAAATCAAAAAAGAATTTAAGCCAGATAGAATTGTTAATATCGGTGACTCAATTGATTTTCACAATATATCTATGCACGACTCTAACCCAGATTTACCTAATGCTGGAGATGAACTTAATTTAACAAGAAAATATATTAAAGAATTAGAGGGTATATTTCCAGATGTTACAGAAGTAGATAGTAACCATTCTAGTTTAGTATTTAGACGAGCATTAAAGTTT
>Ga0209833_1001718_pt1 | contig 14071 bp, 14 predicted proteins | sample COGITO_mtgs_1105_3_FD_184797 | JGI IMG/M metagenome (GOLD analysis project Ga0209833, IMG submission 184797) | Pelagic marine microbial communities from North Sea - COGITO_mtgs_110506 (SPAdes) (version 2) | ecosystem: Environmental > Aquatic > Marine > Epipelagic ... | reverse complement strand
CAGGGCCTACGCATTCACCCTCTACGACCGCACGCCGAAACCTCAATTCGGCATCGTGCTCGATATGATCGGCCATCAGAATTTGAAAATTGCGGTGCCAGCAGACACAGACCGCAAGCTCTATCAAAGCCTGCTCAATGCCGCGCAAGCGAAAGGCTATGAGAAGCACTATAGCATGGCGAAGGGCTCCATCATTGATGATCACCTTTACCTCAATAAGGCAGGTGTGCCCACCATCGACATCATCGGAGCAGACTTTAACCACACTCACTGGTGGCATCAATCTGGAGACGACCTTGATCTCATCTCTGCGGAGAGCCTGACGATATCATACCACACCACCATGGGTATGCTCATTGAGCTGCTCGGTAAGTAGCGGGCAAGTAACGTGAGCTTAAAGCTGCTCAGCTGTTCAGGACAAAAGCGCAGCGCGCCAGCTTTCATCGAGCTTCGTTGCATTTCCTGCGCTATCCACTCTCACGGTTTTCATTTCACCTCGTGCCACATCGGTGCCATCGCAGCTGATGGTAAACGACCAACGAATCGAGCTGTTGCCTAATTGATCGGGAGAAATAGTGACGCTCAGCATATCACCCGCCTTGACTGGTGCTGTGTAGTCACACGAAACCTGCACACGTGGCCAGCCTCCATTACCCAGCAAGGGAATACCCAGACTCGTTAACAAATCGTGCTCAGCCTCCTCGGCGTAACAAAGCATACGAGAAAAATGCACCACCCCCGCCGCATCGGTATCTGCGAAATGCACGCGGCGCTGGTAGACGTGTTCCATTAGTCAAGCTCGCGCACCAATACGGATGCGTTGTGACCTCCAAAGCCAAATGAGTTACTCAAGGCACTCTTGACCTCAACTTCGCGCGCTACATTAGGTGTGTAATCGAGATCACATTCAGGATCCTGGTTCTCTAGATTGATGGTTGGAGGAATGATGTTTTCCTTCATCGCCATGATGCAAGCGGCTAATTCTACACCACCGGCGGCACCCAAGAGGTGACCAGTCATGGATTTCGTAGAACTGACAATGAGCCCGTCGTTGGCATGATTACCAAAGCTCTTTTTAATCGCCTTTGTTTCACAAATATCCCCCATCGGTGTTGAGGTTCCGTGGGCGTTCACATAGGTCACTTCTTCAGGATTCATTTTGGCGTGGCTGAGAGCCATGTCCATACAGCGTGCAGCACCGAGGCCTTCAGGATGTGGTGATGTCATGTGGTAAGCATCACCACTGACACCGTAACCAGCCAGCTCTGCATAAATGGTAGCACCGCGCTTTTTGGCGTGCTCATATTCCTCAATCACCATCACTCCAGCACCCTCACCCATGACAAATCCGTCACGACCGGTGTCAAATGGACGCGAAGCGCGCTCAGGCTCATCGTTACGTGTGCTGAGTGCTTTCATATTACTGAAGCCAGCCAGACCCATCGGTAAAATAGTCGCTTCAGCACCACCACAAACAAAGGCATCTGCATCACCAAACTTAATCATCCTCCATGCCTCACCAATGTTATGGTTTGATGTAGCGCAGGCAGTAACGATGACCATGTTAGGACCACCGAAACCATACTCCATTGAGAGAATACCACTGCCAATATTAGAGATCATCATCGGGATGACAAAAGGTGAAACACGAGACGCGCCACGATTAAGCAACTTGGTGTGCTCATTCTCGAGAGTTCCCAAGCCACCGATACCACTACCGACCATCACTCCGACACGCTCACGATTGACACCCTCGTCATCAATTCCAGAATCATTGATCGCCATCTTAGACGCCGCGATTGCAAACTGAGCGTAACGGTCACAGCGCCGAGCATCTTTAGGATTGTTGAACCATGGCCCAGCTTCGAAGCCTTTAACCTCTCCCGCTATCTTACAAGGATACGGCTCAGGATCGGTCAGTGTGACTGGTCCGATACCACTTTTGCCGGCTTTGAGGCCATCCCATGTACTTTGTAAATCATTCCCCAGTGGGCTAAGAACTCCGATACCGGTGATAACAACTCTGCGATCGTTCATATATTTGTGATGTGTATTAGCAACCGTGACAGGCCTTATTGATGTGTCAAAAAGCCGCAACGGCCGCGCTATTATTGTATATATCTCTTAGAGTGCAAGCACTGATAATAAAGCCCCATCAGCCGAGGCGTCGAGAATCACCCCGATCATTTGCCCGTCCACACTCGGGGCATTGGGGGGCACGCTCCTTGGTTTGATCCTTGTAAACATGACCACATACTCTGCATGTGACAATCTCCCTCTTGCGAAGGCGAACCTTAGCCCGTCTATTGAGAGTCGCCAAAAAAACAACGATGCCTATGCCCAGAAGCGGAACGCCTAAAAGCCAGAGGGATAATTCTTCCAAGGTAAGCTCAATCATTGACTCAGCGCCTCAATTTGAAGTTCCAATTGCCCAACAACCATCCCATCGCCTCCAGCTTCAGCTCCAGCTTCACCTCCATCTTGGCCATCATCGCTAAAGCGCTGCGCACGGAGCCAGGCTGCTAAGTTTTTTTGTCTATCCGTAATCTGCAAAGCATCGATGGTGCCGCCAGGCAATGGTGTGCAGTTGCTGACAAACCCGGCCGAATCCAATGCCACTTGGAAACGAAATATTTGCCCGTAGCCCTCCTCAACGATTAATTTATTGGGCAATTCCAACTGATCTCCAGAGATGCGAGATTTCAGCTCACTGCTGGCCAACACTCTTACCCGAATGACCGGCTTCTCGCCTGCCACAAAACGATCTCTCGCCTCTGACTCTCGCCACTGGTCAGGCATGACATTAAAAAGGTCACTGCCCGACTCCGTGATAGAGACCAAGCCATGAGTCCGATCCATCGTAGGCAAGGGCTCCAACTTCATCTCATAAGCCCATAGCGCACCCTCAAGCTCGCTTCTTGTTGTCGAAATTCTAGCAGTCACTTCCTCATCCATAGCGGGGTCCCATCTAGAAGGAAACGGCGAGCGCTCTTCAACTTGTAGTAGCAGCTCGCTCACCACGGGGTCATCTGGGCTAAGCACCACCACCACCCCTTCCCTCTTGGACTGCAGCGGTGATCGAATCGTTTCAACCTTGACGGCGTAAACTGAAAAAGCAAACAGCCCACAGGCCAAGATCATCGCGACGAATTTACCCGAGTGGTGTTTTCTGAAACCACGCCAGTGGAAGATAAGCCCAGCATCCTGATCTCGCTTGTGCTTTTTCTTACGGATAAAATACATATTCCTTTTACTTGGCTTACTGCAACCTGATTTCAATCACAACGAAGATCACCTACCTTGTCCCTAGGCTTGCCTACCAGTCCACATTTCAGACCAAGTTTAATCACCCGATTGATCACCTCTTTTTCCGTACCGCTAGGCACGGAAACATCTGATCTAATAATCACCGATGTGATGGCATCGCCACCTTCTTCCGATCGCAGTTGATTAATTTCATCTTCAAGTCGAGCCATCGATATCAGGTTCTTATTGACCCAGAGTGGCGCAGCCTCCTCGCCTGACGCTGCACCCAGAGTAACCACGATTGGGTTTTCCATCTGCTCATAGCGCCACGGAGACTCATGCACCTGCACATCGATGCCTGTCTGCTGCACGAACGAAGGCCCTAACAAGGGAAACATCAGAATAAGGGCTATGATATCAAGCCCTGGAAGCATGTGGAGAAATCCGGGTTTCGCCGGCAATGTCATCTCGAGCTTCATTGATCGCTCTTCTTTTTCTTCTTCTTGGAAATCTCCTTCGCCTCCTCGCTAAACGAGACAATCTCAGCCTGTTCACGGGCATCGCAAATGATGTTCACCATCTCAACACCGGTTCGCTCGATGCGATGAACCATGCGCTTCACTCGCCCATAAAAGAACAGATAAAATAGATAAACGGGGATAGCGATGGAGAGACCGAGTGCGGTGGTTAAGAGACTTTCATAAACCCCGCCAGACATTTCTGCGGCAGAGGCAAAGCCCTTTTCTTTGTTCATCTCCATGAACGTCTTAGTCAGGCCGCTAACCGTGCCTAGCATGCCTACCAGTGGGGCGATAAGGGCAATGCCGTAGAGTGCTCTTAGATTGCGTTCCATCCGAGGCACCTCAAGCTGCCCCGCCTCCTTGGCCACATCACGCAAGTCACGCCGAGGCAGATTCTTACGCATCAAGATAGCATGTGCTACCCGTGCAGTCGGGCCAGGTGCTCTTGCCGCCTCGTGCAGAGCCTCGGCAAAGGCGCCTTTGCGGACATGATTTGCCAAGCCCAGCAATAAGTCGCCGACACTTATTTTGACACGCTGAAAAAAGAATATTCGTTCAAATATCAATAAGAGACTGACAAACGCCAGCAGCGCTAAGGCATAAGCAAAGGGTCCTCCTTGTCCAATAAACTGTAACATTGAAAAGAAACTTACTACGGCTCGGCCAGAAATCCAATTTCCAATTTCTAATTTTCAATCACTGCAATGCAAGCATCCTGCCCCACAGATTCGAGAGCCTTTATGAAAGCTTTTATCGGAGCCTCAACAGTCGACTAAAACGGCCAAATAATCGGGATCAGCCAGCATGCAATCACCCCGATGATGACGTTCAGCGGCAGGCCAAAATAAACAAAGTCCTTATAGTTGTAGCCCCCTGGCCCGTAAACTAGCAGATTAGTCTGATAGCCCATCGGCGTTGCCATCGCCGTGGACGCAGCAAAGGCCACCGCCATGATGAAGGGTTTGCCATCCACCCCCAACTGCGTTGCCAGCAAAATACCTAGCGGCGTGCACAAAACGGCTGCGGGCTTATTGAGTATCAGCAAACTTAATGCGGCCGTGATAAAATAGAAAATCCACAGTGTCACATTCGGCCCCAGCTGCCCCACCGTGCCCACTAAGCCTTCCGCTGCGATATCGAGAGCCCCCGTCTTACCCATCGCATTACCTAGCGCAATCATGCCGGCAATGAGAATAAGCACCGGCCAATCAATCGACCGATAGGCATCACGAGGCGTCAGCACCTTCATCATTACCAGCAGTGCCGCACCGGTCAGCGCCAAGACACTGATAGGAAAGACTCCAAATGCCGCAAGCCCAACAATGGCAAGAATCGTGCCCAGCGCTAAAGGCGCCTTATGCCGTTCAATGACCTGGTCATGGACACCCTCAAGCAGAATAAACTCACGATATCCGCGCAACTTGGCGAGTGCCTCCATCGTTCCTCGCACCAAAAGAATATCTCCCATGCGTAATTCAAGATCCGTAATATCGCGTTGGTGATGTCGTCCACGCCGCTGCAGCGCAAAAACAGAAACACCATAATCCTCACGGAAGCGAATATCCTGAGCCGTCCTTCCAATCAGGGGGGAATCAGGAGCTACCATCAGCTCAAACACCGTCATCTCGACCCGCTTCACCTCAGCATCCCTAGCATCAGCATCCGTTGAAATCATGATGTCATGCTCGCGCTCAAGCTCGAGGATCTTGTTGAGGTCTCCACGGATAAGAAGGATATCCCCCTCCTCGAGGGCATTATCTTTCTCCAAGCGCTGGATGCGCTCACCACGAATAAGCTCAGCCACCCTTACCCCAGCATTCGCTAGAGGCGTCTCCGCTAAGCTCTTTCCCACGAGGTGGGATTCCGCACCGATCTTCACTTGCGTGATGTATTCTTTAACATCCTCCGCAGAGAGCGTCGACGCGATGGTCGTGCGCGCCGGCAGCAAACGGTGTGAAAATAGAATCAGGTAAATCATGCCCACCACCACAATGACTCCACCCAGCACGGTGAACTCAAACATGCCGATCTCACCGTAGCCCGCCTCCGCAGACAAGGATGAGACGAGGATATTGGATGAAGTACCGATCAAGGTGGCACTACCGCCCAGCATCGACGCAAAAGAAATCGGCATTAAAAACTTCGAGGGACTCTGCCCAAGGCGGCTACACACCGTCAACACCGCTGGGATAAAGACAACAACCACTGGAGTGTTGTTGATAAATGCCGACATAAAACAAACCGCACACAAAGATAAGGCCAAGAAGCGCACCGGGCTCCCTTTTGACAAGTCCGTAAGCTTACCGCTCAGAGCAGCAACCAGCCCACTGCGCATCAAAGCCGCACTGAGCACAAACATTGCGGCAATCGTCACCAAGGCCTGATTACTAAAACCCTGCAACAGCTCCTTGGGCTCAAGAATCCCTAGCAAACCAAGAACGGAGATAATCAGCATGCCGACGATATCCGTGCGCACACGATCGGTGATAAACAGCACCACGGCAGTTACCAGAATCACATAAACAACAATTACCTCCCAATTCATCGCAAGAGCGCAGTGTCACCACCGAGCTAAATCACTGTCAACCATGAATTGTTCTTCCGCATCAGACGTCTAACTCAAGTTAAGCAAAGTCGGCAGAGCCTTGATCAACGCTGCATAACCGCCGTCATGAAGCCTACTTAGGCATCGATTCATGCCGCCCTTAACGCTTCACCCCTGCCATAGAGCACCCTTGACATCAAAAAGGCTTATTCGTACATGGTAGTAGCTTAGTTAATAACCTTTCATGGCGAGCAAGGAAACAAGAACCGGCTGGATTTATATCCTCTGCAATGAGTCAGACACTGACCATGTCAAGGTGTGCGCCAGCCCGGATCGACCAGAGACACCGCCTGATGAGATTGAGCCAGAATATAAAAAAGGACATAAGGCGGAACATTCATCAGAAAATAAAGCAGGACAGGATGTGGGTGACTTTGAAGTCGCCGTCGCCTTACTCTTCGCTGACCAAGTCTCCAATATCGAACAAAGAGCACGTGAATTATTAAAGCCGCATCAGGACGAGACCGATGAAGAACTCTACCGCTCTAGCCTGCAAGCTGCTGAAGCCGCAATCACCCGTGCCAGCAAGCAGCTCAAAGAAAAGACAGCTAGCTGCTACCGATCGAAAAAATATGATCATGCAGATGACTCAGAACAAACACGTGACTGTGCACTGAAAAGTGCAAAAATTGCTGCCCGACATGGTGATCCCGAAGCCCAGTTCTACATCGCCGTTTGTTATGCCGAAGGCTCAGGAGTGAGCCAAGATTACAAAGAAGCCGCGCGCTGGTATCGCAAGGCTGCTCAGAGAGGACACGCTGACGCTCAGGATAATCTTGGTGTGATCTTAGACCACGGAAAAGGCGTAGAGCAAAATCATCTCGAAGCTGCACTGTGGTTCAAAGAAGCTGCCAAACAAGGCTCACCCAGCGCCCAGATGAATCTTGGCCACCTTTACTACAACGGCCAGGGAGTCAAAAAGAGCAGCAAAAAATCCATGAGCCTGTGGCTCAAAGCCGCCGAACAAGGGCACCCCGCGGCTCTACTCAACCTCGCACGCTGTTACGCAGACGGCCGTGGGACCAAGCAGGACCACGAGAAAGCCTTCACCTGGTATCAGAAAGCCGCCAAGCAGAATCTCAGCAAGGCACAAGCCATTCTTGCCAAGTGCTACCTCGAAGGCTGCGGCACCGACAAAGATCCCAGCAGCGCAAAGCATTGGCTCGAGAAAGCCATCGAACAAGGATTTGAAGACAATGAAAACCTGCTCGAGGAAATCATGGAACAGAGAGCCAACAGCTTTCAACTCATCGCCACCGAATCAGATCGACTTAGTAAAAAACCCTCCATCCCAGAGATCAACGCCATCACCGATGCCCTCGACGCAGCCTTCCCCGAATGGCACAAAAACGACAACGCCAACTACCAGCTCATCGAAAACCTCTACGACAACTTTGAGCATTTGAGGTGAAAGACCTATTTAAGAATAGGCCCGCACATGATGCTAGTAAGTGCCCTACAAGCCAAACTGTTCCATCCACACTCTAGGGCCGTCTTTTGCTAGATTCTTATCAGGATCAAACTCCAAATTCCGATCATTGGGCGTCGGGTTGTAGAAGTAGGTAAATTTTATGCCCCCATAGGTTTTTGATTTACCCAAATCACTTGTATGAGTGCCACTCTCAAATGGATGAAATTCAATATCCTGATTGAGTTTTAAATAGTGATACTGAACCGAGCCATCAGGCAACTCACTGCGACGAATACGCATGAATACACCTTGCTTACTGGATGTGACCGTCTGTCCTAATTTATTTTTAAGTATAAACCGTTCAGCTAAATACCCATCAACGGGAGCCTTGTACGGCATTTTCAAAATAGAATAATCAGCTAAACTAGCTTTAGCGACCCCGTGCCACCCTTCACCCTCTTCAGGAAACTTAAAAGAGGATCTGTGCCTAGCTTGAGCTCTGCGAAGTTCGCAATACCATCGCCGTCACCGTCCATGTTTAAATAGTCCGTTTCGGCCGCTATCTCGTCAGCATTCGTTACGCCATCAAGATCCCAGTCTGCTTGCCCATCCAGGGGGTCGGTCGGATCAAAGCCAGGCAGCCCAAATTGCGCTAAGTAGACATTTTGGACTTTGATTTCCTCGAAGTCGCTAATCCCGTCATTGTCACTGTCCAGGAGAAGGTCGCTGGTTCCAAGAAGCCCCTCCTCCCATGCGCTCAGGCCATCCCCATCCTCATCGCGATAATACGGCAATCCGTCCGTTGGATCAGTTCCGTTGAAGTAAACTTCTTCCCCGTCACTCACTCCATCCCCGTCGGTGTCCCACAGCAAGGGATCGGTTCCTTCCCAGAATTCTTCGGCATTGGACAAATAGTCTCCATCCTCATCCCCCCAATCATCAAGCCCCGTTGCCAGACGATAGGCCTCGGGAAGCGTCCAGAAATCGAGTGCGTCGTAGACGTCCATTGGATCGAGCGGATCCATATTGTAGCTCAGCTCCCACCCGTCACCGTAGCCATCACCATCCGTGTCGTAGAGCGACGGATCGGTCGTTGTTTCCTCGCTGTCTTTCAAGCCGTCTCCATCTGAATCGATATCTTGTGGCTCCGGTTCTTCTATCACATCCCCCGGTGAATGCGGATCCGTCCCGATCATTCTTTCGAGATAATTGGCCAGCCCGTCTCCGTCGCTGTCAAGAGTGTCATCGACAAAAGTGAATGCCGACGTCCAGTCATTGGGGTCGGAATTGAGCGCGTAAAGTTCCTCAAAATCACCATATCCATCGTTATCCGTGTCTGACAACGTCGGATTCGTTCCCGAATGCCCCAATTCAAAGAGATTATGAAGCCCATCACCATCGGTATCGTCGGGGTCATCAAGGTTTGTGGGATAGAGCTGGAGACGATAGAAGCTTAAGCCCTGCCCCTCTGCCCCAGCCTCTTGATCCGGTTCCTGCACGCGTTCAGATCCGTCACCGACATCATAATGAAGCATGTAATCCCAACGAATTAAGTCAGTGCTGCGCTGCAGAAACGAAGTTGTCCCCTCTTCACTATTCCACCGCAAGACATGGGCCTCCTCGTTTTTCTCAATGTAGATATCATCTTGAGCATAGACGTTATATGCAAAGCCAACACACATCAGCCATATAGCCATCAGCCATATAGCCATCAGCCATATAGCCATGAGCACAAACTGAGAACTGGAGGAAGCGCGTATCATATTCTCTTTCGGGAGAGAAATACACAGCATGCGACCTTTTTAGAATCAGCCTTAAAAAGGCATCCCAACACCCCGCATAAGACTAATGAAACGGCACCGAAACAAACTGTATAAATCTAACACCGTAGATACAATTTCAGCCACGCCCTAACAATAAATATCAATGTTTCGCCGATAATAAAATGATAAAGCTAACAGAACATCCCTCAGCAAGAGTCTGTTAGCCCATACCGCAACACAAAGAAAATCGACCTCCATCACTACGGATGCCTTAATCAAACCGACATCTCCCTCTCATCGAGCAACCCACAACCGAGGCCTACTCCGCTTCCCGGCGTGCGATTCCTTTGAGTAATCGGCCGAAGGTATCGGCTTCAGTAACAATACTACGGCAATTTCTATTGTTGCCAATGACCACCACGCCAAACTAATCTCACTCGTTATAAACGAACTCCAGCCGATCTGGCATATTCCAGAGTAATCCGAAGTAAGCCGGAAAAAGCATTTACTGGCAATGAATAGATAACCATCAAGCAAGAACCCCGAAAAAAGATGCTTAAAACAATCAAAGACGGCAAGCTATGGCTGGTGACCCAGCCCGATCACGGACAAGTGGCTGGCTACCTCGCCGCCCACTGGGGAAACCATGCAGGCTTCGCCAAGCCCGGCTATTTCACATCCTCGCATGACGAAGAACTACGGCAGCAAACCGTGCTCGGTATTGCCCAACACGACAGCGGCTGGTGGGAGTGGGAAGCCATGCCCGACCTATCTCCGGCCGATGGTTTACCTCTCGATCTAGCTGAGGTGCTGAAGGATCAAGCGGCAGGCATGAGCCGCTGGCGTGAGGGTTTGAGCCGTTTCAAGGATGCGCCCTATCCTAATCTGCTCATGAGCCGCCATGCATACTGGCTCTATGCCATCCGCGCCTTGGATGACCCCGATCCGGCATTCACCCACCCGCTTTTCTGGAAAGGTTCGCCCGAGCAACTTTATCCTGGCAGCCGAGACGAACCCCTCAAGTTCATCGCAGAATTAGAACACCTTCAGGCGCAGTGGAGCAAGACATTGCGTGCTGACCCCGCGACCGCGGCTTGGCTTGAACCGGAAAACCTCAAACCACACGAACGCCTGCTGCAGTTATGTGACGGCCTGTCGCTGGCAATGTCGTCCCCTTTGATTCAGGCGCGCAGCGGTGAAACCAAAGGTCTGGGCGCAGACGAATTTGAGCTGCACGATGTGCCGCGCAGCAGCTGGAGCGACCGGCTCACCATTAAGGTCACCCCTCGTGGTGAGCATGAGGGCCAGATCAGAATCGAACTCGACCCCTATCCTTTCGACATCGACCCACTACCCGTGTTGATGCCGGCCCGAGTCATCAACCTACCCATGGCAAAGCCCGAACATTTCCATACCTGGTGGCAAGGCCTGCTGCCAGAAAAGATCGAGTTCCAACTCGTCTCCCCTCAGTAAAACCACGATCGCGGTCGACTTGATAAAGGACTACTCCGCTTCCCGGCGTGCGATTCCTCTGAGTAATCGGCCGAAGATATCGGCGCCGGTGATGATGCGTTTCTGATCATCATTCCAGAAAATAACCACATCACGATCCACCACGTGGTCGTTCTTATCATTGGCCTCGACGACAAACTCACCGAGCACATCGTCTAGAGTGGTGTGGCTGTCAAAAACAATGATCGGCCGGTGACAAAATTTATAGATATCGATCTCCGAGACATCCCCATTCTCTTGCTGCTGATTTACCGCATAGAGCGTGCTGAGATACTCCGTCGTATTGATAATGAGCTCAGGCTTGCCATCATCTTCATCCAGAATTACCGCACGTAAATTGGGATGTTTTTTGAGCTCCTTGATGAACTCACGTCCCTCATCCGTATCTGGTCCAGGCAAGGTCGGCAGATCAAGCTTGGAGGGCATCGTGTAAATCGTATCCGCATTGATTGAGTTACCCTCATCGATGATAAAGCGGTCATCCAAATCGAGGAAATTAAGCGCCCCCCTACCCTCGTTAGCACTGATCTCTGAGCTCTGCTCACTGATGTGTTTCTCAAGAATAATCTCAATATCACGCTCTCGGTAAAACGTAGGGCCCTCGGGCCCGATCCAACCATCAAGAATAAGCGCGCAAGGTTTCGCAAAGGGAAACAGCAGCATTTGATAAAAACGGAGCAAGGGAGCAAGCTTTGCCCCAACTTTAAGCGCGTGGCGTGAGAAGTAAGCCTGCGGGATGATCTCACCAAAAAAAGTAATACCCACCGTGGCAAATACAAAACCTCCGACACCCGCCATCACCGAGTCACTGAGCAGGGCCAGCAGCACATTAACACTGACATTGCCCCAGAGGATCGTGCACAGCAGCAGGTTAGAATCCTTGCGTAAATTCAAGATACGCAGCGCGGACTCATTGCCCTTTTCCACCTCCGCCTCGAGGCGCATGCGACCGAGAGAGAAGAAGGCAAGGTTCGAGCCGGAGAACATCGCCGACTGCGATAAACAAGCGGCTATACCTAGCCAGGTCAATGGTTCCATTTGAATAGATAGTAATTATTTCAGCGGCCAAGCAAAGGTTACCTAGCCGACACCCGCAATCAGAAAAACGCACGGGGAAATACCAATTTACGGGGATTATAATACATAAATATACATACATGTAAAATTCTTCATGAAAATTCTGCATCATCGCCGAGCCAGCAAGCAACGTTAGCGCTGGAGCTCACCTTCCTTGATAAAGCCATGGCAGGATCCGCTGATTTCGGATTTGTGCTTTTGAATTTCTGTCCTAGTCTGCGGGCGTGAGCTTTGTGGATACATTCAATCGTGGCGAGGTAACCCCTCTGCTGCGCAAATTCGAGCAACTACTCGCGCCAAAATCGCGTGAGGAAATCGAGTCCATGGCTGTCAACAGCCGCTCCATCACGCGCCGGCACTTCGGTAAGACCATGCGGCTCTTTGCCCCCCTCTACGTTTCTAATGAGTGCGTCAACAACTGCAGCTACTGCGGCTTCTCACGGGATAACGCCATCCTGCGCACCACCCTCACCATTGATCAGGTTGTCACCGAGGCGCGGCACCTACACGCACTCGGATTCCGCAACATCCTCCTTGTTGCCGGAGAGCACCCTAAGTTTGTCAGTGAGGGCTACCTGCAGGACTGCATTGATGCCATCAAGGGATTCATCCCCACCATTGGCATCGAGGTTGGCCCCATGAAGGACAAGCAATACGGTGAGCTCGTCGAGCACGGCGCGGAGGGACTCGTTGTCTATCAGGAAAGCTATGACCGTGACACCTACTCACGCCTTCACACCGCAGGGCCCAAGAAAAACTTCGACTGGCGCCTCGAGTGCCCAGAGCGTGCCTACGCCGGAGGCTTCCGAAGAATCGGCATCGGTGCCCTCTTTGGCCTAGCCGACTGGCGGCACGAAGCTAGAGCCCTCGCCTCTCACTTGGAATACCTCTACAAACACTGCTGGAAGGCCTCATTCACCGTCTCCTTTCCCCGCATGCGTCCCTATGCTGGCAACTACCAGTATGAGCCTAATCCTGAGCTCTTCCTCAACGACCGCCACTTTGTCCAGCTCGTCTGCGCCTTCCGTATTTGTTTTCCGCATCTCGGAATCGTGGTCAGCACCCGTGAGCCAGCTAACCTAAGAGACGCCCTTGTGCCCCTCGGCGTCACTCATATGTCTGCGGAATCCCAGACCGACCCTGGCGGCTACACCGGCGCCGGCACCGATGACCTGCACATGACCCTCAAGGGCAAGCGTGTCGAAGTCAGCGATAAATCATCCTGCAGCCGCGCCACCGAGCAGTTCACCATCCATGACAAGCGTGGCATCAACGACATCACCGGCATGCTGCATTCCAAAGGATACGAATCCGTCTGGAAGGACTGGGATGAGGCCATCCTCAATGCCAAGTAATCAGCCTGCTTTTCCAAACGATATGAAGATCATACTCAACGGCAAAGATCATTCTATGAATGAAGCCATCAACGTGGAAACACTACTGGCATCCATTGGCCTTGCCGGCAAACCCGTCATCGTAGAACTCAATAAAAAAGCGCTTTTCCCTCGGGAGTATGCCGACAGCAATCTACAGGACAATGATCAGCTCGAGATCATTACCATCGCCGCAGGTGGGTAGCAGCCGCCCGCCGCAGGCGGCGGTCGGAATGGTGAATATTGAATAGTGAATGTTGAATTAGGGAGCCGCTGCGCGGCTGTTCTTGGTTCTTGGTTCCTCGTTCTTGGTTTTTGGATTTCAGAGCTAAAACGAAAAAAACCCCGCCGTGGTAACGGCAGGGCTTTTTGAGAGTTTAAGTTGAAGTAGCATCTGGCCGCGTCGCGGCTATCGCTCATCCTTCATCAGGAATCAGCTGCGCTTGCGGCGCAGCATGAGGGCGAGTCCGCCAAGGCCGAGAAGTGCTGTTGAGCTAGGCTCGGGCACGAAGAAGGCGTTGAGCACGATGTCGTTGTTAATCTCGTCCCAACTGATACTCCAG
>Ga0209833_1001706_pt1 | contig 14155 bp, 11 predicted proteins | sample COGITO_mtgs_1105_3_FD_184797 | JGI IMG/M metagenome (GOLD analysis project Ga0209833, IMG submission 184797) | Pelagic marine microbial communities from North Sea - COGITO_mtgs_110506 (SPAdes) (version 2) | ecosystem: Environmental > Aquatic > Marine > Epipelagic ... | reverse complement strand
CCATAAGCACCTAAAGCACAGTTTAAGTCATCTGCTATAATAAATAAGAAATTCAATTTTTCTGTACTCTTTGAAGGTTTAGTCGCAGTGATTGTTATAACTACAAAAAATAAAATAGCAAATCTTAAAAACTTCATATAAAGAAATTAGTTATATATATTGTTAATATAAAAAAAACGAAGTCATCAAGACTTAATTTTCAATAAATTATTATTCATATATTTAAACTATGAAAATAAATTTGTTGTCTTGTGATGGTTTAAGACCAGATAAAAGAGCCATAGCTAAATGTATTGTTGAGATATCAATTAATATTAATGAATCTTTGTCCAACGAGCTAACAAATATTTTATTGGATGGTGATGTTATAGATATTGAAATTAATAATAAAAATTCTGGCTCCTCTCTAAGAGCACTTCGTAAATTAAATATCGATTATGAAATTATTGAGTAACCTTACAAACGGTTAATCTAATTAAAAAAATATATTTTCCCTCAACAAAAAAGTCATTTTTTTTTTATAATTTCATTTCTTTAGATTTAATAATTTCAAATACCTATAAATTTTAATCTCATGGCTCATTACAATAAACTTTTAATAGTACTTAGTATAATTTTATGCTTTTCTTCTTGTGAAAACAAAAAAACAACGTCAATCCAATCATTTACTGAATTAGATTTAAAAAGAGGAGATCTTTTATTATGTGGGGATCCAAATTTTGGCGATGTAAGTTTTGCGCTTTCATGTAGGTATGATTTACGTGAAACATTCAATCTAGGTTTATCGCTTATGCACTCGTTTGAATATGCAGAAGCAGAAAAAGCATTTGTAAGTGTTCTTGATCAAGATCCAGAGTGTTTAATGGCTTATTGGGGAACAGCTATGAGTATCTTAAATCATCCTTTGTCTTTTAAACAGAACTCAAAATCACTAGAGAGAGGTGAGAAATTACTTAAAGTTGCTCAGACACTAACTCCAAATAACGATCGTGAAAAAGACTATATTGACGCTGTCACTGTTTACTTTAATGATTGGCAAAATCTAGACACAAAAACTAGAAAACTGAATTACGAAAGTAAGATGGAAGAATTATATAATAAATATCCAGGCGATGTAGAAACTGCAGTATTTTATTCTTTAGCTGTTTTAGCAACTGCAGATTTAAATGACAAGTCATATATCAAACAAAAAAAGTCAGGACAAATATTAGAAAAGTTATTTGAGACTAATCCAAATCATCCTGGAATTGCTCATTATATAATTCATAATTATGATTCTCCAGAACTAGCACATTTAGCACTTAATACAGCTCGTAAATATGCAGTAATTGCTCCTGCCTCAGCTCACGCACAACATATGCCTTCTCATATTTTCACAAGATTAGGTTTATGGAATGAATCTATAAACTCTAATATAGATTCTGCTAATTCTGCTGTATGTTATGCTGAATCAGTCAATCCGAATGCAAATTGGGTTAGTGAAATACATGCATTAGACTATCTAGTCTATGCTTATCTACAAATGGGTGATAATGTTAGAGCTCAATCTGAGATGAATAAAATGATTGAAATAAAAGAAGTTTTTCCTTCTGACCATTTTGCCTCCGCATACGCGCTAATTGCAGTACCATCAAGATTAGCAATAGAGAACAAAAATTGGCAGTTAGCAACTGAGCTTGAATTACCAAAGACAAACTTAGATTGGGACAAAGCACCATGGCCTAAAGCAATGTTACATTTTTCAAGAGCATTAGGCTTTACTAACACTGGAAATTCATCAAAGGCACAGAAAGAACTAGATATTTTAATTAATTTAAGAGATCGCTTAAATGAAGCTAAAAACAGTTATGAATCTGGTCAAGTTACCATTCAAATTGAATCTATTAAAGGATGGATTGAATATTCAAAAGGAAATACTGAAAAAGCTATTGAATACATGAAATTAGCATCAAAGCTTGAAAGTGAAACCTCAAAAGCAGCTGTTACACCAGGTGAGATAATCCCTGCAGAAGAGTTGTTAGCTGATCTTTATATGTTAACAGGTAGACATAAAGAAGCTCTTGAATCATATGAATTGAATTTAAAAGGTCGTCCATTTAGATTTAATGGTCTTTACGGAGCAGCTAAAGCAGCCCAAAAGCTTGATAATAATGAATTAGCAGCTTACTATTTTGAAAAATTAATTAAAGTAAGTGAGGATGTAAAGAGCTCACGTCCAGAGCTGTTAGAGGCAAAAGATTTTTTAGCGAATAATTCAATTTCTAAAAATGTTTAAGATTCGTTTTAATTTTGTTTTAGTTTTAATCATTGGTTTTTTATTTTCTTGTGTTAACCAACACAAAAAGCAACTTCCAGTTTACAACCCAGTTGATTTTAAAGCCAAATTAGTAGATAAAAGTGTTAGAAATGTAAGTGAAAATCATACAGTGGCGGATTTTAGTTTAATAAATCAAAATGGTATTAATATAACCAATAAGGATTATGAAAATAAAATTTATGTAGTTGACTTTTTTTTTACAAGCTGCCCTACTATTTGTCCTATTATGACTAATAATATGGTTAAAATTCAAAATGAGTTTATTAATAGTGATGAAATAATGTTATTATCAATGTCTGTAACACCTGAAATTGATAATGTAGAGGTTCTTAAACAATATGCAATCGATAAAGGAGTAAATGACTCAAAATGGAATATTACTACAGGACCTAAAAAACACATTTACGAGCTGGCAAGGAAAAGTTATTTTGCTGTAGTTGAACAAGGAGATGGAGGTCTTCAAGACTTTATACATACACCTAATTTTATTTTAATTGATACTAAGAAGCAAATACGTGGTATTTACGATGGAACTAACGAAAATGAAATTTTAAGGTTGATAGCAGATATTAAGATTTTAAAAAGTTAATTTTTAAAATACACTACAATAATATTACTACTCACAATCAGAATTTAATCTCCAAAGTTTATAACTATTTTCATTTAGCATTATATCTCCATCACATTCAAATGAAACTGCTCGTGAGATTTCATCCCATATTAAAGTGTCCCCATCAAATGTGTACGTATCAACACCTGGAATTCTATCTGTAGCATCTAACGAATTGAAATCTGCATCAGTACAAAGGTTATCCGCCCAGCCACAGTTTGCTGCATAAGATGTATACACATTACCATCTACAAATTCAAACATTGTATTGGCATATGTTCTGTCATCGGGATCTGGTGACCACAACCATTTACCTTCAACTGAGTAAGCTGGTAATGGAATGTCCTCTGAATCATTATCACAACTAAAAGTAAAGATTAATAAAACAGAGAGTAAGAGCAGTTTTTTCATAATCAAATTTTTTTTTTAAAATAATAATTATAACCCAATAAAAGGGTTTATTTAATAATTAATTTTGAATTGGAAATTTTACCTTCAACAGTTACTTGAACAAAATACATTCCTGAGTCTATAGAACCAATATTTAAATAATCTGAATTTAATTTTTTATTTAAAACTAATCTTCCATTAATATCAAATAATTTAATATGCTTTTCTCCACTAACAGAAGATTGAATTGTCACAATACCTGAGTTTGTGGGATTTGGGTAAATTCTCAACTGTAATTGATCAAAATTAGGATTAGATAAAACATCTGTTGTAAATTTTCCATACCATGAATTTCCTTCAGATCCAACGTTTCTTAGATACATAGAAGTTTCTGTTCTCTCTAAAACTTGATATTGTTGATTATTTAATGCAGTGTAAAAACCTAAACCTCCATTACTACTAAATGTAATTGTTTCTGTACTTGCCCCTTCATCACTTAAGACAAAACTATCCGAATAATCAGATTTTGGATAATTATAATATTCGTTAAACTCGTTATCAGCTGGATAACTATTATTATTACCTGGATCAAAGGCAGCATCAATTTCAGGTTTTTTACCCATTATTGAACCATCAGAACCAGTGTCAACTTCCATTATACTTTGTCCTGAAATACTAGTTCCATAAAAATTAAATCTATCATCATATAGCCCGTATGAAGTATTATCCTCATTTGCAGTAGAATTCCACCACTCTGCACTGAAAGAACCTCCAGGACCTACTCCTCTATAACCATCAACTTCAGTTTGCAATCTCCAAGTTCCAGACTCTAAAAAAGTAATTAAATCTTCATTAGTACCATTTCCTCCTTGATTTCCATAAATTTCTTGAACAACATAAAAAGATTCTTTTTTGGTTCTATCTCTATTGACTATACCCCAATATTCTTCATTTGCAAAGTTATCATAAGCAACACTAATAGGAAAACCACCTGGATCATGCGAATTTGGATCACCAGCTTTCCACCACTCATCACAAAATTCAAACAAAGTAATTCCTGCACATAAATCAGAATAGCTTAAAACTGAATTTAAGATTTGCTCTGTGGCTAGTGCTTGCTGAGATTGATTTTCTGATTGTTGATTGTTATTAAAACTATCAGCTCCAGATTCAGAAATATACATAGCTTTATCAGAATAACTAGCTAAATCAGTTATTGCACTTGTTGTATTTAAGAATCTATAAATATTCATCCCCCACACATCAACACTAGGACAACTATTAATTACGTCCAAAGAAGGAACCTCTCCATTACCTGTACTAACTGGGTGATTTGGATCAATAGTCTTTACATTTGCAGCGGCTGTTTCTAACTGATTGTACCAGTTATCAATATTGCCTCCGAACCATTCAGGGTGATAATTAAATTCATTACCAAATTCCCACATTAAAATAGCTGGATGATCTTTATATTGATTAACATACCATGTATAACTATTTTCATTTAAATGCATAATTATTTTAATACCTGCCTCGGCAAATGCATTTAATTCAGCAACATTTGTAATCATTGAATAGGTTCTAATCGTATTTACATTAGCTTCAACTAATAATGGAATATCATCTACATAAGAAAAACCAGATGTCTCACCATTTCCTTCTCCACGTGCATAACAAATACCATTAATTCTATATTCTTCACCATCTAGAAATATTTTTCTTTCTTCAACTGTGACTACTTGGCTGAATAATTGGAATGTAGAGAAAAATAAAGTAAATAAAAATAATCTCATATTTTGTATTTTTTAATTGTAAAGTTAAACAAGAAATTAGAACTTAAATTTAAATAATTATTCAAATAACTTGCAGTTGTTACTAATAAATTAAACATTTATCATTAAATCATAAATAATACAAAAATTTTCTTATTGTTTTTACCAATTTCATATTATATGTATAAAAAACAACTAAATCGATATAGTAAATATCAAATAAATATAAGAGGCAAATTTTAATTTGTTAGTTTTGTAGTATGAAAACAAAAAAAGAAATTGTAAAAGATTGGCTTCCTAGATACACAGGATTAGAATTAGATGAGTTTGGGGAATTTATATTACTTACAAATTTTCAAAAGTATGTGGATGAATTTGCGAAAATAAATAATGTTAATGTTGATGGAGAAGATAAAAATATGCCCTCATCTACTTTTGAAAATATAACAATTATTAACTTTGGAATGGGTAGTCCCAATGCTGCTACAGTTATGGACTTATTAGCTTCTATAAAACCAAAAGCAGTACTTTTTTTAGGTAAATGCGGAGGATTAAAAAAGAGAATTCAAATTGGAGATTTTGTACTACCAATTGGTGCTATTAGAGGAGAAGGAACCTCAAATGATTACTTTCCAATTGAGGTGCCTGCTATGCCATCATTCTCACTACAAAGAGCAATATCTTCGGCATTAAAATATCAAAAAATTGACTACTGGACAGGAACAGTTTTTACAACAAACAGAAGAGTCTGGGAGTTTGATAATAAGTTTAAAAATTATCTAAAAAAAGTAAGGGCATATTCAATCGACATGGAGACTGCAACACTTTTTACAGTTGGCTTTCATAATAGAATTCCTATTGGAGCATTACTACTTGTAACTGATCAACCGATGATTCCAGATGGAATAAAAACCCAAGCAAATGATGATGTAAATTCTGCTTTATTTGATAAAAAACATCTTAAACTAGGAGTAGAATCGTTAAAACAGATAATTAACAATGAAGATACGGTTAGACATCTGAAATTTTAAAATTTAGTCATCACAATATTGCTCGTTCATTTCTTCAAGCATTTCTTCAGATTCTATAGTTGTTGATATTACCGTATTTTCAGTTTCGTATACTAACGTAATTGGATAAACTACTTCAAAGTCATCATCACAATCAACACTATTACAATTATTATCTATATACCACTGTTCTATATATTCTAATAATGATTCTTCATTATCACTATTAAATACAACTCCATTAGGATCTTCAATTGAAATTGGAAATACTACTTCTCCACATGAATAATCAGAAAAAATATCTTCGTCATCGCTATTATCATCTTCTCCATCGTTGTCTTGGTCGTCTAAACAATATTCTTCAATAAATTCTCCCAGTTCTTCTTCTGAATTAATTATCATGGTCTGTAATTGATCAGTTGTTTCGGAGAAATATTCAATAGATAATGGAAATACAAATACTAATTCAAATTCTTCATTATTGTTAGTGTTATACCAACTCTCAATGTAGTTATTTAATGAATCTTCATTTTCAAACGAAATATTCTCTCCTTCTGGACTTTCTATTGTAATTGGATACACAAGTTCTACACAATTAAATTCAGACCAATTTTCTTCTTCGTCATCATTACTATCCTCTTCATCTTCACATATTTCAAAATACATCTCTAATTCATCATAATCACCAATTTCAACTAAATCTTCAGATTCAACACCATTTTCATTTTCATAATAAAAAATAATATTTATTGGGAAATTAATTTCTGGAAGATTATCTGAATCGTCCATTTCATAGTAGTCCTCAATACCCTCGTATAATTCCTCATCATTTGAAATGGTCACAACTGAACCATCTGATAAATTAATTGTAATTGGAAATTCAACATCAAAACACATATTCTGGTCCCATTCTTCATATTCGCTATCTAAATCATTAGATAAAAATTCACCATCACTATTAAAATAAATATTTATAAAAGATGATAATGAAATAAGTGTTCTAGTGCCTACTCTAGTCATAGTTACCTCATAACCTAGATTTGGAGCATGTAAAATCGATTGAACTATTGCAAGATTAAAAGTTTCTGAGATAAATGATTGAGAAATATTAGGAATCTCATTAATTGATACTTCTTGTTTATCATTTGCTGATTTAATTAATTCAATTAATTCTGAGTCAGATAGTTCATCAAATTGATCTAAGGATTCTGAATTATTAGAACAACTAATAATAAATAATGATAATAATAAAGTATAAATATATTTCATAATATGAATTTCATTAAAATGAGCAAAAAATGATGCCAATAAAATTTTTGTAAATTTAAATATAATCAGGTCTTTAAAAATAGTTTTTAAGAATTCTTCAACAATTTATAATAATAAAATCTAATTATTAGAAATAATACAATGAAATCATATTATTCTTGAATTATAAATTTAAATAAGCGAAAACGTTATAGATGATTATTTTTTATTGATCGAATACTTACCTGGGCCCATTAGAAAAATAATAAGAAAACCTACTAAATATAATAATGCAAGTTCTTTTCTCTTAAAAGGGTCATCTAAATGAACTACAAATGCAGCTATTACCATAGTTACCATAGGTAATAATGTAAATATTTTAGTTTTGTAGCCAATAATAATAAAAATTGGAGCTATAAATTCTGCTAAAACAGCAATTATTAATGTTGGAACCTCACCAATACCAATTGGGTTTCCAAAACTGGGATTATCTGAAAATAATTTTAGAAGTTTAGGATATCCGTGAGTCATCATTGATAAAGAAAATACTATTCTTGTTATTAACAGTGTAATGTTTGTATTCATAATTATTAAATTTATTGAAACCGCAATTTACAATAATTATTAATTTTTAATTATAATGTAAGTTTTATTAAATTTACTTTAAATCCAAATTTCATGAAAAGAAGAAACTTTATTTTAAATACTGGACTAGCATTTGCTGGTGCATACTCTGCAAATATTTTTGGTAATGAATATTTAAATATGGAAGATATCTTGTTAAGTAACAGGCCAATTCCAAAGAACAGAACTTTTAGAAGTAATGCAGTTGATAAGTTAATAGATAAATTAAAAAAAGAAATTTCTGATCCACAACTCGCTTGGATGTTTGAAAACTGTTATCCAAATACATTAGATACAACAGTAGATTATGAAATAATAGATAAAAAATCAGATACATTTATTATTACAGGCGATATTAATGCAATGTGGCTTAGAGACTCTACAGCACAAGTCTGGCCATACTTGCCTCTTATTAACAAAGATGAAAAATTAAAAGAATTAGTAAAAGGATTAATAAATAGACAAGTTAAATGTATTCTTACAGATCCTTATGCAAATGCATTTTACAAAGATTTAACTAAAGTATCTCAATACAATGGTGATATCCCCAACCCAATTCCTGGTGTACATGAAAGAAAATGGGAAATAGATTCTTTATGCTATGCAATAAGATTAGCAAATGAATATTACAGATTAACTAATGATAATTCAATATTTGATAAAGAATGGAAAAAATCTATTGAAATTATCTTTAAAACATTTAAAGTAGAACAAAGAAAAAATGGAAATTCTCCTTACAGATTTATTAGAAATGGAAATCAAATGATAGATGCTCCAGTATTTAATGGAACTGGAAGACCTTTAAAGCCAATAGGGTTAGTTGCTTCCATGTTTAGACCATCCGATGATGCAACATTATTTGGCTTTTTAATACCCTCAAATATTTTTGCCATGATTTCCTTAAGACAGGTTGCATCAATTTATAAAAATGAAGGATTTGATCTAAATTTTTCAAAAGAATGTGAATATTTTGCAGATGAAATTGAAAATGCTGTAAACAAGTATGCGGTACAAGAACATTTAAACTTTGGTAAAATATATGCATACGAAGTGGATGGTTTTGGAAACAAACTTTTTATGGATGATGCTAATGTACCCTCATTAATGTCTCTTGCTTACTTAGACAAAGAATTTAAAAATAGTCCTATTTATACAAATACAAGAAAATTTCTTATCAGTGAAAATAATCCATATTTTCTTAAAGGAAGTGAAGCTGAAGGACAAGCAAGTCCTCACACAGGAAAAGATAAAATATGGCCTATGGGTATAATTTTAAGAGCGATGACTTCTACAAATGATGAGGAAATAAAAAAATGCCTAAAAATGTTATTAAGTACTCACAATGAAACTGGATTTATGCATGAAGCTTTTCATAAAGATGATCAATCAAATTATAACAGGTCGTGGTTTGCATGGGCCAATACACTCTTTGGAGAATTAGTAATTAAAATTTACAACGAAAAACCTTATCTCTTAAAAGAAAGTTATAGTTAAGATTATCTCTTTATAAATTTCATAATTTTATTAATACCATTATCTGAACTAATTTTTATCAGATAAACACCAGATGATAAGTTATCTGTGTTATAAAATAAATTACTATCTCCTAAATCAAGATTTCCTCTAAAAATTTCTTTTAGATTCACTCCTTTTAAATCATACAACTCAATGGTGTAATTATCCAAATAGTCAATATTTAGCGTAATATTTAAAGTATTTTCAACTGGGTTAGGCCATAAGACTGATTTAATTTGTTCAGTGCTATTTATGTTTGCAGTTGGTGAATTAACTTCATTTGGACTTCCATGTTCATTGAAATTAGTCCAATTTTCTGGTAAACTATTATCTAATGAAGGGCTTATTAGTTCTAATGTATAGCCGTCTCCATTTCCTAAGTTTGGCCATGGAAAAGAAGAAGTATAATAAACTTCATCCTGTATAACCATTTCAGAGTTAAATAACCTAACAGCATCAGAGGATGAAGATAATCCAAAATCAAATTCTCCAACATAATTGGAAATTTCAGCAAATGAATCTGAAAAGTCATCAATATCTTTTACGATAACTAAATATGATTCTTCTTGTATTATTGTGTTTTCTGGAAATTCATAAATATTTGCATCATTGTCATCACTAAAAATCCAATTAGAAATATCGACTGCATAAGAATTTGGGTTGTATAACTCTACCCAATCATTGGAATTAAAATCATCAGAAGATTTATAATTAATCTCATTAATAACAATATTTAAATCCGTTGGAGTTTGATCTTCCACAAAATGTGCTTCCACAAACTCATCATTATTAATATCTAAAGTAATTTCTTCATCTGTTGAGTTATTAGCACCACTCCAATGAGAAAATGTATATCCAAATTCTGGAACAGCCTTTAAAGTTATTGGAACTTCTTCAAAATAATCCCCATTCCACGCTAGTTCTTGAATTTTCAAATTATTGTTTACTCTAATAAAACCAAACTCAGGCGTAGAGTTCTCGAGTGAAACTTTATGATAATTTGGAAGGTCTAGCTCAATTAATATGTGCTCTTTCGCATAATCTGGTCTATTTACCGCAAAATTAATCATTTGTTCAACAAAATAATATGGGTTATCATTACTATTCCATCTCTCCATATGATCAGGAACCTCATCAAGAATTACATCATATATATCATTAAAATGTTGAACAACATTAGAAGCTAAAAATCGAGTATTTAATTCATCAGCATATCTGTTAACAAACTTATTTCTAAACTCTATATTTTCAATTAACCTTCTTAACATTAAAGTAGCCCATGGTGCATTAGCCCAATTCGTTTGATTTCCTGAAAGAACAAAATTTAAAGAATTTACCAAGTAATGGTTATTCACATCCCAGGCCCACCATTGTCCAGAAAAGGAGAAATCTGTATCGTATAAAATCCATCTCCATTTACCGCCATCGCTTTTCCAATATTTAATATTATTGCCTGGCCAATCTCTGTTATCTCCATAAATTTGAATCACGTTATAAATAATAAAATTATCAATATCAACTTGAGTTTTAACGTAATTATAATTACTAGAATAAGCTAGATTATTAATAGACATAAAATTTCTAAGGTTAATATAATCTTCATTAGTACCGTGAAGTACTTCAGCATCATTAGTTAATAAATCTATATCATCAACAGAAATATTTGCTTTCGAAGCAAGAAAGTGCTCATTTACCTTTTCTCTAATTTTATATAATCCCCAATAATCTCCATTAACATATGAGGCAACTGATTGGTGACTTTGGTATTCAAGATCAGTGCCTGACATAAGGCTAGTAACAGCAGCATCTTTTATTTGACTTTTAAGCCAATCATTTCCTGAGTTTCTTAATGTAAAAGATTGAAATTTAGAATAATTTAGTTCAGAAAAAAATGGGTAGTCAAATTCAGATAAACCATATTGGCCTCTAGCAAAAAAAGCAAAGGATTTCTGAGCATTACCTCTTGAGTAGCCTCCAAATATTTTTATTCCAGCGTTAAACTCAATTTCTAGTTCACCATTTGGATTAAACAAAGAAAAATGAGCAGGTCTCTCCCAATCTTCCCAAAAATTGGCACCAAAATAAGGAAATCCATCATCTGCATCATCACCTAATTCATAAATACCGTAATCATTATCAAATAGATTATAAGGGTCTGAAACAATAGAAACAAAAGGTATATCATGATTTATATAATAAAAATATGATCTAGTTTCAGAGTAACCAGGAATATAATTGTTCTTAAATATTTTAGCTCTAACTACAGTAGTAGAATTAATTTGGATAGGACTATCATAAAAAATTGAAGTGTAGTCTGGCTCACTAGAATCTAAGGTATATCGAATATATTCACCATCTGAATTACCACTTAGAGATAAATTAATAGTATTATTAACGGAACCACCATCATCGGAAAACTGAACTACTGAAGAAACAATACCTGCTGATTCACTATTATCATTTTCGTCATTTGGAGTGGTTGTTTGAAAGTAAACAAGTTCACTTGAGTTAGTTGAAATTCCAATAGAAACATCCGATTGTAAGTTTTCAAAACTTAAAGAATCGACTAAATTTCCAGAATTGTCTCTTAAATAAATTGTTTCTCCAGAAGATGATAATTTAAAGTCCGTATGTAAAGATGTATTTTCAGAAGCATACTGAAGAACATCGGGGGGGGTAATACCCTGTGAACTATCAGTAGTGAATATGGCTGTTAAAAAAGGAATAATTGTTAAGTCAGATGATGTATCTGAAACATTATGAGCTTGAATACTTAGAGTATTAGTTCCTTCAATTAAAATATTTTGGAAATTATCAATAACAAATCTATCAGGATACCCACCAACGTAAATCTGAGCTTCGTTATCTGTATTAGTAGTAGCATTATAGGTTGGAGGAGAACCATTTATATTTGCTCTTGCAACCTCAAAACCATTAATATATGCAACAAAACCATCGTCATAATCTATATCAAGAATTAAACTAACAATATTATTAATATCAGAAATTGTAAAATCTTTTCTTGTAAATACTGATAGAGTTCCATAAGGAATATAGGTGTTATCATCTCCATCACTATAACCAAAACCTGAGGACCCTTCAGACCACGAATTGTCATTATAATTAATACTGGTCCAATTACTAGAAACTGAAGATGTTGGTACAATGTATTTAAATAAATCTCCTTCTGTTATTAAAGTTCTAGGGTAAGTGAGTTGGCCTCTATTTTTATCTGAAGCCCATAGTAACATATACTCATCTTCATTTAATGTAACATCAGGAAAAACCCAAGGATTGCTATCCTCCTCTTCATCAGAAATACTCCAATTAATTAGTGAAACGGGGGTAGAACCGTAATTATATAATTCTATCCAATCGGAAGTATCTCCATCTTCATCAAAAATAATTGAGTTAGATGCAACTAACTCATTTATTCGAATGTCTTGAGAATAAATTTGAGTAAATAATAAAAAACAACAAAGACGAATTAAATTCATAATTGCCAAATATAGTTTATTAAACTATTTTTTAAAATCTTTTACCAATAGAAATATTTAATCTAGCACTAGCAGCAGTTCTGTCACTAGAATCTGATTCTTCGTCAAAGAACAAGTTTCTACCAACTCCTAATAAAGTTTCGAGTGTAAATCCTTTTCTGTTAATCCACTTTCTACCAACGGCCAAACCTAGAGCCATATCAAAGTAATTTTCTTTATTGTAAGTGGATGAGGTTAAATTATATATTTCAGCGTCACCAAATGCAAACTTAGTAAACACCTCAGCAAAAACTCCATAACCCCCATAATCTTCAGATTGTAAAAAATAAAATCTATAATATGGTGTAATAGCAAGATTATCATTCCAATCTGAATCTTCTCCACCAAGATTTATAAAAAGTGTAGTTCCAAAAGCAGTAGATGAATCATTTATTTTTTCATAACCTACTGAAAGTGCAGGAAAAACTAGTAGATCTAAAAAATCAAGCTTGAATTCTTTTGTTCCAATTTGCTTGGAAAATTCTTCAATTTGAGTATCGGTTTTAACAACTTCAACTTGTTGTATTTTATCTTGAGAATAAGATGTTAAAGAAATTATAAAAAAAAGTGTAATTAAGTTTTTCATGTTTAAATATTTATATTTTTACAAATATATCAAATAACATGCCATTAATTAGAATAATTCTAAATAATTAAATATGATAAGTAATATAAAAAATACATTATATGCATTAATATTTATCTTAGTTAGTTCGTGTAAGTCTACTTATGACACGAAACCTTTTGCTACAAACGAAATACCAGAAGCTCCGAGTTACAATAGTTTAAACTCTTGGGCTGCTCACCCTAAACTAAAAGACAGTCCTCTGTCTAAATTTTACAACAAGGAATCCAAAGTAGATGTTTTTTATATATACCCAACCATAATTACAGAGACATCTGACTCGGATTGGAATGCTGACACATTTAATAGTGAAACAAGAGACAACATTATAAATGTAGCAATTAAGTACCAAGCATCAGCTTGGGCAAGCTCAGCAAGAGTTTTTAGTCCTTTTTACAGGCAAGTTCATTACAGAGCATTTTTTAAACCATATACGGAAAATGGAGGAAGACCTGCCTATGAAATAGCCTATGCTGATGTAAAAAGGGCATTTGAGTATTATTTAGAA
>Ga0209833_1001701_pt1 | contig 14194 bp, 10 predicted proteins | sample COGITO_mtgs_1105_3_FD_184797 | JGI IMG/M metagenome (GOLD analysis project Ga0209833, IMG submission 184797) | Pelagic marine microbial communities from North Sea - COGITO_mtgs_110506 (SPAdes) (version 2) | ecosystem: Environmental > Aquatic > Marine > Epipelagic ... | reverse complement strand
ATTCGGAGCCTTGACCTGCCATCGGGTATTTAATTTCATTCAAAGAACCGGGGGTAGTGGAAATGTCGAGCAAAGGATAATTGGCCACGGCACTTTCATTTTTCTCATAAAAGGCTAAGGCGTCACCTGCATTGTTCCAGAATAAACCTTCAGTAATTCCAAATTCGCTACGCGCAATGGCTTGGCCCGCGATGACATTAGGATCCTCATGTTTGGTTACTTGAACGGTGCTCTCTTCACCCATCCAGTTTACGAACACGTTGTTGCCTACAGTGTATGCAGCGTTTAATTGGGAATTGAGGTGCAGGTTGCTATGTCCAGCAGCCATGGTATATTGTGCAGAGGTCGTTTTATTTGCAATATCGTAGGTGTAGAGCGTTCCCTTTTCGGTAAAATACAGCGTGTTTTTGTCAAGCCAATTCAACATCCAGGTTCCACGAATGCTTACTTCGGTGCGGTCTGAATTAGGCCGTCTACCGAAAACTTCAACGCCTTCAAGGGTTTCATTGATTTCTCCGGCGGTGATGCGTCCGGTTTCTTCGCCTGATTTTGCGTCCACCACCACAATGCTCTGGTAGCCGTCCGTAACGTGTGAATAAGCGTCGGTGCCTGGCACCCACTGCGGCATAATGAGCCCTTGTGGGTAATATTTCCTGCCATTTAATACGGCATCCTCGAGGGTTAAAGTCGTTTGAGCGTAACCTGAAAGGGCAGTAAATACCACCAGAAAAAGGAGTGCAAATCTTTTCATTGTATGTTATTTAGAAAGGTCTGAATCTATATTTCCATCCACCAACCGAATGACACGTTTGGCGTGTTGGGCGATGTCTTCTTCGTGCGTCACTATGACTACGGTATTACCCGCTGCCTGGATATCATCGAAAAGTTTCATGATCTCAACAGAAGTTTTTGAATCTAAATTTCCTGTGGGCTCATCTGCTAAAATAAGTGCAGGTTTATTAACCAAAGCGCGTGCTACCGCGACTCGTTGGCGCTGTCCACCTGAAAGTTGGTTTGGTTTATGGTCCATTCGATCGCCTAAACCGACTTGTTCCAATACTTCTTGAGCGCGCGCTATACGTTCTTCTTTTCCCCAGCCTGCGTAGACGAGAGGTAGGGCTACATTGTCAAGCGCTGTCGAGCGCGGCAATAGGTTAAACGTCTGGAAGACAAAGCCGATTTCATTGTTTCGAATTTCCGCAAGTGCATTATCGTCAAGGGCGCTTGCATCAGATCCATTGAGTACATACGTTCCTTCGGTGGGCGTATCTAAACAACCCAACAAATTCATCAAAGTAGACTTTCCAGATCCGGAAGGCCCCATTAATGCTACGTATTGATTTTTATAAATATCGAGATCGATGCCTTTTAAGACATGCACAATCTGTGCGCCCATTTTAAAGTCGCGCGTTATTCCGCGGAGTTGCAGGATGGCATTTGAATCGCTCAATGGTACTTTTTTAACAGGTTAGGTACTGGTTTAAAGTTAGTTATTCGTTGGCAAATTCCGCCAATTCTAACCAGCGCATTTCTTTCTCGTCTAACTCCGCCAGCACGACTTTTATTTCTTCTGCCGCGCGTACTACTTCCTCCGGATCTTGGTTTGTGCCTTCAAATACGGCATTCAACGCATCGCGTTTCGCTTCTAAAGCTGCAATTTCTTCCGGTAAAGCCTCCCATTCGATGCGTTCCTTGAAACTGAGTTTTACCTTTTCCTTCGGTGCCTCTTCCGTTACGGCGACTACCATTTTTTCTTGCGCTACACGAATAGCATCAATACGTTTTTGCTCTTCACGCCATTCGTAATAATGCCCATTGAAATCTTTAATGCGACCGCCGCCTTCAAAAACAAAAAGATGGTCGCACAATTTATCTAAGAAATAACGGTCGTGACTCACCACCAACAGGCAGCCCGGGAAGTCGTCTAAAAACTCTTCAAGAGCTTGTAGCGTTAAAATGTCCAGGTCGTTCGTCGGCTCATCCAGAATGAGAAAGTTGGGGTTCTTCATTAAAATAGTCAACAGAAACAGCCTTCTTTTCTCACCGCCGCTGAGCGTGCTTACGTAACTGTACTGCTGGTGCCCATCAAAAAGGAAGCGCTCGCAGAGTTGCGAAGCAGTGAGTTTTTGACCCTTCTTCAAAGTGATGTATTCACCAATTTCCTGAACAACCTCAATGACTTTTAACTCGCCTTTATCGATGATGCCATCTTGTGTGTAGTGTCCAAACACCACGGTTTCGCCCGTGATGATCTTTCCCTTATCAGGGGCTTCGAGCCCCATAATCATCTTAAGCAGTGTGGATTTTCCACATCCGTTAGGCCCTACAATCCCTGCACGCTCTCCTTTTTTAAAGACGTAACTGAAGTTTTCTAGCAGCAGACGGTTCGGATAGCTCTTGCCTAATTTATGGAGTTCTAAAATCTTTCCGCCCAGACGCTGGCTGTTGATCTCAAGAGAAACTTCGCTGTCGTCGATGCGCTGTTTTGCGACTTTTTTAATGTCTTTGAATCGGTCAATACGGTCTTTCGATTTACCCGTTCGCGCGCTCGGCGTTTTACGCATCCAGTCCAATTCCTTTTTAAACAACTGCTTCGCCTTGTGCAAATTTGCCGCTTCATTCGCCTCGCGCACCTCTTTCTGCTCGAGGTAGTAGCTGTAGTTCCCTTCGTATTTGTAGAACTGCTTGTTCTCCAACTCGAATATCGTCCCACAAACACGCTCTAAAAAGTAGCGGTCGTGCGTGATCATTAGCAAGGCTCCACGGTATTGAATGAGGTACTCTTCTAACCATTCAATGATGTCCAAGTCTAAATGGTTGGTAGGCTCGTCCATTAAGATGAGGTCTGGCTCTTCGATAAATAATTGGGCCAAGGCCAACCGTTTGATTTCTCCACCGGAAAACGAATCAATAATCCGGTCCATATCGGGCAGATTCATCTTACCGTGCATTTCTTGAATCCGGCCCTCAACATTCCATCCATCCGTTGCCTCTATCTGATCTAATGCCCGTTGCATGGCATCGCCATCGCCGCCCTCTTCAAGCACCTTTTCGTAGTGACGCAGCGCCTCTAAGCCAGCATGCTCACTGTCGTAAAGCACTTGACGAACCGTAAGTCCCTTATCAAAATTTGGTTGTTGCTCCAGGTAGCGAAGTTTTACACCATTGCGAAAGACTACATCGCCAGTATCCGCTGTTGCGGGATCCATCAGCGTCCGCATCAGGGTTGTTTTCCCTGCACCGTTTTTGGCCACAATAGCCACCTTTTCGCCTTCGTGAATACCAAAGGTGATGTCCGTATACAAGGTTTTGATGCCATAAGACTTACTGATCTTATGAACGGAAAGCAGGTTTTTTATATCCAAGGGGTAAAAATTATTCTTTTGGTAAGGAGGCAATCCAAACGGCCATGGCTTCCAGTTGTTTGTCTTCGACCCACGCCATTGGGGCCATTGGTGGGTAGTCGGACCAATTCTCCGGGACCGGTTCCTTGATCAACTGCACCAACTCTTTATCGGTATACCCACGCTTGGCAATCGCCAAAAAGGAAGGTCCAATTAATTTTTTATCCATTTTATGGCACCCTAAACAGGTGTTTTTTGACAAAAGACTTTTTATTTCTGATGGAATTTCAGATCCCCCAGATTGACCCTTTTCCAAAGATTCCTGCTTTGTAGACGATTCTATCGCAGAGGGTTCTGAACCACCACCGCATGCTGTGGTTATACCTGCAATGAAAAGCGCCAAAATAGCGTGACTAAAGGTGTGGAAAAGCTTCATGCCGTGATGTACTTTTGAATTCTATGATAAAGATAAAGCTCAGCCCGTCAGAATGGTTAAAAATTGCCGTTCTCTTTGTAGTATTTGTTGGAGGTTCCATTGCTTCCTATGTGGTTTTACAGCCTAAAAGGGTCTTGCCGATCTACAATCCGTCGGACTTGAATCCAGCTGTGGTGGACGATGATTTGGAGCGCAAAGGACGCGGCCACCGCATCGGCGACTTTGAATTGGTCGATCAATGGGGCAATCCCGCAGACTCGTCGTTGCTTCAAGGCAAAATATATGTGGCCGATTTTTTCTTTACCACGTGTCCCACCATTTGCATTGACATGGGAAAAACCTTTCAGCAAGTACAGGAAGTTTTTAAAGACGACCCGCGAGTGCACCTCGTGAGCCACACCGTAATGCCTGAAATCGATACGGTTGAAGTGATGCGCGCCTACAGCGAGCGCGTGGGTGCTATCAAAGGAAAATGGCATTTATTGACCGGTGAAAAAGAGGAATTGTACCGTATGGCGCGCCGCGAATATTTCGCAGTCATGGAGCCCGGCACTAGCTTTGATGAGCATGATTTTATTCACACGGAAAACGTCATCCTGGTGGATGATAAAAAGCGCATTCGTGGTTTTTACGACGGTACCAACGAAGCGGAACGAATCATTGAAGACATCAAAGCTCTCTTAGAACCCCGCTAGAATCCTGACGCACCGGAAAGAGAGGTGTTTCCCCTCCGGCGGGCACGGTATCTTTAGGAAGCTGCACCTTAGGCAGTGAATCGTTCAGGAGGTGTTGCTCTGAGGTGTCCATCCCCATGCGGATTTCTCCTGAAGGTCTCGCGGTAAATGCACTGTCCGGAAGTTCGAAAAGGCTTGAAAAACCCACATACGAAGTATCCGAAGCCTGGGTATACCGCGTTGATACGCCATTGAAGAATTGCCAGAGTTTTTGTGTGCTGTCCACAGGTGAAGTTTGAAGACCTGCCCAATGTTCTCCCACGATTCGACCGTTATCGCTTACATAAAATCGGCTGTATTTTTTACCGTCAAACAAGCGGGGACGGAAATACCTGAAATCTTCGATTACCCCATTCGTTGTAAAACGCTCGCTCACCTTGAATGAACCTTTCTTATAATACTCGAGAGGAAGGGCAGTGGTATTGTAGCGCTTTTGAAAATCTTCTTCAGCCATAGCCGCTGCGGTATCCTGTTTTGAGATACGAAGCAGCAACAACGTATTGACCAAATAGAGGGCATTATCTGGCTTGTAGGAGAGCAGTGCCTCTTGCGCTTTCAGCGCTTTTGAATAGTCCTTAAAAATTCGCCATTCCAATTCTACTTCCTGTTCCGCGGTAAAGGTCCAAAAGTCTTTGCCGCGCTCGAATCGAAGCAGGTTTGCTTCAATTTGTTCTTGTGCTTTTACATACCGCTCGCGCTCAATATTAATCACCACAAGCATGTAATAAGGCATTTGTTTATCGTAGAGTTCGCTTACCGTATAGTACGTTTTATAAGCCAATTCTTTATCGCCTTTCTCATAAGCTATTGCCGCTTTTGAAAGCAAATATTTTTGGTTGTTCGGACGCATTTGAAGGCAGACCTCTAGATCAGCCAGTGCGGCATTGTATTTTTTGACGGCATAGTTGGCCTCAGAACGAAAAAAGTACAAATCATCTTTCTGCCAGCGCTTTGCTACCGCTAAATCGTAATGCTCTAAAGCACGTAATGGCTGGGGCGGGTCAAGCGCCATAAATGCGCGACCAACGTAGACATTATCCTGCCCGCTAAGTGATTGGCCCTTCGCTGAATAGTCGACGATTTCGGCGTATTTCTTCGTATTCCATAACCGAGATATATACGATTGACCGAAGCCCTGCAGCCCTGCGCCAAATACCAGTAGGAAAAGAACGATCTGTTTGCGATTCATCACTTAAAGTTTAGCGGTTGCTCGAGGTCCCAATTTGCTTTGAGCTCGAAGGTTTGTTCTTCCAAAATGGGATCATTCGCTTTACCCTCGTACCAAGATGCAGGCGTCCACAAGAAATCGCCATTGGTATCAGTAAAACCCGAAAAAGTATACTTCCCGGGCAATTGCATTCCTAAATCAATGTAACTGGTATCAGATTCTCGAAACGAAGGATAAACAAAGGATTGCAGGTAACCACTTTCGTGTGTAAGCCAAGCAAAGACGGTAGTATTCGCCGGTGGAATAATGAGCGTCAGCCTTCCTAAATTCTCAGATTTTGCAGTATCCAGAAGCGTGGCGATGGAATCCATAAATGCGGTTGAATTTTCCTCGGGCGTTTCAAAGAAGGCGTTAAAGAATGGAACGGTATATGCCATAGAATCGGAAGAGGAGGCCGCACCTTTTAGAAATCCAAAGGTTTCGGACTTAGGGGCCCACGTTCCATCGAAATTGAGGTCTTCAAATACCAGTATGTCGAAGGAATCTGTAGGGAGATAATTAAACGTTACGATGCCATCTTTGGAAGGCGTAGCACTAAACGCAGGGGCTTGAACGGTATCTGTATTAGAAGCGACGAGCCAAACCTTTAGTGACTCAAACGGTACTTTTGACTGGGGCACGACACGCACATTAAGGCGTAAGCTGTCCACATAATCGCCTGTGCTCCAAACCATTTCTAGGTTAGGATAGGGATTGTTTTCATTTAAATCGCCGATGGCGTCTCCAAAAGAGATGCGGTACGTCGTTTGCGCACGCAATTCTTGTTCGTCCCACGTTATGCTCAGTCGTTTCCCTTTGACTGTTGCTTGAAGCCCCTCCAATTCAGGGGTTGCGACCATTGCTGATCGTAGATTTTTCGCTTGAATGTATTCGTTAAAAACGATCGATGCCTCGTGACCGTTAAAATGAAGCTCCCCTGGCCTCGGCGATTGTGAAAGAATTATTGGTGGTGTTTCGTCGCGCGGACCGCCTTGCGGCTTGCTTTGCACGGCACACCCCACCAATAGAAGGAATAGCGCCAAAAAGGAGTAATAGCGTTTCATAGAAAACAAAATTGACCAATTCATTCCAAACCACCCTCATTAAAACAATGCTTTGAATCAGTTATTCTCAACATTCACCCTTTTATGTTACTAGCGCTGACGGTTGAATCTTAAAAAGGCTTATTTTCATTCGGTAAAATCTAAATAGTACTACAAGTGAAAAAACTCCTACTTCCGATTCTTTTGAGTACGTTCGCTCTTGCCCTACAAGCACAAACGTATTGTGCACCAACGTATTCCACAGGTTGCACCTATGGGGATGATATTGAAGATGTATTCATCGGCAGTTTCCAAGATACAGCCACGGGTTGTTCAACGGGAAACTATAACGTACAAACATCGGATACAGTATTCATTCAGCAGACTGCGCCCACGTCAATATCCTTTACTTCAAACTGGTCAACGCAATATTTTGCGCTTTGGATTGATTTTAATGATGACGGTGATTTTGACGACAGCGGTGAGCATCTATGGTCAAGCCCTACAAACACTTGGAGCACTACTACAGGCTCCATCACTATACCGTCAACGGTAAGTTTAGGTTCGTACCGCTTACGTGTGCGTTCTAACTATTCGGCTGCAATCACTGCGGCGCAGAGCTGTTCAAGTTTTATCTACGGTGAGGTACATGATTACACTGTAACCGTCACGACACCGCCGGCATGTCCTGCCCCTGTATTCGCGAGTTTAACGGCTTCTGATACTACGGCTACGTTGATTTGGACCAGTGCGGATACGCTTTTCACAGTAGATTATGGCATCGCAGGTTCAAGCAATGTCCCTACCTCTATTACCGTTACAGATACATTCGTTACGGTGAGCGGATTGTCACCAAATACGTCCTATGAATTTTTCATTGAAACCAATTGTAGCGCAGCCGGAAACGGGTACAGCCAAACAGTAGGTCCTTACATGGTTAAAACGCTTTGTACTGCCCTCAGCACCCCGGTTTATGAAGGGTTCGACAATGATTCTACGGGTGGATTTAGCAATCCCAACGCGCCAGCTTGTTGGTATTATCTTGAAGAATCTGGCGCCGCGGGTTACGGATACATTGATAACGCTACTTGGAGTGTATCGCCGAGAAGTGGTGCCAATTATTATTACCTCTACAACAGTTTCGACGCTTCTTACGAGGCGTTGGTGAGTCCAGCGATCACCGGCCTAGACAGCGGTACGAAGCAAATGGAATTTTATGCAGCGAATACGTCATGGTCTGGTGGTAACGCTCTATACATTGGGACGGTCAGTAATACCTCTTCTTTGTCCACTCTTGATATTATGGATACAGTGTTTGTACCAAATGGCGGCAACTGGACCCAATTCACCATTTATTTTGATGCCTCTACGGGGTACAATATGATGGACGATCATATTGCGATAGTGAGTAGTGATTCAACTACCTACAGTGCCGTTTACATCGACGACATTAGCATTACAAACGCGCCGGATTGTCTACCGCCTTCAGCTATTGCTGTCGGTACCGTCCTCCAGGACAGCGCTCAGATCACATACACTTCGAACGGTATTCAAACCTATTTAGAATACGGCCCTCCAGGATTTGTCCAAGGCACGGGTACCTCTGTGACCGCGAGTGGTTCTCCGGCCTGGTTGACAGGATTGGATAGCAATACGACCTATGACGTCTATGTAGTTCAAATGTGTGCGGACAGTTCTATTTCTCCAGGATTTGGACCGGTTACGTTTAAAACCATGACCTGTTCGCCTTCAAACATGTGTACCTTCACCATTGAATTAACCGATTCGTGGGGTGACGGTTGGAATGGTGCCCTGGTGGAAGTAATTAACGCACAAGGCGGAGTTGAGTATGAACTAGGTGCAAACTTTTTAACCGGTTCTAGCTATATCGAAACCATTAGTGTTTGTACCGGTGGCTCTTATACAATCGTGGTAAGTGATGATGGAAGTTACCCGAGTGAAATTGGCTTGAATGTGGTAAGTGGAGGGGCAACCATTGCTACCTACACCAATACTTCTTCGACAACAGTGGGAACACAAATGGCTGCATTCCAGGCGAGCTGCAATACCCTTTGTCCAAACCCTAAAGATTTAATTTACACCGCCGGTAAGAATGACGTGAATTTCTCTTTCAACCCGAACGGGAATACAGGAACGTTTGTCTACGAGTGGGGCCCACAAGGCTTCGTTCAAGCAACGGGATCGATGGTTTCGTTCATGGATTCCACGACCAGTTCCAGTTTCACAGTGACTGGACTTTCCGCGAATACCTGCTATGATATAATCATGATCGCAGATTGTGGGGGTAACGGTACTTCCGATACGTTGGGTCCTATCCCATTCTGTACCAACAGTTGTGATGCGACAGATCTCTGTACCTATACCATGAGCATGTATGATACCTGGGGCGATGGATGGAACGGTGCAACGGTTGACCTGTATTACAACGGTGCCTATGGACAAACTTTTGGTACTTCATTTACCACAGGCGACAGTATGATTGTTGATTTTGAAGTGTGTGCCGGAACTGAAATTGCTGTTGTAAACGGCGCTCAAGGTTCGTATCCGTCAGAGGTATACTACACACTTTCAAATGCCTCAGGTTCTCAAAACGTTAGTGTTTCTGCCGGGAATTTTAATGCAGGCGCTGTAGATACAGTTATGGCGAACTGTGTTACACCATCTTGTCCTACACCAACTAATGTAGCTGTAGCCAACATGGGAAGCACCTTTGCGGATATTTCTTGGACCGGTGGTACAGGGTCGTATGTGTTCCATTACACGGCCTTTGGCGCTACCAATACGATGATGGGAACATCTACGTCTGCTATGGCTTCAATGACCGGTCTGCAGCCATTAACCAGCTACAATTTCGATGTGGCTGAGGTTTGTGCTGCCGGGGATACCTCATTGCGTATGAATTACCAATTCACTACAGACAGTTGCTCCGCAATCAACGTAGGTAACCCGAACTACAACATTGATTCCATTAGCGCAACGTTCGCTGACATTACCTTTACTTGGGCAGGTGCAGCCGGGTACACGTCCTATTTCATCAACTTTGGTGACGGAACTAACGGATCAGGTACAGGTGCGTCACAAACCCATACATACACAGCCAATGGCCAGTACACGGCAGTATTGAAGCTTTATGGGGATTGTGATACTACGAGCCAACAAATCTTTGTATCGATCCAAGGTATTGGCCTCGAGGAGCATTCAGATTTAAGCGCCCTGGTGGTTTACCCTAACCCAACTCAAGGCCTGCTCGCCATTAATGGTACGCTTGATCAAGCCTCGCCTGTTGCTGTTCGTATCGTGAACTACCTTGGTCAAGTGATCAATGTAGACACATTTGAAGCACAAGCTGGTGGATTTGAAAAGACTTATGATCTAAGTGCTGCTGCGAGCGGCACCTACGTTATCGAAATAGAAACCGCTAAGGGCTTACTGCAAAAAACAGTGGTGGTACGCCATTAAAGTTCTTGCGCGAGCGCGAGTAAGTGCACTTCGGCTTTTGGGTGGGCTTGTAGCACGACCTCTGCTGCTCGCATTAACGAAGACCCTGTAGTTACAGTGTCGTCAATGATAAAGATGAGCGCGTCCTTCGGGACGCGCTTTTTTGTTGCTTGCAGCGCTCCTTTAGTATTGCTCCATCTATGAAACGGATCAAAATGAATTTGGCTTTTTCGGTGCGCAGTTTTTTTTAAGAGCGTCCTGTAGTGTACATCAATACCAGCCTCACGCACGCCTTGAAGTGCGCCGCGGGCCAGCGCTTCGCTTTGATTATAGCCTCGCTTGAAACGGCGCCATAGATGCACAGGCATGGCAGTCACCACCACCGGCCGGCGCTGGCCTTCGAGCGTTTTTAAGATGAGCGGTGAGAGAAAGTATTTACCGAGGACGACACCTAGTGTATAATTACCGCCGTATTTTAAGCTGTAGCAATAGATTTCGACCGGTCCAGTGAAATAAAGAGCCGATCGAAAGGAGGTGGGTTTGGCTGTAGGTAAGGTGCTAGAAAGTACATTGGTACGTTGGGCGGCGATGGAATCTATTTGCGGTGCGCTGCACAAACAGAATTGGCACAGGCTTTGCTCTAAGACGGACAATACGACGTTGCATTGTAAGCATCTTTGCGGGAATACTGCCCTTGTTAAAAAACTTAACCCTCTGGAAAACATTGGAAAGCGGCTTAATGATTAGCTTCGTTACTTAATTAAGATAACAACACACACATGAGTACAGGAAACAAAAAAAGCAAACTAGGACCGGTCTTAATCATCATGGCATTGGCCGTGATCGTATTAGGCGCATTGCTTTATTTACGTAGTGAGGAGAACCACGAGCTGGCTTTAGAAAAGCAATCGTTGACCATGGAATTAGCGGATATGAAAGAAGATCTTGAAGCTCAGGTGGGTCAAAACGATAGTTTGAATGCATTTATTCAATATGAAATGACCCGATTAGGCGGCATGATTGATAGCATCAACGCGGTGAATGTTCAAAATAAAAAGTCTTTAACAAGCTACCGCAGCCGCCTAGGTGCCATGAAGAAGGAGAATGCGGCCTTAGTTGGAAAACTTGATAGCGCCAACGCTGCCTACGAAGCACTGCGTGTTCGCGAGCAATTGGTTGCAGACAGTTTGAATACAGCCATGGATGCAAATGCCGCTTTACGTAATACAAATACAGGACTTACCGAGACCGTTGCTAAAGGAAAGCAATTGGTCATCGCTACTTCGACAACAGAGGCGTTTCGTATCGCAAGTAACGGTAAAATGCGCAGAACACGTCGCGCCAGCAAGGCGGACGGGATAACAGCATGCATTACTTTGGCAAAAAACAGAATTGCAGCGACAGGTGAAGAAACACTTTATGTAAAATGGATTGGTGAAAACGGCAAGCCTGTAGATGCACCAGAACAGAATCAGGCTGTGGTTGGCGGCGAGCAATCTGGTTTTAACGGTAAAGCGGTTGTAAATTTCCAAGGGGAAGCGATCGAAGTATGTATAGACGCGAAGCGTGCCATAGATGCGCCGGTAAAATTGGCATCAGGCATCTATACCCTTGCCATTATGACCGATTCTTATTTAGTTGGAACCGTTGCTGTTGAATTAAAGTAAACTATGAAAAAGCTACTCATTCTTGCGCTTGTAGGCTTCCTTGGAACTTCGTGTGTCAGTACGAAGGTGCACAAGGCATTACAAGATAAATACGAACTCTTAAACAATGAAGCGGACCAATTGCGTCAGAAAAGTGAAACCCGCGCTGCGGAGAACACCGAACTTCAGCGCACTTTGACAGAAGCTCGTCGCGAGAATAAATCGTTGGTGGCAGATACCACAACGAAATTCGATGAAATGCGTGTACTTCAGACCAAATATGATCGCCTGTCAAAACAGTACGATTACTTGCTCGATAACAACAGTTCATTGATCGCGGCCAGTGCTCGAGAGAACAAGGCACTCATGGACCAATTGGGCAGTCTTCAAAACCGCCTTCAAGCCAAAGAAGACAGTTTGAACACGGAACGTTTATTACTAGAAAAAGGGCAACGTAGAGTGAATGAACTGGAAGGCGTGATACGCCGTAAGGACAGCACAGTTGCTTACGTACGCCAGAAAGTGGCAGATGCACTTCTCGGGTTTACCGGCAAGGGACTGACCGTAAATATGCGCGATGGTAAAGTGTATGTTAGTCTTGAAAACAGCTTGTTGTTCGCCCCAGGTTCTTGGGATGTCGCACCGAAAGGACAAGTGGCCTTAGAAAATCTGGCACGCGTACTCGCTGAAAACAATGACATTAGTGTGCTTGTAGAAGGACATACAGATAACGACCCCTACAGAGGACAGAGTCAGGTCCGTGATAACTGGGATTTGAGTGTAATGCGTGCGACAAACGTGGTTAAAATCTTGACGACCAATCAAGGTTTGAATCCAGAACGCATCACTGCAGCAGGTCGCGGAGCGTTCATTCCACTGGTGGATAACGATACGCCAGAAAACAAAGCAATCAACCGTCGTACGGAAATCATTTTGACACCGGACTTAACAGAATTGGCCAACCTATTGGAAGGCGGAAACTAAATCTTACAGGAACTGGGCTTGCACCAGCTCTTCGATTTTCTTTAATCCCACTATGGCAATGTCGTAGTGGGATTTTTCTATTTGGTGATGTCCACTGATGTAGATGGTCTCAAAGCCCAATTTCTCGGCCTCTTTGATGCGCTGCTCTACGCGTGTGATGGGACGAACTTCGCCCGTCAACCCAACCTCTCCTGCAAAACATACCTTGCCCGTAATGGGATCGTCCCCATTCGAACTTAGTATAGCCGCGACAACTGCTAAATCCAGTCCCGGGTCGTCCACCTTTAAACCACCGGTTACGTTAAGGAAGACATCTTTTTGGCCCAATCTGAAACCGCAGCGTTTTTCTAGTACCGCAAGTAGCATATTGAGTCTACGCGTATCGAATCCGGTTGTTGAACGTTGCGGTGTTCCATAAACGGCAGTAGAACAAAGTGCTTGAAGTTCTATGAGCATGGGCCGAACGCCCTCGACCATTACTGCAACGGCATTGCCGCTGAGGCCATCGTGTTGTTTTGTCACGAGCAGTTCGCTAGGATTTTCCACACCATATAGACCGCCTTGTTCCATGGTGTAAAGGCCTATTTCGTGGGTAGAGCCAAATCGGTTCTTGTGTGCTCGAAGAATGCGGTAAAGTAGGTTAGGATCGCCTTCAAATTGGAGCACGACATCCACCATATGCTCGAGAATCTTAGGCCCGGCAATACTGCCCTCCTTATTGATATGGCCGATCAATAACACTGGCGTACCCGTCTCTTTTGCATAACGAATAAAACTGGCGGCACTCTCACGAATCTGTGCCACCGAACCCGGCGTGCTTTCGACGTGTGGAACGTGAAGCGTTTGGATAGAATCTACAATAACCAGATGAGGTCGGACCGATTTTAAGTGGTTGAAAATCGCGTCAGTCTTCGTCTCACTGAGCAAATACAATTCGCTCACCGCTTTACCAATTCGTTCGCCACGCAATTTTATTTGCGAGGGACTTTCTTCGCCGGAAATGTACGCTACGGTGCCACTGAAACTAAGCGCTAATTGCAACAGAAGCGTACTTTTTCCTATCCCCGGCTCTCCACCAAGAAGAGTCACTGATCCAGGCACAACCCCACCGCCTAAAACACGGGAAAACTCAAAATCTTGAATAGGGAAGCGCTGCACACTATGGTGCTCGACATCTTCGATTCGAATGGGTTTGGCAGCAGCTTGCTCACCGCTCCATGCGCGCGGATCCGGTTTGCTTTTTATTTCAACTTCCTCAACGAGTGTGTTCCACTCTTTACAGCCCTGGCATTGTCCCATCCACTTGCTGTGTTGGGTGCCGCACTGGGTACAATTAAAAAT
>Ga0209833_1001686_pt1 | contig 14279 bp, 10 predicted proteins | sample COGITO_mtgs_1105_3_FD_184797 | JGI IMG/M metagenome (GOLD analysis project Ga0209833, IMG submission 184797) | Pelagic marine microbial communities from North Sea - COGITO_mtgs_110506 (SPAdes) (version 2) | ecosystem: Environmental > Aquatic > Marine > Epipelagic ... | reverse complement strand
GACTCGTCTGATTGTGCCGGCAGCGAATGCGGCTGAGGCTGCAGTGGTTGAGGGTCTGGAGGTGTATGGCGTGGATAACCTGCGTCAGGCATGGGATTTCATCACCGGCCAGAGGGTGCTTGCTCCTTATGAGCTGGATAGGAAGCGGCTTTTTGACACACGCCGTCATTATGAGGTGGGGCTAGAGGACGTCAGAGGCCAGCACCAGGTGAAGCGCGCTCTGGAGGTGGCAGCAGCAGGGGGGCATAATCTCCTGATGGTCGGGCCTCCGGGAACGGGCAAATCGATGATCGCCAAACGTCTGCCGACGATCCTACCAGATCTTACCGAGGCGGAGGCGATTGATTCGACCAAGGTGCATTCGATTTCCGGATTGTTGGGCAAGGAAAATGCCCTGTTGGTGACCAGACCATTCAGGGCACCGCACCATACCATTTCAGATGTGGGTTTGTTGGGTGGTGGCACGAACCCTGGGCCGGGCGAAGTATCACTGGCCCATAACGGCGTGCTTTTTCTTGATGAGTTGCCCGAGTTTCGCAGGCAGACGCTGGAGGTGATGCGGCAACCCTTGGAGGATGGGTATGTGACGATTTCTCGTGCTGCGGGAACCCTGAGCTTTCCGAGCCGATTTATGATGGTGGCGGCGATGAACCCATGCCCCTGTGGCTATTATGGTGACCCCAAACGGGAATGCCGCTGCTCGCCGCCAAAGATTGAGAAATACCGCCAACGTATTTCCGGGCCTTTGTTAGACAGGATTGATATTCATGTGGAGGTGCCTCTGGTGGAATACCGTGAGCTGGCGAGCGAAGAGTCTGGTGAGACTTCAGCAGTGGTGCGCGGACGGGTGGAGGCGGCGCGGCAGCGCCAGGTGGAGCGATTTTCCGATCAAGGCAATGTCACTTGCAATGCATCGATGCCGAGCAAGGTGATGCGTGAGCACTGCAAGATTGATGCGACCGCGTCAGGCTATCTTGAGCACGCGATGAACGAGCTGAATTTTTCCGCCCGTGCCCATGACCGGATTTTAAAAGTGGCGAGAACCCTTGCGGATCTTGCCGACAGTGCTGATATTTTGCCAGAGCACGTGCTCGAGGCGATTCAGTACCGTACGCTGGACAGGAAGCTAATGATGTAGCTTGAGTGAAGCTATACTTTACTCAGCGGGATTGTTGCCATCGAGTGGCAGCAAGTAGAGATTACGCCATGAGACGGCGCAGGATTTACCGCCGTGGATCTGTAGTGCGATGGAACCTTGGCCGGGGAAGTTGTCGACTTTCCAGATGTAGTCAGTGCGCAGCTTGCCGTTGAGCCAGGTCTGGAGTTCATTGCCACGGATACGGATAAAGCCGGCGTTCCACCCAGTCGGGTTGAATGCTTTTTGCCCGGTTTTGGAGAGCTCGCGCATGGTTTCTTTGCTGGCTTTTTCTTTGCCAGCAGCACCATCGCGGTTCGGGTAGTGCCAGCCACCGAGGTTTTCCGCGTAGAGCAGGCCGGTCCAATGGCGTTTGGTCTGATCCATCTCGAATTGGATGCCAGCGAATTTTTTAGCGTCGTTGTATTTCGAGTGATACATCAGGCCAGAATTGCCCTTGAGGTGGTCAAAGCGGAACTCAAAGTAGAGTAGGTAGCTATCGTATTCCTCATTCGTGTAGAGGAAGGAGTTGCCTCTGAGATTCTCGCATGTGCCGGAAACGACGCCATCTTTAAGGGTGAATTTGACCTCAGGTTTGTCGTTATGGATTTTCCAATCATCGAGGTTGTTGCCGATGAGGGGTGTAAAGCCGTGTTTTTTGAGTTTTGCGAAATCGACCTTATCGAGCAGAAGTTGTCCGTTGACGGTTGCTGTCGCAGCATCATTGCCACCAGTCTGGAGGGTCTCGAGAGTGTTGCAATCATGAGCATGTGATATGCCGATGTTTGCTACGAGTATGAGTAATAATCTGATTTTCATATTGATGGTTGGTTAATTTAGTTGTTGTTGATGAGACTGTCGAGTTGGCGTCCGTATTCAATATAACTGCGGTAGCACTGGTCCCAGTCGACATCATCAGCCTTGGCGTGGAACACGGTGGCGACGTGCGGCTCGATAGCGATAAAGCCCTGGTAACCCGATTGCTTCAGGTCATCGATGATGGCGGGGATGTAAGCCTGGCCCTCGCCGGGGAAGACGTATTCCGGTTCTACCTCATCATTGAGCGGGTTGCGACAGTCCTTGATGTGGATGTGGATGATGTGCTCACGCACCGCTTGAAAAAATTGCCAAGCATCTTGCCAAGGCTGGGGCTCAGGGATTGATCTGTCTTTCTGGAACACTGGGTTGCCGGTGTCGAAGATGAGTTTCAGCCCGGGCACTTCCTCGATCAGGCGCAGGGTGTGGGCACTGGAGAAGCCACCCCAGTTCATGCAGTTCTCGTGAGCGGTGATCAGGCCCGCGTCGCTGAAGCGCTTGGTGATTTCGCGCAGGCGGCGGAAGCGTTCCTGTTCGTGCTGGTCTTCTCCCCATGGCTCTTGGGCGTAGGACATGATGCGCACAATTTGCGTTCCCAGTCTTTGCATACGGGGGATGCAGCGCTCGACTTCACCGAGGGTCACTTCAAAGTCACTATCGATGTTTTTTGCCCAGCTGCCGATCAGGGAGCCGAACTCGGCGATGCGGATGCCAGCGTCTTCAAGTTGGCCACGGGCCGTGTCGAATTCCGAGTCACTCAGGTCGTGCATGTTTTTGCCATCGATGCCGCGTGCAGAAATATATTGCCAGCCCAGTTCCTGGGTGGCCTTGATCTGGGTAGCCAGATCGGGTGCTGCTTCGTCGGCAAATCCTGTAAATTTCATGCTGTGCTTATTAATACCTGCAGAGTGTTGCCTAAATTTCGATTTTTCCAGTCTCGAATTTTAGCCTGTTCAAGTAGTGAGATTGTTTTTGTTGCAGATGCAAGGGTTGTTACAGGTGAAGGACTTTCAGTTGTCGCATATGGTAAACTTTTTAGTCGCAAAGCGTTTGTAATTTCAAGTGGTGCATCACGTAAAAAAAAGAGAGCATCAAAATGGTTGGTGAAGATTTTCTCTCATCGCGGATACACAAAGCAAGCATCTCATATGTTGAAGATTAAACAGTCCGCATTTCTTCTGTTGGGTTTATTTTGCCTCGGCGTTTGTCCTTGTCATGGACAAGGGGATACCCAGATGCCGAGCAAGCCGAACATCCTCTACATCTTCACCGATGACCAATCGCATCGCTCGGTCTCCTGTTATGAAGAAGCCCGACCTTGGGCACAGACTCAAAGCCGTTGAGGAATTTCGTATGAAGGACGGCGATTTTGTGGACCACCTCCCGGAGGCGAAGCAGGCCAGCCGCAAAGCGGCGATGTCTGATGGCGAATGAATGATGGGCGATGGCCGCGAAGCGGCAGTTCGAGTTGAGAGTTCGAGTTGCAAGTGGATGCTTCGTGCTGGATTTCCAAATTCATCATTCCAAATTCCAAATTTAAGCCGGCCTCTCGGCGTGCCTGCGTGAGCATCCCCCATATGGGCTCTTGCAAGGTGCTCTGCATCACCTAGCTTTGGTATTACATTTCTTGCATTACTTGACATCTTGAGGCGATACGCCGCGTAAGTCTTGAGAGTGCAAGGACGCATCATATACCTTGAACTGCATATCACATGAACCGTCGTCAATTTATCAAAAAGCAGGTGGCAGGCACTGCGATCCTGGCTGCCTCCGGGCTGGTGCATAAAGCGAGTGCTGAGAACTTACCTTCTCCGGATCCAAAGAACCCTGACGTGCTCGATGTTGATGTGCTTGTTGTCGGTGGAGGATCTGCGGGTCACGTTGCCGCGATCCAGGCAGGACGCATGGGGGCGAAGACGGTTTTATTGGAACGCAACTCTCAACTGGGTGGCACCACCACCACCGGCGGGGTATGTTTTCCGGGTTTGTTTCATGCCTGGGGAAAGCAGGTGGTTGGCGGAATCGGTTGGGAGCTGGTGGCGAAGTCGGTGGAAGTGGACGGCAGACAGTTACAGGATTTCACTAAGGTGCATGGCTCGCATGTTCCTTATCATGTTGATATCAATGCGCAGCTCTATTCACTACTGGCGGAGGAGGCCTGTCTGGATGCAGGTGTGTCACTAGCCTACTACCAGTTTCCTCAGAAGGTGGAGCAAACAGCAGATGGCTGGCTGGTCGATGTGGTCGGGCAGGGGGTTGCTTATCAATTGCGCTGTGCCCAGATTATTGACTGCACGGGAGGTGCTGAGGTTGTCGGCATGTTGGGCATGGAGCGCTTGCGTGGCAAAACCCGCCAGCCGGGAACTCATGTGGTGACCTTCAAGGGTTTTGATACAAAAGTCGTCAGAGAGAATGCGGCCCTCATCAAGAAGAAATACAATGAGGCGATTAAAAACGGCACGCTACAAAAAGGTGACACCTGGACGGGCAACATCATGGGGGTGATCGCGAGCACACGTGGCAACACCAACCACATCTTTGGCGCGGATTCTACCAACGCGGCTACACAAACCCAAACCAATCTCGCAGGCCGGAAGTGTGTGTTGCGCTTGCTCAAGTTTTTCAAAACGATCCCTGGAGGCGAAAAGGCATCCATCAATAAGATGATGAATGAAACTGCCAGTCGTGAAACCTACCGCATCAAAGGCGAGACGATGATCACGGTGCATGACTACACTTCCGGCAGGGTTTTTGAGGATGCTCTCTCCTACTCGTTTTATCCAATCGATCTACACGATGAAAAAGGCGTGGTGCCAAGGCATCTCAAACACGGCACAGTTCCCACCATTCCACGGGGTGCGCTCATTCCCAAGGGCTCGAAGAATATCATGGTGGCCGGGCGCTGTGTATCGAGTGATCGCTTGGCGAACTCCGCAGCACGCGTGCAGGCCAGTAGCATGGGCATGGGGCAGGCTGCAGCCGTTACGGCCGTGCTAGCCGCCAGACTGAAGACGACGCCTGGAGAGGTTCCCTTGGAGAAAATCCACGCCGAGCTTAAAAAGCACAATGCGATTGTGCCAGCGAGATCATAGAGCTAGCTTGGCTCATCAGATATGAAGCGAAACGTTGTCTCCCTCACTATTGCCGTTCTTTTTCTGACACTGGCAGTTACGGGGGTGATGGGCTTTTTTCTGCCCTTTAATATTCTAACCGTCTCGGTGCACGCGCTGTTGGGTTTTGTATTCATTGGCTCGATTGCGTTGCATCTGAAGAACAATTTCCGCCAACTCAAAAACTACTTTACCAGTAAGACAGCCCTGCTGGTGATATTCTGCGTGGCAGCTCTGGTCGCGGTGATTTTGATTCAGCCTAAGCCTGTGGTAGCGATTCTGGGGCTGAGCAAAAACCTCGGGCCGGCGGCGGATCGCTTTGAGCTTAAGGACACGAAGGTCGTCTATAACTACACCCCTGCGCCGCATTACAAGATGCAGCTGAACTTCAAGGGGGGCAGCGCCTTTGACGCGGAAAAGCCTCCGCGTGTCGCGATCTGGCTGGAAAACACCTCACGCTATCATCTGAAGACCCTCTATCACAGCAAGGCAACTGACGCGAAACAGAGCCTGCCCTATTGGCATTATAAGAAGAGCGAGTATGAGAAGTACAAGGCAGAGAGCGAAGCGGCGGAGAAGGCTGGCAAAAAGCAGGCCGAGGATGTGGATGCCCTGAGCTCGGCGACACCCAATGAGAGTTTTGATCCGGCGGATTACATCGTTCCCAAGGATCCGGAAAAGGAGACGCCTTATCGTTTGCTCATCGAGATTAATGCACTCGATGATAGCAATGAGCATTACGCGGACCAGCCGTCCTTGGTTTACGTGGTCGAGGTTGATAACAAGCGCCCACGTAGCTATCAGGTGCTCGATCTGGTGGGTTATCCCGAATCTGAAATGGACGAGGAAGAGGGGGAGATCGAGTGGTCACTTCTTTATGCTGATGGAACCATCACCACAGCACATGATCTTTTTGATAGTGCTTTACTGCTCATTGAGCGCACTGAGCCCTTAAAGTGAAGCTGCGATGAAGCGCAAGTTTTTCGTCATTATATTGCTGATGCTGATCAGTGTGGCGGTATTTGTTGCCATCAAGGCAGGAGAAGAAAAAACGAGCTATCAAAGCTTTCAGGGTAGTATCTTCGGCACCCGCTATCAGGTGCAGTATCATGCCCATGAGCAGCTAGGTATGAAAGCCGCGGCGATGCAGGCGCAGGTGGAAAAGCGTCTGCAGCGTATTGATCAGATTGCGTCTACTTGGAAAGCTGACTCTGAAATATCGCGTTATAATCGTGCGGTGGCGAAAGATGACTTTCAACTCTCGGATGAATTACGAGAGATCATCACCTTGTCCGAGCAGCTCAAAGCGAGCACCGGTGGAGCCTTTGATATTCATCATCAGGGTGAAGAGATTGATGTCTCTGCCATCGCCAAGGGTTACGCGGTTGATCGCATCGCTGATTACTTGCATGACGATCTCGATATCCAGGATTTCCTGGTGGAGATAGGTGGTGAGGTCAAAGCCCGTGGTCACAATGCCAAAGCCGATCCGTGGAAGGTGGGCATTTATATCCCTCCCTCCCACTCACACATCGTGGGCCCGCGGGTAACGCTTAGCAATACCTCAATGGCGACTTCGGGTCAGTACTTCAAAGAGGGGCATATCAAGAATGCTACTACCGGCAGTGTGCCTGATCACGACTTGCTATCCTGCACCGTGATTCATCCATCTAACACGAGTGCTGACGCGCTCGCTACGGCACTCTACGTAATGGGGTGTGAGGCCGGCCTTGCCTGGGCGGAAGAAAACAAGGTCAAGGCGATCTTTATCAGGAACGATGGCTCGATCATTAAATCAACACAGGCCCAACCTTAGCCATCTGGCGCTCTCTTCAGGACGAAGAGGCGCGGTGGAATGCTTCTTTTTCGCTGCCAAACAGCGACGACCAGATATTTTTTGTCGTTAGATAAATTGACGTCATGGATCCCGTCGTAGCCTTTCTTTATGAGTTCGCTGGGCATGGTGATGACTCCGTCCATTTCGTATCCACATTCTGATTTGAGGGATTTCTTGAGAAAGCCGATTTTAGCATTAAGTGCCGGAAGCACGGCAGAGCCGTCGGGCAGAAATTGGACGTTGCAAACTTCCAGCCCAGGAGTCGGGAGTTGAAGTTGCTTGCCAGGATGTTTTGTGGATTTGATCGGTTTGAAATTGGGGTCTTGCCAGACGAGACGTTTGTTTCCACGATCCGCTACCACGTATCGGCCTTCGACATCGACGCCAATTCCGTGAGCCGTGCTGGTTTTGTCAAAGCCGTTCCCTCGACCTCCGTGTTTATAGCCGGTGGTCGATCCATCTTGCATATGCAGTTCGTGAAGGACGTTGGATTTATATCCGTCGTAAACGCCCAGATGCTTCGAAAGTGGGGAGCGATTTCCGTCAGAGGCTTTTCCAAGTTGACGATGTTTGACGCTCCAGCTTTCTGCTTTGTCTATGTTGCCATCGAGGTCACAGAGGATGACTTTTTGGGAGTTGTAGACAAGAAGAAGTCGTTCTTCGCCGTCATTATTCTTTATGATGTTGAGGCCGTGAACTCGACCCGGAACCCAGGAGGCGTCCCCAAGAAATCGATCAAATTTGAAGGGAGGGTTTTCATTCGGCGTATAATTGAATCTGGCAAGGGTTCTGGTTTCAGGGTTTTGCTTTGAGCTGTAGTAAGCGACGTAGACTCGGCCCTGGCCATCTACCGCGACTCCGTGGTAGTCCTGAACGTCTTTTTGATGCGCTTCGGGCAATGCGATTCCATTGGGTAGGAACTGCCATTTTCCGTCACCAATAGAGCGTGGTGATTCTTGAGCAACGAGAGGGCTAGCCCATAATAGAATAAAGATGAGTAAGGTTTTTGTGGGCATGGTATGAGATGGTTGTCTTAATGACCGCAATTCCAAGAGGTCGGCTTCGGTCACTGCGTAACGTTGCTCATTCAAATACGATCAGCCAAGTATGCCCTTAATGACCTTGGCGGGCTCGACACCGGTGAGTTTCATGTCGAGGCCTTGGAAGGGGTAGGTGAAGCGGTTGCTGTGCAGACCCAGCTGATGCAGCATGGTGGCGTGCAGGTCGCGGACGTTAACCACGTCCTTGATGGCACTGTAGCCTAGTTCGTCAGTCTCGCCGTAGCTCATGCCCGGTTTCATGCCGGCACCTGCCATCCACATGGAGAATCCTTTGATGTGATGGTCGCGTCCGGCGCCACCTTTGCTGCCTTGATACATTGGGGTACGACCGAATTCGCCGCCCCAGACGATCAGGGTGTCTTCGAGCATGCCACGCTGCTTGAGGTCATTGAGCAAGGCCCAGGTGGCGCGGTCGGTGTGTTCACAGCAGACCTTCATGTATTTATCGAGGTCACCGTGATGATCCCAGCCGCGGTGGTAGAGCTGGATGAAGCGAACGCCCTTCTCGGCAAGGCGGCGGGCAAGCAGGCAGTTGGATGCGTAGGATCCGTCACCGGGGGTAGCGCCATACATATCGAGCGTACTCTGTGGCTCATCAGAGATGTCCATGAGTTCAGGAACGGAGGTTTGCATGCGGAATGCCATTTCGTAAGCGGCGATGCGGGTCTCAATCTCGGGGTCATGGATCTGGCCGAGCTTTTTCTTGTCGAGCTGGATGATGGATTTGATCAGCTCGTCTTGTTGCTTGATGCTGACCCCTTTGGGCCGGCTGAGGTAGTGAACGGGGTCGCCAGCGGCGTTGAACTCCACCCCCTGATAGCGGCTGGGGAGAAATCCTGCTGACCACTGGCGGGATGCGATCGGTTGTGGGTTGCGCCCGCCGACACTGGAGAGAACGACAAAGCCTGGTAAATTTTGGGAGAGCGAGCCCAAGCCGTAGTTGACCCAGGCGCCCATGGAGGGGCGACCACTAATGGCCGTGCCCGTATTCATGAAGGTGTGGGCCGGGTCATGGTTGATCTGCTCAGTGACCATGGATTTGATCACGGTGATGTCATCCGCCATCTTGGCGGTCCATGGCAGGTAGTCGCTAACCATCAGACCACTTTGGCCATGGGGGCGGAACTTGGCCTGGTGACCGAGGACCTTGAGCTCCTTGCCTTGCAGCTGGGCGATGGGTTGCCCCTTGGTGAAGGACTCCGGCATTGCTTTGCCGTCGAGGCGGTCGAGCTCGGGTTTGTAGTCGAAGGTTTCCAGATGCGAGGGACCTCCCGCCATGCACAGGAAGATGACCCGCTTCGCCTTGGGGGCAAAGTGAGGAGAGGATGGGTAAATGTCTGACGCCGCGGAGGCAGATCGAATCCCCATGATGGAGGAAAGGGCTGCTGAGCCAAGGCCGAGTCCGGCCTGGCCGAGAAAGGTGCGTCTTGTTTGGTTGAAGTTCATCGTCATTTAGTTCCGGTAAGTAAATTCGTAGAGGTTGAACAGGCCACGGGCAACGGCGGTCCAGGAGGCGAGTTCGACGGGTTTGATTTCCTTGGCGGCCGGGCTGAGGCCGGAGGTGCTGAGCTGGCCGGCTTCCTTTTCAGCCTGGTCATACTGGTCACGGGTGTCATCAAATAGTTGCCGGAAGATGGCTTTTTCCTCGGTGTCCGGAGTGCGGTTCAGGGCCTGCTGGTAAGCAAAGACAATGCGCTGCTCGAAGGAGTCACCACCTTCAGTAACGATGCGCTGGGCGAAGTTGCGCGCGGCTTCCACGAAGGTCGGGTCATTGAGTAATACCAGTGAGGCATTGGGAGTGTTGGAGCGGGCTCTCTCCGCGATGCATTCTTCGCGGCTGGGAGCATCAAGGGCCTTCATCATCGGGTGCAGGAACATGCGCTGCCAGTGAACGTAGAGGCCACGGCGCCATTGTCTGGGGTCATTGTGTTGCTCGTATTTACGCGGTGGGAAGTTCAGGTGGCGGTAGTAGCCAGCGGGCTGGTAGGGTTTGACGCTGCTACCACCGACCTCATCGACGAGAAGCCCGCTGACCGCAAGGGCGTTGTCTCGGATCAGCTCGGCGGGCAGGCGGTAGCGGGACTGTCGGTCAACCAGAGCGTTGGCGGGGTCTCGTGCGAGCATCTCGGCCGTGGCCAGAGAGGATTGCCGATAAGCACGGCTGGTGACCAGTAGGCGGACGAGTGCTTTCACATCCCAGCCGGATTCGTAAAAGGCCACAGCTAGAGCATCGAGTAGCTCGGGGTTGACCGGAGCTTGGCCCTGGCCGCCGAAGTCGGAGAGGGAGGATGAAATGCCGCGGCCAAAGAAGAGATACCAGAAACGGTTGGCAAAGACGCGGGAGGTGAGTGCTCCGCTGCCCTTGGCGGGATCGGTCAGCCAGTTGGCAAGGTCCAGGCGGGTGGCCCGCTGGCCTTTGGGGAGTTCCAGCTTGCCCATGAATTCCGGAATGGCAGGGGTCACGATTTCCCCACTATCGTCCTGCCAGTTGCCCCGGGGCAGGATACGCATGGTGCGTGGCTCCTCAGCGACGGTGATCATGGTACGTCGGCCTTGCTTTGCGAGTTTCTGGTGTTGCTTGCGAAGGCGGTGGAATGCGTTGAGCTTTTCTTGCGGTACGATCGCCGCGATTTTCTGCTCGGCATCGCTGATCCTTGCCTGCAGAGCCGCTTTTTGTTTGGCATTTTTTAACCCTTTCAACTGGCCAGTCCATTTGCTGCGTAGCAGCTCTAAGTGGCTGAGCTGGTCTTGAGCATGGCGTGGCACGATCTTGGCCATTGCCGCCTCGAGCCGGTCTGCCTTAGGCTGAAGCTCAGGACTGAAGACGACCATCTCTGGTGGTCGAATCGTGGGCAGTATGTTGCCGGTGTAGCCCTTGTCGTGAATATCGGCAAAGAAGGCGGCCATGGTGTAGTGATCCTTGATGGTGTAGGGATCGTATTTATGGTCATGACACTGGGCGCAGCCGACAGTGGCACCCATCCAGACTTCCGAAACATTACGCACCCGGTCAGCAGCATAGATGGCATTGTATTCCTTGGCTTGGATGCCGCCCTCGTGCGAGGTCTGCAGCAGGCGGTTGTAGCCGGAGGCGACTTTCTGCCAAGTAGTCGGGTTGGGCAAGAGGTCTCCGGCGAGCTGCTCTTGGGTGAACTGGTCAAAAGGGGTGTTGTTGTTGAAGGCCTTGATGACGTAGTCCCGGTAGGGCGAGATGTTGTGGTCCTGATCTCCATGGTAGCCGACGGTGTCGGCGAAGCGCACCAAGTCGAGCCAGTAGATGGCCATGCGCTCACCGAAGTGCGGGGAGGCAATCAGGGAGTCGACCAGTTGCTCATAACTGATTTTCTTACTTTGAAAATCGGCGACCAGAGCCGGCTCGGGCGGCAGGCCGGTGAGGTCAAAAGAGAGCCGCCGCACGAGGGTGACGGGGTCGGCATCAGCGGCTGGGGCGAGGCCTTTTTTCTCTAAACGCGCGAGCACAAAGTGGTCGATCCAATTGGCGGGCCAGTCGGATTGTTTCACCTTGGGAGCGGGGTGCTTCACGGGTGCCACGTAGGCCCATGGGTCTTCGTAGACGGCACCTTCCTTGATCCATTGCTTGAGGATTTCAATTTCCTTGGGCTTGAGGGATTTGTGCGATTCCACAGGTGGCATCGGATCTTCCTTGTCGAGAATGCGGATAATGAATTCGCTTTGCTCGGGATCCCCTGGAATAATGGCAGTTTTGCCTGTTTCCTTGAGCTTGGTATAGGCACCCTCTGCAATGTCGAGGCGTAGGCCCGCTTCACGGTGCTTGGAATCCGGGCCGTGGCAGAAGAAACATTTGTCCGAGAGGATCGGGCGCACGTCACGGTTGAAATCAAGCTCCTCGCCGAGGCAGGGGCTGAGCAAAGAGATGCCCAGCCCGATACAGAGCCTGTGGGTATTGCTGGTGATGAATTTCATCTTCAATGATATATATACGTCAAAAAATGGGAAAAAATACTGCTAATCACTCCTTATTTTTTAGGGTGGTGTCGGATGATTGGTACTCGGGGCCGGGGTTGCCATGCCCACGATCGATCATAAATCGACCCAGGCGCCGTCGTTTTGAGCGGATTGGTAAATGGCCTGGATCAGCACCACGGATTTGCGGGCTTCTGCTGCTGAGGTGCTGGGTTCACGGTTTTCGGCAATCGCTTGAACCACTTCTTCGAAATTGCGCTGGTGCTGGTAGGTGTTGATGGCGGTAGGGTCGTTGGCACCGAGGCCTGCTTCTTGACCTTTCATCATGGTGCGCTGTATTTCGGCATCTTCGGCTTGTTCATTTTTGAAGTCCCAGATCTCAAAGGCTTCGTCAGCGAGAAAGACAGAACCTTCCGTGCCAGCAAGTTGGACGCGCGCGGGGTGACCATCCTTGGACCAGCTGCAGGTGGAGGCTTCGATCACTCCGCGCGCACCATTGACAAACTCGATCAGAGCAACGCAGTGGTCTTCAACCTCGATGCGCTCGTGTGCGAGACAGGTGGTATTGGCAGTAACGCGTTTGGCGGGGCCAGCAAGGTAGAGCAGGGAATCGACGGTGTGGATGGACTGGTTCATCAGAGCTCCTCCTCCGTCGAGGGCCCAGGTGCCACGCCAGCCGGCGGAATCATAGTAGGCCTGGTCACGATACCACTTGATGTAGGCGGAGGCACTGGCAAGGGTGCCGAAGCGACCTCCATCCGCTGCTTTTTTAAAGGCATCCATGCCGGGGTGAAAGCGGCGGTTGAGCACCGCGGCCAGGGTCTTGCCATTGGCCTTAGCCGCTTCCATGAGCTGGTCGATGCGCTCGGTGGTGACTTCCAGGGGTTTTTCGACAATGGCGTGCTTGCCTGCCTTGAGGGCTGCCAAGGTGGGATCAAGATGGGCTCCACTCGGGGTTCCCACGGTGACGATCTCGAGCTCCGTGTCCGCGAGGAAGGCATCGATGTCGGAGTAGGCTTTTGCACCGAACTCCGAGGCGAGTTCTTCGGCGCGATCCTGATTGCGGTCGAGGATGGAGTGCAGGGATCCTCCAGTCATGTCGCGGATGGCTTGAGCGTGAAAGCGGCCGATCATGCCTGCTCCGATGATTCCGAATTTCATGGTGTGATGTTATTGTTAGAGATTGGATTTGGTTTTACGGTCCTTGGCGCGTTCGTTGATGAAGAGCTGGTGGAGTTGTTCGACTTGTTCGGGGTGTTTCTTAGCGAGGTTTTTGGACTCCTTGGCGTCTTTGTTGAGATCGTAAAGCTGCCAGTCAGATTTCTTGGGTTCATTCTTGCCGTAGTGGACAAGTTTCCAGTCCCCCAGGCTGAGCGCCCACCTCTTTCCCGGTTTGCCCCAGAGTTGGTAGATCATGCGGGTGGGGGGGTCTGCTTTGGTGAGGAAGAGGGCAGAGTTGTCGGTCCCATCAAATTTAGGTTGCCCTTGTGGAGCTTGTGGCTCGATGCCAATAAAACCACCGATGGTTTTCATCCAGTCGACAACGTGGACTGGGGTGTCGATGTTGCGGGCGGGTATTTTGCCGCGCCAGTGGACGAAACCCGGAACACGGACACCGCCCTCGTAGGCGTCACATTTGTTGCCGCGGAAGGGGATCTCTTGGTTGAAGTCGGTGAGCTTGAGGTCATCGGGGTAGGCGTTGCCGGGCCAGTTGACCTGGGGGCCATTGTCCGAGGTGAATAGAATGAGGGTGTTGTCTCGCTGGCCGGATGCGTCGAGGGCTTTGATGACCTGACCGATGCCGTGGTCGAGGTGGTAGAGGACGGCGAGGAAGAGGCGTTTTTCAGGGTCTGGCTCAGACTGGATGATGCCCTCGGGGTCATTGAACCATTTGATCTTGTCTTCATTGAGCCAGCGCTTCGGGTTATCGGGGTCGAGCTGGGTGGGGGTGTCGACAAACTCACCGCGCTCGTCAAGTGGGGTATGCGGGGCGTGGTAGGCCAGATAGAGGAAGAAGGGCTGATCAGATTCTTTATTTTCTTCGATGATGCGGACGGCTTCGTCAGTAACCAGGTCGGTGACATGTACGCCGTTTTCATAGCCCTCGATGATTTTGCCATCGCGGTGCCATGTCACCTCGAATTCGGGTAGGCGCGCGCGGTAGCGGTGGTCATAGTAGCCGACCCCCCCGGCGAAGGATCCGTAGGAAGAGTCAAAGCCGTGGTGATGAGGTCCGTGCTCTTCCGCAACCCCCATGTGCCATTTGCCGGAGAGGTAGGTTTGGTAAGCGTTGGCTTTAAGGAAAGTGGCGAGGTTGAGCGTGCCGTGCGGAAAAACGGGTTCGTTGCTGGCGGTGAGTCCGGCATTGCCGAAGC
>Ga0209833_1001677_pt1 | contig 14330 bp, 8 predicted proteins | sample COGITO_mtgs_1105_3_FD_184797 | JGI IMG/M metagenome (GOLD analysis project Ga0209833, IMG submission 184797) | Pelagic marine microbial communities from North Sea - COGITO_mtgs_110506 (SPAdes) (version 2) | ecosystem: Environmental > Aquatic > Marine > Epipelagic ... | reverse complement strand
GTTTTCGTTGTGAGTACCACCCGTATTGTTTACAGCCCCTCCTTCAGAAGCTGTAACTGTTAACGTGTACTTTACAGTTGGTGTTGGAGCATCTGGAATAGTACTATCCTTGGAACAAGAGTATATAAATAGAAATAAAGAAAATATAAGTAGAGAGCTTTTAAGAAGAAATTTCATAAACAAAGTATATAGCTCAAATATACTACACTTTTAATTAGCAACTATTACTGAATAGGATATGCCTGTTATTGAATAAATAAAGGTCAAGTGGTAATTATGCTTTTTAGCCCTCACTTTAGCTGTTGCTTTCGGTGGGGATTTTTTATTTAGTTGCCTAGTAATATTTTCTTTAGTTCAGCTGCTCTCTTGTCAAAATCTTCTTGGGTTATTATTCCCATTTCGAGATACTCTTGAAGTTCTTTGATTTTAACTAATGCTTGGTTTTTTGTCATTTTAGCATTAGGGATTAAATAGATTCTTGTTAACTTAGAAGGTGTGTTATAAGCTGGAGGTCTCCAAGTTTCATTGTCAAATTCAATTTCAATACCTTTCCTTTTAATATATTCAGCAACCCTCTTTTCAAGCCTCCTCGCAATGGACTTTCTAGTCTTAAAACCATTCATTGAAGTTTCAATAGCATATAATTTACCGTCGTGTTCCCGAACACCCTCTTCATCGAGCCAACCCAAAGAATTATCTTGCGTTTTAATATCCGCATTCAAATTAATTGTTTGTGCAGATAATCCAAAATAAAATTGTAGGAACAAGAAAGCAAGTAACTTTTTCATATATCGAATTTATCAATACAATATACAAAACTGTTTTTAAAGCTTGTAAATAAAGGTCAAGTGGTAATTATGTTTTGTAGCCCACACTGATGCAGTTGCTTTTAGTGGGGGTTTTTTATTTTATTTGTTTAACAAGAGCGCTAATAAGTTTTTCTGCAACCTTATCTGCATTTTTCCCAAAACCACCTCCTTTTCTTGACGCTATCGCCATGATTTTTCCAGTTGATGAGTCCGTTATTTTAATATTTGCAGACTTTACAACCCAACCCATCATAGAGTCATTATAATCTTGAAAGGTAATTTCAACGATATATTCTGTATCAACATATGTTGTTTCAGAAACTGCAACATCTTGCTGTATTTCCGAGTCAAAGGAAATTTTATTGGACATTTCCTTTTTTCTTTTAGTTGCAACACTTTCTGATAGAACATTAAAGCCTTCCATCAGCAAGTAATTTTCACATATCCCTGGAAAATTTGAGTTAGAATACTGACTAATCAAAACCAAATTTGCTTGTCTGTCAAAACCAGGGAAAACTTTCGCTTTGTATTTTTGAGAAAATCCAACCATAGGAACTAACAATAAAAGAAGAAGTAACTTTTTCATAATATCTTATTTATCAATACAATGTACAAAACTATTATTTCCAAAGCTTGTTTTTGTTAGAGTAGCTAAGGTATTTGGCTTAGAGAGAAGGATTGGTTAGATAATATACCCATTTGAGCAGCACAGTCCCAAAAGGAAAACGGATTTAAATTGAGAGGGTGGGGTTAATATTGAAGCTTTTAGGCTGGACTTTTTAGGCTTTATAATGCTGGCCGTACAATAATCGTACAAATATATAAATAAAAAACCCTAACATATTGATTATAAATATATTAGGGAATCTTTTTGCGGAGAGACAGGGACTCGAACCCTGGCGACAGTCACCCGTCGACAGTTTAGCAAACTGCTCCATTACCACTCTGGCACCTCTCCTTTGGTTTCTGATAACAGAAGTGCAAATGTAATTTTTTAAATAATATCAAGCAATGGTTTTTATAAAAATTCTAACTTAATTTATTCCGGATATTCGATCCGCAAGTTATAGATATTAATGAGCTTATCAATAAAAACTTTTTTAACAATTTCAATCTCTGCTAATGTGATGTTTGAATTCATGAACTGTTGATCCTCCAATTGCTGATTTACAATTTTATTTACAAAATCCTTAAGCAACTCAACTGTAGGTTCTTTAATGCTTTTAGAGGCTGCTTCAACGCTGTCAGCCATCATTAAAATTGCAGTTTCTTTAGAAAAGGGTTTAGGGCCTGCGTACGTAAAGTCTTCTTCAATAGCTGCTCCATTGAGCTCCACTTGTTTCTTATAAAAATAATACACCTTAGATGTTCCGTGGTGGGTTCTGATGAAATCTACCACCCGATCCGGAAGGTTAATTTTCTTGGCAGCCTCTACACCTTTTATAACATGATCTATGATAATTTGAGCGCTTTCTTGTGGTGAGATTTCATTATGTGGTGAACTACTTCCTCGTTGGTTTTCACTAAAATAAATAGGATTATTTATTTTACCAATATCATGATATAACGCTCCGACTCTAGTTAGCAATGCATTTGCACCTATTGCGCTTGCTGCTGACTCGGATAAATTTGATACTTGTAATGAATGATGAAATGTTCCAGGTGCCTTATCAGAAAATTCCTTGAAAAATGAAGAATTAGTGTCAGACAGTTCTAGAAGTGATACGTCAGACACTAAATTGAAGAGCTTCTCAAATAAATATATTAACGGCTGAACAAAAAGAGTAAACACCCCATTCAATATAAAAACACCAAGTACGTTTAATGAAATTCCCTGAACTCCACCCTCATGAATAATAAAAAAAGCAAAATAACCTAACAAGTATATAGAGATGATTTGACCTATCGAAATAAATAAATTTGCTCTTTTGTATAATTCAGAGACTGAAAGTATCGTGACAATTCCAGCCATTATTTGAAGGAAAATATACTCAAAACTGTTAGGTACAATGAATCCAAGTAAAAGCACTGTTAGAACGTGTACAAAAAGTCCTACGCGGGCATCAAAAAAGGCTTTTAAGATTAAAGGAAGAATGCAAATTGGAACAATATACAGAAAGGAACTATCGAAATTCAAGACTGTAATAGTACTCGCAATAATCAACAATACATTACAAAAGATGAAAGTAAGTTTGGTGTTATTGTCATAGATTATAGGGCGGTATTTATATATAAACAACATCAACATCATTAGCGTTAAGCCTACCAATATCGAATATCCAAATAAGATCCAGTAGATGTTTGCATTGGTATATAGGCGTGTGTCGTATTGAAGTTTTAACGACTCTAATTCTTGAAAATTTTCATCATCGACCAATTCACCTTTAGATATCAAAATAGATCCTGTTAAAATTAAATCGCGGGAAATTGAAAGCTTTGAATATGCATCTTCTATAAGTTGCTTATTAAAACGAATATCATAAGTTAAGTTAGGGCTTATGATATCAAACAAAAGGTTATAATATTGGCCTTTATAACTCGAAAAAGAAGACGAAACCATTCTTTTTTCTATAAATCGTAATAATTCTTCGGGCTTTAACAACTGATCGAAGTCAAACTCTGTTTCTGATCGGTCTTGAATCAATCCAACCTTAGATCCACCATCGTGTTTATAATTTAACGGAAGTACACCTGTGCTATATATTTGACGAATTAGACTTAACCCGTATTCAAAATGCTCGGTGTAACGGGATGAATTCAAAGGAAAACTGAAGTAACTCGAGAAGTTCTTTGAGTATGTAGCTTCAACTTTTTTTAATATTGATTTGTCTTGATTAAAATAAGTCGGTAATTCCTTCTTAAGTTGCTCTCGTTCTAGCAAAACCTCTTCATCTGTCTTTAAAATCACAAAATCAAAAGGGGTCACTAAATTCTCATACTCCCATGTTTCACCTTTTCTAAACTCGTATTTAAACTGACCTTTTTTTGGGAATAAATAAACAATAAACAAACAAGAAAATACAAACAAGAACACTTTGTAAATAATTGATTGGTAATTAAAAAAAGACTGTAGTAATTTTTTCATAAAATAAATACTTGAACTATAGAATCGGTTTACATAAAAATCATAAACTAGATTCTCAAAGGTAAGAAAATGATTACTTCAAACTTATTTTAAAACTTCATCTCTTCATATGGATTAAAATTGATTATTTTAGCAGTAGTATTAAAGAGTTTATTATTAATTATACTATTTGATTTGAAGTACGGTATTTGTCCTTTAGGAATTATTCCTCTTAGAATTGATTATAATCACAGAAGTGAGCAAGTTTCGCAACTCTTATATGGAGATTGTTTTAAAATCATTGATCAACGAAAAGGCTGGTTTAAAATTCGAAATCAATGGGACAGTTACGAAGGGTGGATTACCAGTAATCAATGCCAAGAAATTCCTGAAGAAGTTTACAGAAGTAATGCTGACCTTGAACTAAAGCATTCTTCTAATCTTATGGATTATATAAGTTTGCCTAATTCAGAATTATTTCCAATCCCACTGGGGAGTGATCTTAGGCAGCTTGGTTTTCTTAAACATAAATTTGAAGGAGAATTTTCAACTTTAAGGAGAAAAGATCAGTTGATTAGTACAGCTTTTTCCTATTTAAATGTCCCTTATTTGTGGGGAGGTAAGTCACCGCTAGGAATTGATTGTTCTGGTTTTACTCAAATGGTATATAAACTTAATGGAATTGTCCTTAAAAGAGATGCCTCACAGCAAGCTAAGCAAGGAATTATGATGAGCTTTCTTGAAGAAAGTGAACCTGGTGATTTAGCTTTTTTTGACGATAAAGAGGGTGCCATAACTCATGTTGGTGTCTTACTTCAGGATCATAGGATTATTCACGCTCACGGAAAAGTTAGAATCGATGCTATAGATCAAACTGGAATTTATAATAGAGAATTACAATATCATTCGCATAAGCTTAGAATGATTAAGAAAATCGTGTAAACAAAAAACCTTCAATATTGGTGGTTTTCTTGTTTAATAAATTCAATATTCACTTATTCGATAGACTCCAAAAGTTTCTTCATTTCCATAAACCCTTCAGTGTTCCCAAGAGTTCCATAAATGTTTTTAAGTGTATTTATAGCCTCGAAATTACCTTCAACTAAATCTATAAATTTTCTAAGAATTGGAACACATTCTAAATAAACAGCTTCTCTTTTCTCTGTAAGAATCTTATATTTAGCGTTTTCTGCTCTAGTGTTACCTAAAGAATTCATTTCTTCAACAATTCTGGTTTCTTCTTCTAAAATTAATGCAACAAGGTTCAAATAACTGTTTTCCATTTTAGGATCTAAAACAATAGCTTTTTCATAGTATTTTCTAGCATTTTCTTTATCACCTAAATCACTTGATACAACGGCAAGATTAAAATATAAAGTTCCATTTTCAGGGTCTTGAGAAATTGCTTCACCCATTAGATCCTTAAATTTTTCTTTTTCTCCTAGCTCAATATAAATATTTGCCTCTGTTAGAATCAAACCTAGATCACCAGGGTTCTCTGCACGAGCATCTTTAACAGCTGCAATAGCTTTGTCTTTTTGACCTAACTCATTGTAAATTAAGGCTATGTTTTTAACTATTTCAGGGAACTTAGAGTCTGTATCTTCTGTTCTAAAGTTCGTGTAATCTTTGGATTTCTGAAAAATATTATACTCAGCCATAGTTACTACCCTTTCTATATTACCGTTAACTTCAGTAACATAATACTCGGTCTTTATTCCATCATACTTTATCTCTTTTAAAATGTTGTAGTATACAAGAGCTAATTCGTAATTTGGAGCATTTACGGCATTTGACGCAGCAAAATATAAATAATCTATATTACCTACAGGATCAATTTCATAGGCTAAATAAAGGTTTTTTGCAGATAACAGATAATCATTATTTTCAGATTGCTCAATTGCAGCAGCAACAAGATCAACAATCAAAAGTTGTTTTTGGTTTACTATACTTAGCTTTAATTTTGGGTCTTTTTCTGCCATTATTAAGAAATCATAAGAAGCTTTGAATTCTTTTTCGGATAAAGCAATTTGTGAACGCAACAGATTGTATGGAGCTGCGTACTTTAATTCAGCACTTTCAAGAACCGATTGATTAGCATCTAGAGAAGCACCTGCTTCGGCAGTTTTACCAGCTTTAAATAGTTTTTGAGCAGACTTTAATTCTTTTTTTTGTGCCCAACTAAAAGTCACCACTAGGGATAAAAAGATTGTAAGTAAATGTTTCATGGTGTAGGGTATTTTTTATTTTTAATTTATTCGTTATTTGTATCTTCAGTTTCTGTGGTCGGAAGCTCTTCCCCTTCTGTTATTTCAGGAATTTCTTCGTCATCCTTCATTACTTTTGCAACGGCTGCAATAGTGTCAGATCCTTTAAGGTTTATCAATTTAACTCCTTGAGTTGCTCTTCCCATTACTCTCAAGTCAGCTACATCCATTCGAATTGCTATTCCAGACTTGTTTATAATCATAAGGTCATCAAGGTCACTAACGTTTTTGATAGAAACCAGATCTCCTGTCTTTTCTGTTATAGATAGAGTTTTAACTCCCTTTCCGCCTCTGTTTGTGGTTCTATAATCTTCTAAACTAGAACGCTTACCGTACCCGTTTTCAGAAACTACTAAGATTTCGGTTTCAGAATCACTCACCGCAACCATTCCAATAACTTCGTCATTTGGACCGCCTAATGTTATTCCACGAACTCCAGATGCATTACGACCCATTGGGCGTGTTTTGTCTTCTTCAAATCGAATGGCTTTACCAGACTTAACTGCAAGTAAAATTTGACTGTTACCTGTTGTTAGTTTAGCTTCTAGCAATTCATCTTCGTCTTTAACTGTGATGGCGTTAATTCCATTGGCTCTTGGACGAGAATATTGCTCAAGTAAGGTTTTCTTGACCTGACCCTTTTTGGTTGCCATGATTACATAATGACTGTTAATATAGTCTTCGTCTTTAAGGTCTTGCGTATTAATAAAAGCTTTTACTTTATCGTCTTGCTCAATGTTGATCAAGTTTTGAATTGCTCTTCCTTTAGCAGTCTTAGATCCTTCTGGAATTTCATAAACCCGCATCCAAAAACACTTACCCTTTTGGGTAAAGAACAGCATGTATTGATGGTTAGTACCAACGAACAGATGCTCTAAGAAGTCTTCATTTCGAGTTGTAGATGCCTTTTGACCAACCCCGCCTCGATTTTGAGTTTTGTATTCAGTTAAAGGAGTACGTTTGATATAACCCGCATGTGAAATTGTAATGACTACTTTCTCATCTGGAATCATGTCTTCCATACTGAAGTTTCCGCCGGCAAATTCAATCACAGATCTGCGTTCATCTCCATACTTATCTTTAATTACAAGAAGCTCGTCTGTTATGATTTGCATTCTACGATCTTTTTTATCTAAGATATCTTTAAGATCTTCAATGGTTTTCATTAATTCATCATACTCTGAACGTAACTTATCTTGTTCTAACCCAGTTAGCTGACGTAATCGCATTTCTACGATTGCCTTAGCTTGAATTTCAGATAACTTGAAATTCTCAATTAATTTTGCCTTGGCTTCATCTGCATTAGAAGAAGAACGAATCAAAGCAATTACCTTATCTATATTGTCAGACGCTATGATTAGACCCTCTAATACATGGGCTCTTTCTTCAGCTTTTCTTAGTTCATATTTTGTTCTACGAACAACAACCTCATGTCGGTGCTCAACAAAATAATGAATCATTTCTTTAAGATTCAATAATTGCGGACGCCCTTTAACTAAAGCAATGTTGTTTACACTAAAAGAAGATTGAAGTGCAGTGTATTTATATAACTTATTTAGAACGATGTTAGGAACTGCATCCCTTTTTAGGATATAAACAACCCGCATACCGTTTCTGTCAGATTCATCTCGAATATTAGAAATACCGTCGATTTTCTTGTCGTTAACTAATTCTGCGGTCTTTCTAATCATTTCCGCTTTATTGACTTGGTAGGGGATTTCAGTTACAATGATACACTCACGTCCTTTTACTTCCTCAATAATAGCCTTAGCACGCATTACAATTCTTCCTCTACCGGTATGAAAAGCTTCTTTTACACCATCATAACCGTATATGGTTCCTCCTGTCGGGAAATCTGGCGCTTTGATGGTTTGAATTAATTCATCAATAGAAATGTCATTATCGTTGATATATTGTATTGTACCGTCAATAACTTCAGTGATGTTATGAGGCGGCATATTGGTTGCCATACCTACAGCAATACCCGAAGCTCCGTTTATTAGAAGTGTAGGAACTCGAGTTGGAAGTACTTTAGGCTCCTTTAAGGTGTCGTCAAAGTTAAATTGATGATCTACTGTGTCTTTGTCAATATCAGCTAGTAAATCCTCTGACATTTTACGCATACGCGCTTCCGTATAACGCATTGCAGCTGGACTATCGCCATCTACAGATCCAAAGTTACCCTGACCATCAACTAATAAGTAACGTAAACTCCATTCTTGAGCCATACGAACCATTGCGTCGTAAACAGAAGTATCACCATGTGGGTGGTACTTTCCTAGAACTTCTCCAACAATTCTAGCTGACTTTTTAAAAGAAGTACTGGAGCGTATACCCAATTCGTGCATTCCAAATAAAACACGTCGATGTACTGGCTTTAAGCCATCCCGAACGTCGGGAAGTGCACGTGACACAATGACAGACATTGAATAATCAATGTAAGCCGATTTCATTTCATCTTCAATGTTAATGGGTATCAGTTTTTCGCCTTCAGCCATAAATTTGTTTTTTTTTAATCCTATCTGCTAAAATATGTATTTAAACCATAAATATTAAGCGAAATTTCACTTTTTGTAACTGAATTTATCAACATTATTTTGCACAACAATATGAAAAAAATAACGGTCTGCTGCTTTGGTATTTCAAAAATATTTTGTCTATTAGCTTAAGTGTATATTCTAAATGGAATAGTTTTTGTATTGATATAATGAAAAAGAAATAGAATACCTATGGATGATAATTTTTCACCAAGAGTAAAAGATGTAATTTCTTACAGCAAGGAAGAAGCTTTACGTTTAGGCCATGATCATATTGGCACTGAGCATTTAATGCTTGGTATCCTCAGAGATGGGGGTGGAAAGGCGATATCAATTTTTAATGCAGTTGATCTTGATCTTGAAAACTTGAGAAGAAAGGTTGAGATTTTAAATCCTGCACTATTGGATAGTTCTGGAATTGGAAATTCAAAAAAAAACCTTCACCTTACACGTTCTGCAGAAAGAGCACTTAAAACTACATTTTTAGAAGCTAAGTTATTTCAAAGCGATCTAATCAATACCGCTCACCTACTTTTGTGCATCCTTAGAAACGAAAATGACCCCACTACTAAGCTTCTCGAAAAATTAGACATTAATTATGACCTCGTAAAAGAGCAGTTTAAACTTTTACTTACTTCGGATACGGACTACTCAGACTTCAATACCTCTGCTTCTTTTCCTGATGAAAAAGAAGATGATGCAAGCGCTGGTAAAGATAATCCTTTTGTACCCACTTCAGAGAGCGCTAAAAGTAAAAAGTCAAAAACACCTGTTTTAGATAATTTCGGAAAAGATATTACTGCGCTTGCAAGGCAAGATAAACTCGATCCAGTTGTAGGTAGAGAAAAAGAAATTGAACGGGTTTCACAAATATTAAGTAGACGTAAAAAGAACAACCCCCTGTTAATTGGAGAACCAGGTGTAGGTAAATCTGCAATTGCAGAAGGCCTTGCGCTTCGCATTATCGAGAAAAAAGTTTCTCGTGTACTTTACGGGAAACGACTTGTTACTTTAGACTTAGCCAGTTTAGTGGCTGGAACTAAATACAGAGGTCAGTTCGAAGAACGAATGAAAGCCGTAATGAATGAATTGGAAAAGAATAGTGACATCATTCTATTTATTGATGAAATTCACACCATTGTTGGTGCTGGTGGAGCAACCGGAAGTTTAGATGCTTCCAACATGTTTAAACCTGCTCTTGCACGTGGCGAAATCCAATGTATTGGTGCAACGACTCTTGACGAATACAGACAAAGTATTGAGAAAGATGGTGCGTTAGAACGTCGTTTTCAAAAAGTAGTTATAGAGCAAACAACCGTAGAAGAAACTATTGAAATACTTCAAAACATAAAAGATAAATACGAGAGTCATCACAATGTTTTTTATACAGATGAAGCAATTATTGCATGTGTAGAACTTACAAGTCGTTATGTCTCCGATCGTTTTCTACCAGATAAAGCAATTGATGCTTTAGACGAAGCTGGATCAAGGGTGCACATAAACAACATGAATGTTCCACAAGATGTTATAGATCTTGAAGAAGAACTGGAAAGTGTTAAAGCTCACAAGAATGATGTTGTTAAAAAACAAAAATACGAGGAAGCGGCTAAACTTAGAGATGATGAAAAAAGAGTAGAAAAAAACCTTTTGACTGCTCAAGAAAAATGGCATGAAGAATCTAAATTAAACCGTGTAGAGGTTACTGAAACACATATTTCTGATGTGGTTTCTATGATTACAGGAATACCCGTAAATAAGATTGTTAAATCAGAAAAAAATAAACTTTCAAAACTTACTGAAATTATAGGTGCTAAACTTATAGGGCAAGAAGATGCTGTTGAAAAGGTAGTTAAAGCCATTCAGCGTAATCGTGCAGGCCTTAAGGCAGTTGACAAGCCAATTGGCTCATTCATATTTTTAGGTCAAACTGGAGTTGGTAAAACACAACTTGCGAAGATTTTAGCTAGCGAAATGTTCGAGTCTGAAGAAAACCTTATTCGGATTGATATGAGTGAATACATGGAGAAGTTTGCTATATCTCGTTTGATAGGTGCACCTCCAGGTTATGTTGGCTATGAAGAAGGTGGACAATTGAGTGAAAAAGTTAGACGTAAACCCTATTCTGTTATTTTACTAGATGAGGTAGAAAAAGCCCATCCAGATGTTTTCAATATGCTACTTCAGGTACTAGACGATGGATTCTTGACCGATAGTTTAGGTCGAAAAATTAATTTTCAAAATACGATAATAATAATGACCTCTAATATTGGAGCTCGAAGACTTAAAGACTTTGGTACTGGAGTTGGTTTTTCTACTGCTGCGCAAAAAGCACAAACAGACGATATAGAACGGAGCGTAATTGAAGGTGCTCTCAAAAAGACCTTTGCCCCTGAATTTTTGAATCGTGTGGATGATATCGTTATTTTTAATGGTCTTGAAAAAGAAGACATCACGAAAATAGTAGATATCGAGCTGGACAAACTCATGAAAAGGATTAAAAAGCTTGGATATCAAATGAAACTATCTAAAAAAGCAAAAAGCTTTATAGTTGAAAAAGGGTTTGATAAGAAATACGGAGTAAGACCTTTATCAAGAGCAATTCAAAAATATCTTGAAGATATTATTGCCGAAGAAATTGTGAATAACCGAACAAAAGAAGGTGATCTATTTAGTCTTGATTGGGATGAGAAATCAGAAAAATTATCTCTCGAGGTAAACGCATAAACAAATAACACCATCATTTTTACGAATAATTCATAAAAATGATGGTTTTTTTATGCAAAAAAAACTGCTAATTAGTTTCAAATCAGGCTGATTTAAATTAATTTTGTTTTATGAAGTTTCAAAACATGTTTATTTCAAGTTTAAAAAAATTTAATACAACTGTACTATTCACTTCTAACACCCTTACTTCAACTACAGTAATGACCCCATAGGGGTATTTTAAACATATAACCTGTAGCTCTTGAAATTAGTTCAAAATAAATATTATAATACCTACATAAAAACTGTGTTTTCTAACCTAGAAAACCTGATTTTTAAGGTGTCTCAAAATATAGTCTCATGAAAATTCTAAAATTTGGCGGAACATCTGTTGCCAATTCCGTAAACATAGAAAAAGTATGTTCTATACTATCTTCTGAAAATGAAACCAATGTAGTTGTTGTGTCTGCTCTTGGAGGAGTAACCGACTTACTTTTAGAAGCACTAGAACAAGCTGCAAATGGGGATTCAAACTTCTCGAAAACACTCAAAAAGATTGAAGAACGCCATCTAGAACCAATTAGAGCAAGTATTCCTGCTGAAAAACAAAGCAGCGTAATCAGTTTTGTGAAAGCAGAATTAAACCACTTAGAAACAATCCTCGATGGGGTTAGTATGCTTAGAGAAATAACTCCAAAAACAACTGCAAAAGTTACCTCTTTCGGAGAATTACTATCAAGTACTATTATTTATGAAATATTAAAAAACAAAGCTTTAGATGTTGTTTTAAAAGACGGTAGAGAACTAATCGAGACACAAGATCAGAACCATAAATCTACTGTTAATTGGAAAGCTACACAAACCAAGATTGATTTTTTTTTCAAAACCAATTCCGCCAAAACAACCTTAGTTCCAGGGTTTGTAGCACAAGATTCTGATGGTAATTCTTCTACCTTAGGAAGAGGAGGCTCTGATTTTTCTGCTGCTATTTTAGCTTATGCACTAGATGCTGATGTTTTAGAAATTTGGACAGATGTAAGCGGTATGTATACTGCTAATCCTAAGCTAGTTAGGCAAGCAACTCCAATTGAAAAGCTTTCCTACCTAGAGGCTATGGAGTTATCTCATTTCGGAGCAAAAGTAATATATCCACCAACACTTCAGCCTTTAGTAGAAAAGCAAATTCCAGTTTTAATTAAAAATACATTTGCTCCAGCGGACAAAGGAACAAGAATTGATCATACTGAAAAAGAAATAAACAATACAGTAATAAAAGGCATTAGCCACATTCCACAAATTAGTTTAATCAGTCTTGAAGGAAGCGGAATGGTAGGTATTCCGGGTTTCTCCAAACGCTTATTTGAAGTATTATCTATAGCCAATATTAACGTAATAATGATTACACAGGCTTCCTCTGAGCATTCGATCTGCATTGCCGTTCGAAATGAAGACGACAAAGAAGCTAAACGTGTTATAGATAATGAATTTGCCTTTGAAATATCTTTACAAAAAGTTGCCATGGCAAAAATTGAAGACAACTTAGTAAACATTGCTGTTGTCGGAGATAACATGAAAAATCATCAAGGGATTAGCGGAAAAATGTTTAGCTCATTAGGAGCTAATAATGTAAACATTCGAGCAATTGCACAAGGTGCGTCTGAACGAAATATTTCTATAATGATCAACAAAATAGATACACAAAAAGCTTTAAATACACTCCATGAAACTTTCTTTGAGAACGACATTAAAGAACTTAACTTATTTGTAGTTGGTTTGGGTAATGTTGGAAGTAAACTTTTAGAGCAAATTCAAAAACAGGAAAATTACTTAAGAGAAAACTTATTACTTAGAATTCGGGTAATTGCAATTTCTAACTCACGAAAAATGGTTCTAGGCAATGATGCGCTTGATCTTGAGCATTGGAAAAATTCTATCGAAAATGGAGAAGCTGCGGATATGAATCAGTTTTTTCAACACGCAAAAGGATTAAATTTACGCAATAGTATTTTTGTTGACAACACTGCGAACGCTTCAATTGCTTATGAATATGAGCGTTATTTAAACAACAATATCGGAGTAGTAACTTGTAATAAAATCGCTTGTGCAGACACTTTAGATCACTATGTCAATCTAAAGAAATCTTCTCGTAAATACGGAAGTCCGTTTCTTTTCGAAACAAATGTTGGAGCAGGATTACCAATTATTGACACATTAAACAACTTAATTGCATCTGGAGATCAGGTCATAAAAATCGAGGCCGTTTTATCAGGAAGTTTAAATTTTGTTTTCAACAATTTTAAAGAAGGAACTGAATTCAAAAATATTGTGGTTCAGGCTCAAAAAGAGGGATATACAGAACCCGATCCAAAAATTGATCTAAGCGGAATTGATGTTGCTCGCAAAATATTAATTTTAGCTCGTGAAAGTGGATTGAAGATTGAATTGAATGCTATTGAAAATGTTTCTTTCCTGCCCCAAGCTTGTTTAGAGACTCCTGACAATGAAAGCTTTTTTGAATCTCTAACTACTCACAAAAAACATTTCGATGCCTTACTAGCTATAGCAAACGCTAATAACGCTCGTCTAAAATACGTAGCACAACTTGAAAATGGGGTTGCTAAAGTTGGATTACAAGAAATTCCTGAAGGACATGATTTCTATAACCTAGAAGGAAGCGATAACATTATTCTATTTTATACCAACCGATATGTAAACCAACCTTTGATTGTAAAAGGTGCTGGAGCTGGATCAGAAGTAACTGCATCTGGTATTTTTGCGGATATCATTAGAATAGGAAAACGATAAATATGAATGAAATCAAACTTTTTTGTCCAGCCAGTGTAGCTAATGTTTCATGTGGATTTGATGTACTGGGCTTTTGCCTAGACCGTATCGGAGATGAAATGGTAATTAGAAAAACTTTTAAAAAAGGGATTCAAATTCTAAAAAT
>Ga0209833_1001668_pt1 | contig 14374 bp, 12 predicted proteins | sample COGITO_mtgs_1105_3_FD_184797 | JGI IMG/M metagenome (GOLD analysis project Ga0209833, IMG submission 184797) | Pelagic marine microbial communities from North Sea - COGITO_mtgs_110506 (SPAdes) (version 2) | ecosystem: Environmental > Aquatic > Marine > Epipelagic ... | reverse complement strand
TTTATCAATCCATTTTCTAGAAGCATTTCGAGTTCGTGTAAAAAACTAAAAGTCCGAGAGTCTGAAATGTCTTTTTTAAAGTTTGAAATATGTTGTAAAGTCGCATTTTGTGTTCCGAGAACTTTGGTGCCAAAATCGACCATCGTGGTAACTTGGTATTCGTCGGAAGGGATGATGGTGATTTCACTGCCAGTCTCATCATCAACATAAGAAATAACATTTTTTACAACAAACACTTCTCTAAAAGCATCCAGTTCTTGAGTTCCAGCGCTTTCTAAGGCCTCAATGAAATATTTTGAAGACCCATCCATAATTGGCGGCTCAGAAGTACTTAATTCTATAATGACATTATCGATCTCTAAACCTACAAGTGCTGCTAAGACATGTTCACAAGTTTGTATGGTGACTCCGTTTTTTTCTAAACAGGTACCGCGTTGAGTATTTGTGACAAGATTGGCATCGGCTTTTATAATAGGAGCGCCTTCTAAATCTATTCTTCTAAAAGAATAGCCATTGTTTATTTCGGCTGGAAGAAAATTTAGTTCAACGTCTAAACCAGTATGAAGTCCAACCCCTTTTAAAGAAACTTTTTTAGAAATGGTGGTTTGTTTGGATTTGGATTTAATGATCATGATTTAAGGTTTTTTCAATTGCATTAACAGTCTTAACAATTTTTGGTAAGTTTTTGAAATGTATGTACGATTTATAATAGTCTCTAAAAGAAAATGCTGGGGAGCCTTGTAAAACCTCATTGTCTTTAATATTGTGTCCAATACCCGATTGCGCTTGGATTTTTACATTGTCACCAATAACAATATGACCTGCAACACCCACTTGTCCACCAATTTGGCAATTAGCACCAATTTTAACTGAACCCGCAATGCCTGTTTGTGCGGCAATCACAGTGTTTTCACCAATAACGACGTTATGGGCAATTTGAATCTGATTGTCAAGTTTTACGCCTTTTTTAATAAGAGTAGATCCTAAAGTAGCACGGTCAATGGTGGTCGCCGCCCCAATATCTACATAATCTTCAATAATCACATTTCCTATTTGCGGGACTTTGTGATACGCGCCATTTTCATCTGGAGCAAACCCAAATCCATCTGCACCAATGACTGCTGCAGAATTGATGTAACAATGGGCTCCGATTACACAATCGGAATAAATTTTTACGCCAGAAAATAACGTAGAGTTCGATCCAATAGTTACATTGTCACCAATAAATGAGTTTGGATAAATTTTTACATGATCTCCAATTACGACATTCTCACCAATGTGAGAAAACGCACCAATGTAAACATCGTTTCCATAAGTTGCTGATTCTGATATAAATATAGGCGATTCAATGCCAGACTTATTGTTTTTTATTTGGTTATAATACTCAAGAAGTTTAGAAAATGAGCTGTAAGCATCTTTCACTTTGATAAGCGTTGTTTCAATCTTATTTTCGGAAGTAAAATCCTGACCAACAATCGTAATTGAAGCCTGAGTCGTATATATATAAGGAGTATATTTTGGATTTGCTAAGAAAGTGAGTGAACCTTCAGTACCTTCTTCAATTTTAGAAAGCGTATGGACTTCAACATCCGCATTTCCAATAATTTGTCCTTCTAATATTTCTGCTATTTGTGTGGCTGTAAATTTCATTACTTGCAAAAGTAAAAAAAATTATCAAAGAACATCCTTTGGAAAGCATATATAATGCTTTGAGACTGTTTTAGACAGTACTTTCAATGAGAGATGGTCAGATGCTTTTATGATATCTTTAATTTTCCCATTTTTATATAACACTTTAAGTCCGCCCTGTTCGGGGTTGTATGCCAAATTATCCACATGCCCATGAAACACAAAATAGGAAGCTTCTTTGGTATTTAATGAGTGTTTTAATGCTAACTCCTGTCTCATTGCGTCCACTTTAGTTTCAGAGACAGGGTTGTTTTTGAATTTTATTTTTAATAAGGTTCTATTTAAAATCATTTTAGAAAGTTGACTTATCACAAAATCGTTGTGAAATTGCCATGATTTTAAGGCAGACACTAAATCATAATCATCTAATAATGAAAATTGATTTAAAGCTGTTTCATCGAAATTAGCATGATTATAAGTTGAATGTAAAAAAAAACTTAAGGCAGAACTTGCTTCTAATTGGATGCCATTTAGAGTTAATTCTTTTGCACGCCTCAAAACACCCATCAACATTTGTTCGGCAACTAAACTTGTTTTGTGTAAATATACTTGCCAATACATGAGGCGTCTAGCGGTTAAAAACTTCTCAATAGAATAAATCCCTTTTTCCTCAATAACCAACTCATCATCGACAACATTCATCATTGAGATAAGACGTTCACTATTAATATTACCTTCTGAAACTCCGGTATAAAAACTATCTCTTTTTAGATAATCTGAACGATCAATATCCAATTGCCCAGAAATGAGTTGGCCAAAGAATTTTCGTTCATATTCTCCTTTAAACATTGAAATAGCAGTGTCAAGCGCCCCTTTAAATTCAACATTTAGAGCTTCCATAAATTTTAGAGATATAGACTCATGACTGATCGTTTCTACAATGCTGTGTTCCATGGCATGGCTAAACGGCCCATGTCCAATATCATGCAGTAAAATGGCAATGTATAATCCATTTTCTTCTTTCTCAGATATTTCAACCCTTTTGAATCTTAATATTCGAACGGCATTTTGCATTAAATGCAAACAGCCTAAAGCATGTTGGAATCGTGTATGATGCGCACCAGGATATACCAAGTACGATAATCCCATCTGAGAAATACGACGCAATCGCTGAAAGTACTTGTGAGCAATTAAATCAAAAATTAATGTGTTCGGGATTGTAATAAATCCGTAAATTGGATCGTTAAATATTTTAAGCTTGTTGTTCGTATTCAAACTTTATAGTGTTAAATTTACATTTTAAACTTCCTTTGAAAGCTTTACAATGTAAAAGTACTAAAATGAAAGGACTTCTATTCTTAACTAAACATATATAATACATGAGTACTATTAATATTTTATGGGTCGATGATGAAATTGAGTTCTTAAAACCTCATATCATATTTTTAGAACAAAAAAATTATAATGTGAGCCCTTGTAAAAGCGGAACTGATGCCCTCAATCTAGTAAGAGAAACCGATTTTGACATCGTGTTTTTAGATGAAAACATGCCAGGGTTATCCGGTTTAGAAACACTGTCTGAACTCAAAGAAATCAAAGCGACCCTTCCGGTAGTAATGATTACTAAAAGTGAAGAAGAATATATTATGGAGGATGCGATTGGAAATAAGATTGCCGATTATTTGATCAAACCTGTAAACCCCAATCAAATTCTATTATCCCTCAAAAAAAACTTGGATCATAACCGATTAGTTTCAGAAAAAACATCGTCTAATTATTTACAAGAATTTCGAAAAATTTCTATGAATTTAAATGATGTAAATTCATTTGAAGAATGGGAGCAATTGTATAAAAAAATTGTGTTTTGGGAGTTGGAATTAGAAGCTGCCAACGATGACGCTATGCGTGAAATATTAGAGGCTCAAAAAACTGAAGCAAATCATCAATTTGGTCGATTTATTGAAAAATTTTACCCCAATTGGTTCGAAGATCATCAAGCACCCGTCATGTCGCATACCCTCTTTAAAGAGAAAATCGCGAAAGAGCTGATTGCCAATCAACCAACCTTACTTATTGTAATTGATAATCTAAGGTACGACCAGTGGAAAACTCTCGAACCAACTGTAAATACATATTATAAAACTCAAGAAGAAAGCCTTTATTATAGCATCCTACCAACGGCCACACAATATGCCCGAAATGCGCTATTTTCTGGACTCATGCCTAGTGAAATGCAAAAATTATTTCCTCAATATTGGAAAAACGACACGGATGAAGGAGGTAAAAACTTATATGAAGCCGAATTTTTAGAAGCACAATTGAATCGATTGGGGCTGTCGCAATTGACCCATGAATACATAAAAATTACTAATTTAAAAGCGGGTCAAAAATTATCGGAAAACTTTAAGTCAAAAGCCAAGAATGACTTAACTGTTTTGGTGTATAATTTTGTGGATATGTTATCCCATGCAAAAACCGAAATGGAAGTTCTAAAAGAACTGGCTTCCAATGATAAAGGCTATCGATCTCTGACTAAAAGCTGGTTTCAAAATTCTCCATTATTAGAAATTATTAAACAAGCTAAAGAACTAAATTTTAAGCTCATCATCACCACCGATCACGGGACTATCAATGTTAAAAACCCCTCTAAGGTGGTCGGAAATAAAGATACTAGCCTTAACCTTCGGTATAAAACTGGGCGAAGTTTATCCTATCAAGACAAAGATGTATTGGCAGTGAAGGATCCGAAATCAATTCATCTGCCCTCGTTGAACATGAATAGTTCGTTTATTTTTGCAAAGGATAATTTGTTTTTTGCGTATCCAAATAATTATAATTATTATGTAAATTATTTTAGAAATACCTATCAGCATGGCGGAATTTCCTTGGAAGAAGTCATCATTCCTTATGTTGTTTTAAATCCTAGATAATATGACTCAAGAATTACGATTCAACCTTAACGATCTATCTGAAGTCGCACAAACAGTTCTAAAAAATGTGCAATCCAAAACGCTGTTGTTTTATGGCGATATGGGGGCTGGGAAAACGACGCTAATTAGTGCAATTGTTAAAGAATTAGGCGGCGTTGATAAAACGTCTAGCCCTACATTTTCAATTGTAAATGAATATAAAGTCAAAAACGACATTGTATATCATTTTGACTGTTATCGTCTTAAAAACCTATATGAAGCGTTGGATATGGGAATTGAAGATTACTTTTGTTCTGGAGCATGGAATTTTATTGAATGGCCAGAAAAAATTCAGGACTTACTCCCTCCAAATATATCTATTTTAGAATTATCGGTTGCAGAAGATGGCACAAGGATTCTTAAACTATCAGAAAAGATACTTTCTGGTGAAAGTTCAAAAATATAGTTGTAAATTAGATTCTTTATACACAAAGACATGCATGAGCCAATTTCACCGTTTACTAGAGAACAACTACTCCCAAAAGAAGAAACTTTAGAGATTTCTAAAGAAAAAGGAGTGTTGTTTATTGGAATCCCAAAAGAAACATCTTTTCAAGAAAAAAGAGTCTGTCTTACACCCGATGCGGTGTCCGCATTAACAAGTAATGGTCATCGGGTATTGATTGAATCTGGCGCGGGTGAAAATGCCTGTTTTGAAGATCATGAATACAGCGAAGCAGGCGCTGAAATTTCGAGAGACCGCGCAAAAGTATTTGCATGTCCAACGATCCTCAAGGTTGAACCACCAACCCTAGAAGAAATTTCAATGTTAAATCCGCAAACACTTTTAATTTCTGCCCTACAATTAAAGATGCAGGATAAAGACTATTTTAAAAAGCTAGCCGAAAAACGCATCACAGCCTTAGGTTTTGAGTTTATTAGAGATCAAGATGGCGATGTGCCGGCAGTTCGACAATTGAGTGAAATTGCGGGTTCCGCCTCTATTTTAATAGCGTCCGAAATCATGTCAATCACAAATGAGGGAAACGGGCTTATGTTTGGAAACATTAGCGGGGTTCCTCCCACTGAAGTCGTTATTATTGGTGCTGGAACTGTTGGTGAATTTGCAGCGCGATCTGCGATAGGATTAGGGGCAAATGTACGTGTGTTTGACAATTCAATTACAAAACTGCGCAGCCTTCAAGCCAATATTGGTCGTACCATATACACCTCTACTATGCAGCCAAAAAATCTTCAGAAAGCACTCATGCGATGCGATGTGGCAATTGGCGCTGCGAAAGGAAAAAATAGAGCGCCTATATTAGTGAACGAAGCTTTGGTTGAACAAATGAAAACAGGCGCCATCATCATAGACGTTAGTATTGATATGGGCGGTTGTTTTGAAACAAGTGAAGTTACATCTCATGACAAACCAACCTTTGTAAAGCACGAAGTGATTCATTATTGTGTCCCTAACATCCCTGCGAGATACGCTCGAACTTCCTCAGTATCAATTAGTAATATATTTACTCCTTACCTATTAAAATTTGCTGACGACGGTGGTATAGAAAATTCACTGCGATTTGATAAGGGATTGAAAAATGGATTGTACTTTTACCATGGCATTTTAACGAATAAATCTGTTGCCGATTGGTTTGATTTAGACTATAGTGATGTCAATCTTTTAATCTTTTAAAATTAGTACATGAAACTTGTTCACCGTTTTGGCTTCTACTTAGGAGGCTTTTCTATTGGCTTAGTCTTTTTAATGTTTTTTTTGAGTGGAAAAAAAACAAGCTGTGCTTATGGACCCGATGCACGGGTTTTGAAAAATATTCAAACCAAAAGTATTCAATACTCTGAATCGGTTCAAGAGCAGCTCAATTCTAACAAAATTGATACGTTAACGCTGAATTCTATCTTTAAAGGCGCAGATATCAATTTTGGGAAAAGTGATACCAAGTCAGTCCCTTGCAGAACCTATTACGTTGAAAATAAAAAGTACGATTTGATTGTTGAAAACTGTGAACGGTACGCACGTATAAAAACCCTTATTATTCATTAGATTTTACGTCGCTTTCTCTCTTTTTTAATAAGCGATAATTCTCGGGTCGTTTGTCCAGCCACCGAGGTATTTTCTTCCGCACGCCTAATTAAGTACGGCATCACATCTCGTACAGGGCCAAAAGGAACGTATTTAGCCACGTTGTAACCATTGTTTGCTAAATTATAACTGATATGGTCGCTCATCCCATACAACTGCCCAAACCAAACACGAGGATCGTTAGTTGAAATGTTTGATTCTGCCATTAAACCTACAGCCAAATAAGAACTTTCTTCATTATGAGTTCCAATAAACACTTGAATGGTGTCCAGGTTAGAAAGCATATATGTGAGCGTGTCGTTAAAAAGTTTGTCTGTCAATGCTTTCGTTTCACAAATTGGCGATTGATACCCCTTTTCTATGGCTCTTAGGCGTTCTTTTTCCATATATGCGCCTCGCACAATTTTAAACCCTAGTTTAAAATTCAATTCTTTTGCTTTGCTATGGATTTTTTTAAGATACTCCAATCGATCCCATCGATAGGTTTGCAAGGTGCTATAAACAGTCATTGCATCGGTATTATAGGTCTGCATCAATTCTAAAATTAAATCATCCACCGCATCTTGAATCCAACTTTCTTCAGCATCAATAAGAAGTTTAACCTTGTTTAATTTTCCAGATTCACAAACTTTATTGAAACGAGCGATTACCCGATCCCATTCCTTAGTTTCAGAAGTTGATAATGGCTTTCCTTCACTGATTTTCTGATACAAATCAAACCTACCAAAAGCACTGGGCTTAAAGACCGCAAAAGGCATGGCGTCTTTGTTTTTCGAAAATTCAATAAGATTTAAGATCGTATCTAAAGCAGAATCAAATTGATTCTCCTTCCCTATTCCTTCTACTGAATAGTCTAGCACACTATAAACCCCACTACTGTACATTTTGTCAATCGTTGGCACGCAATCCTGTTCGTTAACCCCACCGCAAAAATGATCAAAAACAGTCGATCGAATTAGCCCCTCAACGGGAAGATGTGCCTTTATTGCAAAATTCGTCGCAGCCGTTCCAATTCGTACCAACGGTTCTATAGAAATCATTTTAAATAGAAAATAGGCTCGTTCTAAATCGGAATCCGATTTTAAATGGAACGCTATTTCTGTATTATTGAAGTCGATACTCATGAAAATTGATTTTAGTTTCAAACAAATATATTTAATCGGAATTACATTAATTGTAAATTTCTACTTAATTTTACGTTTTTCATTTTGACCAAATAGTTCATGAACTCGATACCATCCACATCCTATTCAATTCATTTTAACGACCGTTGTTATAAAGAGTTGAATACCTATTTAGAAGCTTCTAATTTTTCAAAGATATTTATATTGGTAGACACCAACACACACCTCCATTGTTTGCCTAAATTTTTAGCAAATATACGGGCTGAAATAGCCTTAGAAATTATTGAAATGGAGGCGGGAGAAATACATAAAACCTTAGATACGTGTACTCAAATCTGGCACAGTTTATCGGATTTAGATGGCGACCGAAAATCGCTCATCATCAATTTGGGCGGTGGTGTTGTGACCGATTTAGGCGGTTTTGTCGCGTCTACATTCAAACGAGGCGTCTCATTTGTCAATGTTCCTACTTCGCTCTTAGCAATGGTTGATGCTTCTGTTGGCGGAAAAACTGGGGTTGATTTAGGAACGATCAAAAATCAAATCGGAGTTATTAATTTCAGTGATATGGTGCTTGTTGATCCTTCATTTCTAGAAACGCTCCCTAAAGAAGAAATGCGATCTGGTTTGGCTGAAATGCTAAAACATGGATTGATTAAAAATGCCGATTATTGGAACCGACTCTGTAATTTAAAAGCGCTGAATATCTCAGATTTAGAAGGCTTGATTCACGAATCGATTACCCTAAAAAATGAAGTCGTAAAACGAGATCCGAATGAACAAGGCGAACGAAAACAACTAAATTACGGACATACCTTAGGGCATGCGATCGAATCATATTGCTTGGATAATGACGCCTTAAAAACCTTGTTACACGGCGAGGCAATAGCCGCAGGAATGATTATGGAAGGCTATCTATCTTATAAAACTTGTGGATTGTCGGAAACAGAACTTATCCAAATAAAAAACACTTTTAAATCTATTTATGGTTCCGTTGATTTTTCAGAAAACGACAAAAGCTCAATTATTGAGCTTTTGAAATATGATAAAAAGAATTCTCACGGGCAAATTAAATATGCGCTGTTAGAATCTATTGGATCGTGTGTCGTTGATGTAGTTGTTGATGAGTATCTAATAGACGAAGCGTTCAAATACTACGCGTCTTAAACAGTTCCTAATTACATATCATTAAAAATAGAATGCATCAAACGTTTTTTGTCGTTGATACTTTCTTCTAATGAAATCATCGTTTCTGTTCTGTAAACTCCTTCTATTTCGTCTAACTTAAAGATAATTTCCTTGGCATGTGTCGTACTTTTGGCACGTATTTTACAGAAAATATTGAATTTACCAGTAGTGATGTGTGCAACCGTTACATGTGGAATTTCATAAATACGCTCTAAAACAAATTTTGTTTGAGACGTGTTTTGTAAAAAAACACCTACATACGCAATAAATGAATATCCTAATTTTTGGTAATCTATGGTTAAAGAAGAGCCCTTAATTATTTTGGCATCTTCCATTTTTTTTACTCTAACGTGAACGGTCCCTGCAGATATTAATAATTTTTTTGCGATGTCTGTGAAAGGAACACGTGTATTATCAATTAACATATCTAATATTTGGTGATCGATCTCGTCTAGTTTTACTTTAGCCACTTTGCTTGGGTTTATTGGTTAATTTTCAGTTTAAATGCAAATTTACTAAATTTTTTATAGTTAAACGTGATTTATGTTAAATTATCATTAACAAAAAGTGAGGTTTCCATTAAATCTAACAATAAGAAAACGATTTCGCAACTTTCTGATAATACCTCAAAATCGGGATGGGAAACATGCTTTAAATGAGCATCAATTTCTAGATGGCCATATTTTTCACTCAAATCTCCTATGAAAACAATTTTAGGTCTGAATTTAATTTGACCATTTTCTAACACTTCTGTGTGTTGAACGGCGATATCGCAACTCTTTTTTGGTGCGTCTGAATTGAGAACCGCATTTCTAATAATAACATCATGAAATAGCTTTTCATTCTCAGGAATATCAAAATATGGTTTAAAGTTATCTCCATTTACATCATTCGAAGAAATATAATCGAGCGCACTCATCAGCGATAAAGCAAGGTATTTTCGCGTTTCTTCCCTATTGTAGTCCTTTGGATAATGTCCCGCTTCAAACAACACGGTTGGGACGCCACAACTCTGAAAAGAGTCGCCTACGCAATTTGAATTAAATCCATCGTCATACCGTCCAATTTGATTTGGCAAAAACGGTTGTATAGCCCGATTCATCACTTGAATTACTTCCATAGCCTTTTGGCGGGTGCTGGTTATGGATCTTTCTTCATCTTCAGATGGGGATAGAAAACTCAAAACAGCAGAATTACGTGTCTTTCCTGCGCTAAAAATGGTACGCTGCCCATGCATATTGAAACAAAAATGCGGCTTAAAATCCTCAAACACCTTTCTTAAAATTTTGCTTTCACATTGACTCATGTTTATGGCATCTCTATTTAAATCGACTTGATTCGCATTGACTCGCGTATAGGCTTTCGCGCCATCTGGATTGAGTATGGGGATTACCAATAGTGTGCAAGCATTTAAAACAGGTTTATAGGCCTCTAAATCCAAGTAATTAAATAAATCAAACAGCGCCTTAGTGGTCGTGCTTTCGTTTCCGTGCATTTGTGACCAAATCAAAATTCGCTTAGAACCTGTGCCAATTTGAAGTGCATGAATTGGAAGCCCAGCTTCCGAAGTCCCTAAAACAGTTTGGTGAAATTGATTTGACAACGATTTTAATAAAGACTCAATATGAGAATTTGTCACATATCGGTTTCTTAAAGCATCGGCTTTTAAGGATGAATATTGAGATATAAAGGTAGATGTGTCTAACATGATTTATTTTAATTTTACAAATGTAAACATTCTTAAATTTACATTTGTAAACAAGTATTTTTAAATATGTTTTACAAAAGTATACAACATAAGTGACATATTTGTATTGTTGAATCAACTAAAAATTTAATTTGTATTAACATATAGTCATATTATTGTAAATCAATATGTTACATAGATTAATTAAAGTAGTAGTTTATATTTAAATAACCCTATTTATGGTTCTATTTGTATAATTCATTACAATATGTTACATTTGTAAACGCCTTTCTAATTCTACATATGTAAACAATGATAAACACTACAGAATTCAATACTCGACTCAAAAAAATCCTTGATTATTATGGTTTATCAGCTTCTGCTTTTGCGGAAGTCATCACGGTTCAACGCTCTAGTATTTCTCACATACTGAGCGGACGAAATAAACCAAGCTTAGATTTTATTACCAAAGTTCTAAATGCTTTTCCCGAAATTGATCTCCTTTGGCTTTTAAGTGGCACTGGCGATTTTCCTAGAAGCGCCACACCTCCTCTTCCCAAAAATGAAGAATCTGCAAACCCAACGCAACCAATCGCAAAAATTTCGAGTAAAGACAAACAAATTGAACGGATCGTGATATTTTATAAAGATGGTCGTTTTGAGAACTTTGTGATGAATCCGTCTAATTAATTTAAATTACTAAATCTCTTTTGTATGTTTGTCGTATGAAATATTTAATTCTATGTACTGCGGTATTGATTCTTCAAAGTTGTTATAACGTTGAGCGCAATTGTTCCGATTTTAAAACTGGATCCTTTGAGAGTGAAATTACGATTGATGGGACGCTTTATAAATCTTCATTTTCTAGAACGTCAAATCTTCAAGTTGAAGAATTTAAAGGCGTAAAGGATTCTTCCTATGTGCGTTGGATCAATGATTGTGAGATGGTTTTTAAAACGATTCATCCTAAAAATCGTGCAGAGCAGAAAGACATTCTCCTTAAAATTTTAACCACAACAAAGGAGGGTTATAAATTTGAATATGGCTATGTTGGAGATCCTAATAAACAAATTGGATACGCTAAACGAATCAATTAAAACAACGTGATCTGTCCTTCTTCATTGATGTCATTTTCCGATTCTGACGCCTTAGGACTTGTTGGGGCTTCCGTTTTCTGAATAGGACTCTCATTGGTTGGCGTTTCAACACTAGTAACATTCGATATGGTACTTGATTGAGTCACCACTTCCTCCCCAACAACATCTATTTCATCTGCAGGAGTTTCTTTAGGCTCCTCATAAGGCAAGGGATCTAAAAGATCAATTTGATTGACCTTCAATTTGGTCAGTTGATTTCCTAAAGCCGACATTCCCTTCACGCTGATAAACTGTTCAAAATCGATGATTTGGTCTTCACGTCGTTCCTTGCCTCTTTCTTTAGCAAACGAAACTTTAGCTACAGGTCGCCAATCGGTAGACACAATTTCTAGAATACTCGACGGATGCTCGGAAATGAATGTGTCTTCTCTATTTTCGTTTTCAATTAAAAAACGCTTCACATAGTGTTTTTCTTTATCACCGTCGAAATAAATAGCTGAAATAGGTTTGTTAGGAATCCATTTTTCCAATACAATCATATCATCATCAAAATGAGCTGTAATTTCTGGTATGATTGTTTTAACAGTCCCTGATTGAGTAATCACCAAAATGCGGTCTTCGCCTCTAAACTCGCCGACTAACTCACCACGACCATCGACATTGATGCGTTGAATGGTTTCATCAAACCATATTTTTCGTGGCTTGAGTGTGCTGACTCCTTTTTCTTTGAGCTCTACCCGCTTTATAGCGTGTTTGGTGACTAAATTTCCTTTAGACACCCGCCCTTTTATAATGACATCGGCAAAATCAATGTCCCATTTTAATTTCTTTATACTTCCAACTTGGCGCAATAGCACCGTAACAACTTCACCTTCACCATTTGGATTGGCTGAAAAATACCACACAGTAGAACCTGCTTTTCCATTCGTCAAATCGTATTCGCGATCTCGAGTAACTCCGGTCACCGCAAAGCGTTTAATATAAGAAGCACCGCCCTTTCCATCTTTATAAATCATATTATAAATGGTCCGCTTATCTTTCTTTTTGAAAACAGCCACATGGATAATGTCTTTTCCAATAAACGTTTTACTATCAACCTTAGTAATCATTAGTTTACCGTCTTGAGTAAACACAATAATATCATCGATATCACTACAGTCTCCAACATATTCGTCGCGCTTTAAACCTGTACCAACAAAGCCTTCTTCTCTATTCACATAGAGTTTTGTGTTTCTAATAATAACTTTGGTTGCATCTACATCATCAAACGTTTTAATTTCCGTTTTACGTTCTTTTCCAGCCCCATACTCAGACTTTAAGCGTTTAAAATAATCAATCGCATACGTGATTAAATTTGCTAAATAGCCTTTTGTTTCTGCTATTTGATCCTCTAAAGCATCGATTTTTTGTTGGGCTTTATCAATATCAAACTTAGAAATTCTCTTAATTCGAATCTCAGTTAACCTAGTGATGTCTTCTTCGGTAATGCCACGTTTTAAATGTTTGATATGCGGTTGAAGACCTTTATCAATCGCGCTGATCACGCCTGGCCAAGTCTCTTCTTCCTCTATATCTCGATAAATTCTATTCTGTATAAAAATGCGTTCTAAAGAAGCAAAATGCCATTGTTCTTCAAACTCACCTAATTTTATTTCTAATTCTTGTTTTAATAAATCAACGGTATGATCGGTAGAACGTCTCAACATTTCGGTCACTCCAACAAACAAGGGCTTATTATCTTCAATCACACAGCCTAAAGGGGAGATTGACGTTTCGCAAGAGGTAAACGCAAATAAGGCATCGATGGTTTTATCAGGAGAAATTCCGGCAGGTAAATGCACTAATATTTCAACTTCGGCAGCTGTATTATCTTCAATTTTCTTAATTCTAATTTTACTTTTCTCATTGGCTTTTAGAATCGAATCAATCAATGAGGATGTGGTGGTTCCAAAAGGTACTTCGGTAATCACCAACGTATTTTTGTTAAGCTGCGAGATTTTGGCTCGACAACGCACACGTCCACCTCTCAAGCCATCGTTATAATTAGTAAAGTCCGCCACACCACCAGTTGCAAAATCTGGGAGGATCGTAAATCGTTTTCCTTGCAGGTGTTTTATTGAAGCCTCAATAAGCTCGATGAAATTATGAGGTAATACTTTTGTGGATAGCCCAACCGCAATTCCTTCTGCTCCTTGCGCCAATAATAACGGAAACATGACAGGAAGGTTTACAGGCTCTTTACGACGGCCATCATAAGACGATTGCCATTCGGTGATCTTTGGGTTAAAAACAACGTCTAAAGCAAATTTAGAAAGACGAGCTTCAATGTATCTTGAGGCCGCCGCTCTGTCGCCTGTAAGGACGTTTCCCCAGTTTCCTTGGGCATCAATTAGTAAATCTTTTTGACCAATCTGAACCATGGCATCTGCAATACTTGCATCGCCGTGTGGGTGGTACTGCATGGTATGTCCAACAATATTTGCAACTTTATTATAGCGGCCATCATCCAGGTCTTTCATGGAATGTAAAATCCGACGTTGAACGGGTTTAAATCCGTCTTCAATCGCAGGGACTGCACGCTCTAATATCACATAGGACGCATAGTCTAAAAACCAATCTTTAAACATTCCCGTAAC
>Ga0209833_1001641_pt1 | contig 14536 bp, 16 predicted proteins | sample COGITO_mtgs_1105_3_FD_184797 | JGI IMG/M metagenome (GOLD analysis project Ga0209833, IMG submission 184797) | Pelagic marine microbial communities from North Sea - COGITO_mtgs_110506 (SPAdes) (version 2) | ecosystem: Environmental > Aquatic > Marine > Epipelagic ... | reverse complement strand
CGCCAAGCGGTATAGGGGGTACTTTTTTTGTGCTGCACTTGCTTCAAGCTTTACGTCCAAGTTTACTTTTTAGCGAAATGGTAGTTCTACTCTTTTTTCTTTTTTTTCCTTTTGAGCGGCATGCGGAGCTCAACAGTAAAAACCGGCCGTTAGGCACGGTTTTTACTTGTTCTAAAATAAAAAGAGGCTTGCTGAACTTGTTCGTTGCACCCGCATTGTGTTTTGAAAAGTCTGAGGTATCAGAGTGATATTGGCTGGAGGCGAGCTCAGATATTGACGAACAATTAAGTCGAGTGAAAAACGTTTTCGTAGGCGTTGCTAAGGTGTACTGGATAAGAATACCCCAAAGCGAATAGGTTATATCGGGATCAATCTTCGTCAGATTGTGTGCTTTCTTTTGGTTACTTTTCTTTGCACAAGCAAAGAAAAGTGACTGGCGTGTCGGGCCACCCCCGACGGTCTTGATTGAAAAATTAAACAAAAAAAGTAAAACTTCAGAATATCGCATTACCACTAAAAGCTTACGCACAAAATTCTGGCAACTGGCTGTCGGGCCACCCCCGACGACCTTGACTTTAAAATTTAAACAAGAGAAATAAAATATCAGAATATCCTATCAGCACTAAAAATTTACGCACAAGACTCTATCCCATGGGCGTCAGACGACAGCAGATATTCTTGATAAAAACCACTAAAGAAAAAACTAGCCCATTATCGCCGAAAATGCTTCCCACTATCATCATTCGCCTCCAACGTTAACCCCTGAGTCGACTGCTCCAACACCTCAGCATTATCATCCCGCTCAAGCTTAATCATCAACCGCAAATCATTCGCCGAATCCGCATGAGCAATAGCATCCTCATAAGTAATCTCACCCCGCGTATAAAGTACATATAACGCCTGATCAAATGTTTGCATTCCCTGCTCACTAGAACGCTTCATTAATTCTTTTAGCTTTCTTACCTCACCCTTACGAATCAAATCTGCCGCAAGCGGCGTATTTAATAACACCTCAACAACTGCGCGTCGGCTCTTACCATCGGGCGTAGGAACAAGCTGCTGAGCAATCATGCCGCGTAGGTTAAGTGATAAATCCATCCAAAGTTGTTGGTGGCGCTCCGCAGGAAAAAAATGCAATATGCGATCAAGCGCTTGGTTAGCATTATTCGCATGCAAGGTACAAAGACATAAATGACCAGTCTCAGAAAAAGTAATGGCTTGCTCCATTGCTTCGCGAGTACGGATTTCCCCAATCATAATAACGTCTGGCGCTTGGCGTAACATATTTTTTAATGCCACTTCAAAACTTTCGGTATCTATGCCCACTTCGCGTTGCGTGATAATGCAACCATCATGTTGATGAATAAACTCAATAGGATCTTCAACGCTAATAATATGACCACGACTGTTTTGATTGCGGTGACCAATCATAGAGGCTAAAGATGTCGATTTACCGGTACCGGTTGCACCAACAAAAACAACCAGACCGCGCTTGGTCATCGATAGATCTTTCACAATATCGGGTAAACCCAAATCATCTATTTGTGGAATATGTGTTTCTATACGACGAATAACAATGCCCGCTAAATTGCGTTGATAAAAAGCACTCGCCCTAAAGCGACCAACGCCTCGCGCACTGACCGCAAAATTGAGCTCTTTCATTTTTACAAATTCTTTACGCTGGTCTTCATTCATGATGCTTAAGACAGCTTCACGTGTTGCCTCGGGAGCAAGTGGTGTATTACTAATGGGCACTACTTTACCGTTCAATTTAATGCTCGGAGGAACGCCGGCAGTAATAAAAAGATCGGAAGCGCCTTTTTCTACCATGGAAGTGAGTAGCGCATAAATATCCATTTAGAAACTCTCCGGCATTTTGGCTACTTCTCTAGCTGCATCGCGTGAGATGGTTCTACTGGCAACCAGTGCTGTAAGACACTGATCCATGGTTTGCATGCCAAGATTTGCACCGGTTTGTATTGCTGAATACATTTGTGCCACTTTATCTTCACGAATCAAATTTCGAATGGCGGGAGTGCCAATCATAATTTCATGAGCAGCCACTCGACCACCACCACTGCGCTTGATTAATGTTTGAGAAATAACCGCTTGTAAACTTTCAGATAACATTGAGCGCACCATGTCTTTTTCAGCAGCAGGAAAAACATCAACAATTCTATCGATGGTTTTTGCTGCAGAGGTGGTATGTAAGGTACCAAACACTAAGTGACCGGTTTCGGCAGCGGTTAGTGCAAGGCGAATGGTTTCTAAATCACGTAATTCACCGACCAAAATAATATCGGGATCTTCGCGCAGTGCGGAACGAAGCGCTTCATTAAAACCGTGCGTGTGTCTATGTACTTCACGCTGGTTCACCAAACATTTTTTACTTTCATGAACAAATTCAATAGGATCTTCAATGGTGAGTATATGGTCGTAGCGATGTTCATTAATAAAATCGACCATGGCCGCCAACGAGGTTGATTTACCCGATCCGGTAGGTCCGGTGACAAGCACTAAGCCTCTAGGAACTGCAGCGATATCGCGAAACACTTGTCCCATGCCTAAATCTTCCATCGACAATACTTTTGAGGGAATGGTTCTAAATACGGCGCCAGCACCGCGATTTTGATTAAATGCATTGACCCGAAAACGAGCAACGCCAGGCACTTCAAAGGAGAAATCAGTTTCGAGGAACTCTTCAAAATCTTTACGTTGGCCGTCATTCATAATCTCGTAAATAAGATCATGCACTTCTTTTTGTTCGAGTGCCGGCAAGTTAACGCGGCGAACATCACCATCTACGCGTATCATGGGAGGTAGACCGGCTGATAAATGCAAATCAGAGGCATTTTGTTTTGCGCTAAAAGCCAATAATTCAGTGATATCCATAAAGTGTCCTATTGTCTGAAAAACGGGTTGTATATCATTTGATAATCAAAAAAAGATCGAAATAAACGAGTCGGTAATAGCTTGTCACTACAATCGGCAACATTAATAGACAAGCTATTTAGCGCGTTGTTAGATAACTGCATGGCAGTTGCTGAACTATTGCGATAAACCGATTAAAATCCACTATTCGTATTGTTAAGCCAAAGGCATTGCTCTGGCAGGTGAATCTATAACCAAATGATAGCTATTGATCAAAATATTTCTGATGTTCATGCCAGGATTAAGCAGGCAGCCACACTTTATTCGCGTGAAAGCTCGACTATTTCTCTTCTTGCTGTGAGTAAAAAACAGCCGGTTAGTGCCATTCAAGTGGCTATAGCGGCCGGCATTAAGGATTTCGGCGAAAACTACCTGCAAGAAGCAGAGCTTAAAATTAACGAACTCCGAGAAATGTCGCTTAATTGGCACTATATTGGCGCTATTCAGTCAAATAAAACTCGGTCTATTGCAAGTTTATTCGACTGGGTGCACAGTGTTGATCGCGTCAGTATTGCTCAACGGTTAAGCAATCAACGCCCTGAAGGCCTAGCGCCGCTCAATATATGCTTACAAATTAATATCGATAAGGAAGCCAGTAAGTCGGGGCTGTTGCCTGAGGACGTTCTTGCGGCTGTGGAACAGATAAATGACATGCCGAATTTATGCTTGCGTGGCTTGATGGCCATACCGGCTAAGTCCGATGATATCCAAAGCACGCGAGCCAGTTTTGCGCGGATGTATCAATTATTCGAGCAGGCACAGCAGCTCAGTGATGCTGCTAGTTTTGATACTTTATCGATGGGCATGTCTGCCGATATCGAGCCGGCCATTGCCGAGGGCGCAACTTTATTGCGCGTAGGGACTGATATTTTTGGTGCTCGCAGTTCATAATGGCGCGGCAGATTTAACGCCAAACAGACAAACTAAACACGCATACAAAAACTAATAGAAGACCGGAGTTGTTTTGACCAAGCCAGCAGATCATTTATCTTCAAATAACGAAGACACACATATTGCTAGAATTGCTTTTATAGGTGCTGGCAATATGGCGCGCAGTTTAATCGGTGGTTTGTTAAAGCAGGGTTACCCTGCCACTCATATTGCTTGTAGTGCTCCTACGGAAACTAGCTTAGCGTCTATTTCAGCAATGGGTGAAGTCAGCACATCAACTTCTAATGCCGATATTATTGCAGCGGCCGATGTTGTTATTATGGCGGTTAAGCCTCAGGTGATGCGTGAAGTATTAGCGCCTCTCATGAGTGTACTCAATAGTAATAAACCTTTATTGATATCAATTGCAGCGGGTATTAGCTGTGAGAGTTTGCAGAGCTGGGCCGGTGAAAGTGTCCCGATTGTCCGCTGCATGCCTAACACTCCTTCATTACTGCAAGTGGGCGCCACGGGCTTATATGCAACCGATGCAGTATCGACAGCGCAGCATAAAACAGCCGATGTTATTTTATCGGCGGTTGGTACGGTTGTTTGGGTTAAACAAGAACTTGAATTAGATGCAGTGACTGCTGTTTCAGGAAGCGGCCCGGCTTACTTCTTTTTAATTATGGAAGCTATGCAAGCGGCTGGTGAGAAATTAGGTTTAACGGCCGAAGCAGCAGCACAGTTAACACATCAAACAGCCTTGGGCGCAGCGCGAATGGCTTTAGAAAGTGATGTTGGTGTAGCTGAATTGCGTAAGCGTGTAACATCACCTAACGGAACAACTCAGGCAGCCATAGAAAGCTTTATAGACAATAAAATAGAAGATACGGTAGAGCAGGCAATGCAGGCAGCGGTTACGCGTTCACAAGCGCTCGCTAAAGAACTGGGCTAGTTCTTATAGCCGAATATTAATAAGTGCCTTTATAATTTTTTATCAATTCAAATTGCAAACGAGAATGAGTTTAAATGATTAACCAAATATTAGAATTAATAATTAGCTCGGTTGTTGAGCTTTATACGATGTTGGTACTACTGCGTTTAATGATGCAGCTAGCTCGCGCTGATTTTTATAATCCTATATCACAATTTATTGTTAAAGCCACAGACCCATTACTAAAGCCGTTAAGACGTTTTATTCCAGGCTTATGGGGCATCGATATGCCATCCATCGTCTTGGCATTATTAGTTCAAATTATTGGTCTTGTTTTGATGATGCTACTTAAAGGGACTGTTGGTGGAAGCCCTATATTATTTTTATTATTAGGTTTATTCGGCGTTATTAATATCAGTTTAAAAATTGCCTTCTTCGCCATTATTATTGTCATTGTCGTGAGTTGGATTGCGCCTCAATCCTATAATCCTGCGGTGTCACTACTGCGTCAAATTAGTGACCCGCTTATGGCGCCGTTTAGAAAAATTATTCCACCTATGGGCGGTTTAGATTTTGCGCCGATGCTCGCCATGTTTGTTATTCATGTTTTGCGTACCATTGTATTACCCAATATATTTATGGCGATAGGTGGTTAGGCTATTTCGGGTTTACACTAAAGCGCATCATTAGCCTCTGCGATGGTCGTAAAGGCTTCAATAACATTATTAGGTGCTTGTACGAGTTCAATTAATGCCCCTTCGGCGCCTATCGGAAAAGCCTCATTGCCTTTAGGGTGAATAAAACAAACATCATAACCGGCAGCACCTTTTCTAATGCCGCCGGGCGTAAAACGCACACCTTGTTCCGTAAGCCATTTTACAGCGGCATTTAAATTATCAACCCATAAACCTATATGATTTAAAGCCGGATCATGAACTTTAGGTTTTTTACTCGCGTCAATGGGTTGCATTAAATCGATTTCTACTTTAAATGCGCCGCGGCCAAGCTCACAAATATCTTCGTCGACATTTTCAGTTTCACTTATGTAACTGCCGGTATAACGCAACCCTAAAGTATCAATCCAAAATGCGCGTAGCTTTTTTTTGTCTAGGCCGCCAACAGCCACTTGCTGAATACCGAGTATGGAAAAAGGTCTTGGGGTCGACATGCGCTAACTCCTAACAAAGAAAGTAATTGAAAGTATTATACGTCTAGATTGCTATTCACGACTGTTAAAAGGTAACCACTGTGAGGTAGTGGCAATATTGGTTTTAACTTGTTTGGCTTCACTTTTAATAAAGCGATTAATAGCCACTCTAAAATCAGGGTGTTTAATCCAATGGTTAGACCAAGTATTGATAGGCCTAAAGCCACGTTTAACTTTATGCTCACCCTGAGCGCCGGCATCGAATTTCTTTAAGCCCTTTTCAATACAAAATTCTATACCTTGATAGTAACAAGCTTCAAAGTGCAAAAATTCAGCGTCCTGATTGCAGCCCCAATACCGACCGAATAAAGTGTCAGAAGAAAATAGATTCAATGCACCAGCAATAACAGTATCATCTTGTAATGCAATCACTAATAATATTTGCTCAGGCATCGTTTGGGCGATGCGTTGAAAAAAAGCTTTAGGTAGGTAGCCACCATGGCCCGATCGTTTGGCATAGGTGCGCTGATAAAAATCGAAGAAAATATCCCACAGTGCATCGTCAATATCGGAGCCGGTAAGACGTAGCAGTTTAATACCTTGATCATTTACCCACTGCCGTTCTTTTTTAATATCTTTACGCTTACGTGATTTAAATTCGCCTAAAAATGCTTCGAAATCACAAAAAGAATTCTGATCTTTATTTTCATTAAACCAATGGTATTGATGGCTATGTCGCTGTGTCAGTTGTTGATTAGCGAGTGCATCAGACACGGATTTTGTTGAATATAAAAAATGAAATGAAGAGAGATCGAATTTTTCGCATTGTTCAATGCAAGCTTCTTTTAATGCTTGGTAAATTTCATCACTCTTATCTAAAGCCGTTTCTGCAATAGCGATTCGAGAACCACTAACCGGTGAGTAGGGAATAGCGCCGAGTAGCTTGGGAAAATAATTCAAGCCATTGCGTTCATAGGCTTCGCTCCAAGACCAATCAAAAATATATTCGCCATAGGAGTGATACTTTATATACAGTGGCGCAGCGGCAACGGCTGTTGCGCCGTCAAAGACAATGGCATGATATGGCTGCCAGCCGCTTTCTTTTGTACAGGCGGCGCCAATAGAAGAATCATTGTTGCCAGCGGTTTCTAGCGCATGCAAAAATTCATAGCGAATAAAGGGATAGTCAATGCCGCAGAGGCTATTCCATAGCGACTGGCCAATATCTTCAATAGCTTTGTAAAAACGGACTTCCATTTATATTACCGGAGATGACGCATTTATAATGATGGCGTGATTATAGTGATATATGAAATGCATAATCAGTAGCAAGCCCAATAAAAATAACTAGGCCTACATAATTATTATTTAAAAAGGCGCTAAAATATTTAATTTTATCGCGTTGGCTAATAAGTGATTGTTGATAAATAAACATTATGGCCGTTAAACAGATTGCGCCATAGTAAATACGGCCTAGTTCGAGTAATAGACCTATTTTTATTATTAGGGCAATAAAAACACACTGTAAAAATGCAGTGATAAGCCGATCATAACGACCAAACAATATTGCGGTAGATTTAACCCCAGCAATTAAATCGTCATCCCTATCGACCATGGCATAAAATGTGTCATAAACAACAACCCAAACTATAACAGCGCTGTACAGCGGTAAAATAATAGCGGGAAGCGTATTCGTTTGTGCAGCGAAAGCCATAGGTATAGAACAGCTAAAAGCCATGCCTAAAACTACTTGAGGTAAATGCGTAAAACGCTTAGTAAATGGATAAAGCGCAGCGAGCAATAGCGCGCCAAATGCTAATAAAACTGTTAAGCGATTAGTAAACAACAGTAATAAAGCAGCAGCGGCGCATAGCAATATAAACAGTTGAATGGCTTCTTTAGGCGTTACAAGCCCTGCCGCTAACGGTCTTTGTTTGGTGCGCTCAATAAGACCATCTATATTTCTATCGGCAAAATCATTAATAACACAGCCTGCCGAGCGCATTAAAAACGCGCCAATAATAAAAACGATAATTAGTAATGGATTAGGTATGCCTTTAGCGGCTATCCACAATGACCATAAGGCGGGCCACATAACTAAGTAAGAGCCAATAGGTTTGTCGACACGCATTAGCTGTAAGTAATAGGTGATGTGACGACGCGTTAACGCAAGCATATAAAACTCATTAAAAATTTAACAATTATGTTTAAGGTTTAAAAGCGGGCAAAAAAACTTCACCGACCAATATGGGCTTATTATAAATCACAAATCGAGATCGGCGGCCCCAAAGTATTGGCTTATTTTTTTTATCCTCTCTCTCTCTCTCTCCCTCTCTCTCTTCCTCTCCCTCTTCCTTTAGATTGAGTTGGGATGTTGCGTATAGAGGTAAATCGCTTGTTGAGATGCGGGCAATTTGAAAGGGGCTTCTCTGCATGCCTGGTGTATTAAAGAGTAGTTGCCCGAGGGGGCGATTATCAAGGTGTCGCAAATGCCTTAATTCGCCGGTTAATGAGCTTACGGGAATAACACTTCGCGCATATACCCAGGGTTGTTCATGGCCTAATAATAAAACTTCACGAATAAGACAGCGTAACCGTGGTGAGCTTCCTAATAAGTCATATTCAGATAATGTCGCGTTGCCCCATTGCTGACGAAGGACTTGAACCGAAAAATGATGCTTGCTGGCTTTGATGAGCCGCTGGGTTAAAGAGGTGCTATCGAGTAACCACTCTCGCTTATCTGTCGGCAAAGCATTGCCGAAGCGAGTATGAAAGTCGCGCCAAATGGGCCCTTGTGGGTGGAATCGTATCGGTTGTTGGTCGTACAATGGATGGCTTTCCGTTGGCGATAAAATAATAAATACTGAGTATGAGAATGCGGTATTGAGGCATAACTTGCAAGTAAAGAGCGCCATTCGTTTGATAAGTCGCTTGGCTAAATAGCGAGACACATTATTAGTCGATATGATTCCAAATTATAAAGAGGTTAATTAAATGAAAGTATGGGAATGTCTGGTTTGCGGCTGGCTCTATGATGAAGCCAAAGGGTGGCCAGAAGATGGCATTGCGCCGGGGACAGCTTGGGAAGATGTGCCCGAAGATTGGCTTTGCCCCGAATGCGGTGTCGGCAAAGAAGATTTCGAAATGGTTGAGGTCGCAGTGAGTAATGAAGAGCCCGAGGCAAAAATAGAGCCCGTCATTAACAGTGCCGAAGTTAATGCTCCAGTAGTTATTATTGGCACAGGGTTAGCAGGTTATAACTTAGCCCGTGAATTTCGTAAGCTAGATAAAGTGACGTCGCTCTTATTGATTACCACCGATGATGGCTGCTGTTATTCCAAGCCAATGTTATCAACTGGTTTTACTCGAGAGATGACAGCCGATGATTTATCTCAGGCCAATGCGGGCCAAATGGCCGAGCAATTGCAGGCAAGTATTTGGACGTTTACCGAAGTCACTTCTATTAATACGGATAAGCAAACGCTGGAAGTGAACACATCAAAATCGACACCGTATAAAGCGCTAGTATTGGCTTGGGGTGCCGAGGTGATTAATCCGCCATTAACGGGTACCGGTTTAGACAGTGTTTATGCGATTAATGATTTAATGGATTATCGCCGGCTTAGGGAAACGCTAATCAGTAAGGATGCTAAAAAAATATGTGTTATTGGCGCCGGATTAATCGGTTCAGAGATAACGAATGATCTACTCAATGGCGATTTTCAAGTTGAAGCCGTTGATCCGCTTGCTCATAATTTAGCCTCATTGTTGCCTGAGCCAGCAGGGCGAGCAGTGCAGCAGGCCCTTGAAGAACAAGGTGCTAAGTTCCATTTTGGTACAACGGCTGAATCGATTAACACGCAGGCAAGCGGAAAAGGCGTTTTACTGACCTTGGCAAATGGCTTAGAAGTGACCGCAGATCTGGTGATTTCGGCAATTGGCGTCCGACCTCGTATAAAACTTGCACAACAAAGTGGAATTGCGGTAAATCGTGGCATCAAAGCGAATAGATTAATGGCAACTAGCGCCGCGAATGTTTACACTCTGGGTGATTGCGCTGAGGTTGAAGGCCATGTACTTTACTATGTAGCGCCATTAATGGCCGCGGCAAGGGCATTGGCAAAGACTTTAACAGGTACGCCGACGAATGTGGAATACCCAGCCATGCCGGTAACGATTAAGACGCCGGCTTGTCCCATTGTGGTTGCTCCGCCTGCACGAGAGGCTGAGGGACGTTGGGAAATACAGATTGATAGTGCCGATAATAAAAATGTTATCGCTCAGTTTAAAGATGCAAAAGGCCAGTTACTGGGTTTTGCATTAACAGGACAGGGCACAAAAGAGAAACAGGCACTACAAAAACAATTGCCAGCTATTTTAGCGTAGCGGGCATTTTGAAATAGCTGTCATTGTTATGGGGCAGTTTTAGCACGTATGACATATACGCTTATTAATGACGAGGAATGAAATATGAACAAGACTGAACTTGCAGCGATTGTTGCTGATAAAGCCGACATTTCAAAAGAAAAGGCTAATGAAGTTGTTACTGCGATTACTGACGAAATTACAGCGGCACTTGCTCGCGAAGATAGCGTTAGCTTAATTGGTTTTGGTAGTTTCGTCCGTCGTTCGCGCGCGGCACGTAAAGGCAAAAACCCACAAACAGGTGAAGAAATCGATATTAAAGCAAGTAACTCAGTAGGCTTTAAAGCGGGTAAAGCGCTTAAGGCTTCTGTTAACTAAGAACAGTTAACTGCAATTAGTTAATCGATTGGCTCGTCACTTTTAATAACAGCATTAAAAGTGACGAGCGTTTCATTGCAAATTTTTTTATACGCTTACAGCATTCTACCTGTGCCTTTCTTTATTATTCTGTTATTCCATTGTCACCCTTACAATTTACCCTATCAATGAGGCTTGTTGATGACCCTTACTAATAAAATATTTACTGCCATGGCTGCCGGCATTGCTTTCGGCTCAATCGCTAATTTATTACCAACATCAGCGGATGACGTATGGCTAGAGCAGGTTGTTTTCTTGGGTCTATTTGATGTAGTCGGTAGTATTTTTGTCGCGTCTTTAAAGTTATTAGTGGTACCCATGGTGTTCGTTTCATTAACCTGTGGTACAGCTAGTCTAGGCGGTCACGGGAATATGGGCGTAATGGCTGCAAAAACAGTGGGCTTATATTTAATGACTACCGCAATTGCTATAACGATTGCACTCAGTATTGCGTTGCTTATAGAGCCTGGTACTGGTGATCAGTTTAATAGTCAGCTGACCACCGACGCGAGTTATGAAGCGAATAACGCTCCGCCTCTAAAAGAAGTGTTTATCAATATTATTCCTAGCAACCCTATTAAAGCGATGGCCGAAGGCAATATGTTGCAGGTGATTGTCTTTGCCTTATTATTTGGAATAGCAATATCACGCTCTGGCGAGTTTGGCGAAAAAATAGCAAAAAGCTTTGAGTCGTTGAATGAAGTCATTATGGAAATGGTAATGATACTTATGCGGTTAGCGCCCTATGGTATTTTTTGTTTACTAGCGAAAATATTCTATGCGACTGGTTTCGAATTAATACAGCAGTTATTTGCTTATTTCATTACAGTGGTTATGGCGCTGCTATTTCATGGCGCAGTTATTTATACCGGCATATTAAAATTATTCACCGGCTTAAGTCCTATCAGATTTTTAAAACATATGCGGCCAATAATGATGTTTGGTTTTTCCACTGCATCTAGTAATGCGACGATGCCCGTTACCTTAGAAACGGTTGAAGAAAAAATGGGTGTAAAAAACTCGGTCGCCTCATTTACTGTTCCTTTAGGTGCAACTATTAATATGGATGGCACCGCAATTATGCAAGGGGTTGCCACCGTATTTATTGCACAGGCCTATCAAATTGATATTGGTGTAGTGGGTTATCTTACCGTTATTCTAACGGCGACACTGGCATCTATAGGCACTGCTGGCGTGCCGGGGGTGGGTTTGATTACATTAGCGCTTGTGTTACAGCAAGTGGGCTTGCCAGTCGAAGGCATTGCATTAATTATTGGTGTAGATCGTTTGCTTGATATGTTGCGAACCGCTTTGAATGTAACGGGTGATTCAGTCGTATCTTGCGTGGTCGCGAAAAGCGAAAATGCTATTGATACTAATGTTTTTAATCGTTAATCAATAAAACTGTATATTCAAAAAAGGTGAATGTTTAATAGATGGACACACAAGAAGTTAAAGAGCGCTTTGCGAAAAAAGCGACGCGCTTTTATATCGTCAATTTTATTATGGCGTTGGTGATTGGTTTGGGCTTATATCAAGCAAAAGAGCTCGGTATTTACAAAGAAGCATTTGTGCCGATTATTGCGTTGTTTCTTTTATGGATATTTAATATTGATAAATTGTATCGTTGTCCTGCTTGCGGACAGGTGCCGCGCGGTAAAGAAGGTTTAATTTATTTACCTAAAAACTGTACCGCGTGTGATGTTGAGTTACGTTAAATAAGTGCTTCAATTGCAGCAGCAATCGCTTCAGGCTTTGCTGTAGGCGCAAATCGTTTTACCACTTCTCCCTTTCTATTCACTAAAAATTTAGTAAAGTTCCATTTAATACGTTTAGATCCTAATAGGCCTTTGGCATTCGATTTTAAATGTTCAAAGAGAGGGTGAGCGTGCTCGCCATTAACTTCAATTTTTTCAGCCATGGTAAAGCTAACGCCATAGTTAAGTTGACAAAATTCTGTAATTTCACTCATTGAGCCAGGATCTTGTTTACCAAATTGATTACAGGGAAAGCCAAGAACGACGAGACCTTTTTCTGCATACTGTTTGTTGAGCTTTTCTAAGCCTTCAAACTGTGGGGTAAAACCACACTTGCTAGCGGTATTAACAATAAGCAGCACTTTATCTTGGTAGTCTTGAATAGGCTGTTCAGTCCCATTGGGAAGTTTAAAATTCAGATGATAGAAATCACTCATAAATAAATCCATAAATTATAATAATAAGGGTGCTAGAGACAGCAAAAATCACAGTAAACCAATAGCTATATACTAAAGTTTACCGTGATTCTGTAGTGTTCACTATATAATATAATTTAATTTAGCTGACGTTTCATTTGCTGCATGAGAACGCTGGCTTTGGTTCGACCATATTGTGAAGGTGAATGAGAGAGATAGCTTGATAGTGCGTTAATGGCTGCTCGCGGCTGATTAGCTTGCGCATACAGCTGTCCAGCATCTAGCAACAACTCGGCTTCATCGGGCGCAATTTGACGCATGGAATCTAAGGTTATAATCGCATCGAGAAAATTGTGTTTATCAACTTGACGCTGCTTAATGTTGTTTTGTAATCGCAGCAGCGTTTTACGGTTAGATATTGCTTGATAATGTTCTGGCTTAAGTTCAGCTTCAGAGCCGAGAGAGAGCTTTAACAGGCGACGTAATTCAGCAGAATTGACGGTATTAGCATGATGGAATGGATCGAAAATAATGCGTTCGCCATTGGCTTCAAGGCGGCAAACAAAGTGTCCGGGTAATGCAATACCTACAATATTCCAACCCTGTGCCTTAGCAACATACATACAGATAATGCCTAGTGAAATAGGCATGCCTTTTCTTCGCTCAATGACTGAGCATAAATCAGCATTTTCTAATTCTTCATAGTGATCATAATTACCGTGGTAGTGATATTGATCGTAAACTACCGCTTGAATGGAGCGTAATTTCTTTTTAATATCATGACGACATTGACCATTATCTTGAGTGGCATGGACATCACCGCCGGCAATACTTGCATAGTAAGCCGCGACAGCGTCAGAAAGTTCAGCGAGATGATTGGTGTAAAAACTCATGGGTTGATTACCCAATAAAGAAAGGCCTAGTGCAGCACTTGCGAGACAGATTGATTCGTCATTATAGGAGCCGAGCAAGTTTATTTGCTGAGTTGGATTGAGACATCTATCCATATGAAATCCTCATTGCTTTTTATAATCATTATAATAATAGAAGAGGGTAATAAATATTTAACTACTCTCTGCTACGTTTATGTTAAAGCTATAGACTTTGATTCCTTTTGTTAGTTCTTAATAATTTATACGATAGGGTTTTACCTACGGATGACTTAAAATACATTAACTTTAAGGTTTTGTATGCAATAAACTGACCCTATGTATCAATAAAAAGAGAAGAGTTTTTTTCTTGTTTATTTACTAATCGCTTTTCAATTAAGTGTAGATAAATACTGATTTTATGCACTAATTTGAAGCGGATAATGGATGGTTTAAACAGTGAAAATAATTTAAACCGTTAGAGTTAAGTTAGTCATTTCAAATAAAGATGGCAATAATTGTTTAAGAAATTTTACAATGCTTTAAACATTTGTTGTAATTTTGATCAGCAGTAAATGCTAAGGCCTATGTCATTAAAGCCGGACTAACAGGGCATTGGCTTAATCCACTTCGTTAAGTTTTTTATTATCGATAATTTATATAAGACGCTTTTAATTAGAGAACAGTTATGCCAGTTTATATTCAAATTTTTATGCTCGCCGTCATTATCTTGCTCAGCGTTTATGCAATATCACTTTGTAAGCAATTGTGGAAACTTAAGCACAATGAAGCGATAGAGAAAAACAAAGCGCTCCAACACTCAGATA
>Ga0209833_1001636_pt1 | contig 14566 bp, 15 predicted proteins | sample COGITO_mtgs_1105_3_FD_184797 | JGI IMG/M metagenome (GOLD analysis project Ga0209833, IMG submission 184797) | Pelagic marine microbial communities from North Sea - COGITO_mtgs_110506 (SPAdes) (version 2) | ecosystem: Environmental > Aquatic > Marine > Epipelagic ... | reverse complement strand
AAGCGGCGCGCAGCGCAGAATCACAGACAGAAGGAGGCGTACAATGAGCGGATTAATTGATTCTATTTCTCGTGTTCGGCTGATCGCCGGCAACACGTTTCTCGAAGCGGTGCGGCAGAAGTTTTTCAACTCGCTGCTGCTGATTTCGGTGGCGCTGGTCGCCAGCTCGACCTTCTTCCAGCAGTTCGACTTCGGCACGGGCGAGCTCAAGTTCGTCACCGATTTTGGCTTTGGGGCATTGTTCTTCTTTGGCTCGATTCTGTCGATTGCGGCTACGACGCAGTTATTCTTTAGCGAGATAGAGAATCGCACCGCGTTGACGATGCTGGCCAAGCCGATTTACAAGTTGGAGTTTCTCGCCGGTAAATTTCTTGGTGCGCACATGCTGATGCTGGTCTTTACCACCGTCATTATACTAGTGCTAAGCGGCATCCTCTATTGGCGCGAGACGACCCTGATGGCGCGTCTCGGCGAGGAGTTTGTCGATGGGCGTTTGATCCGTTATGGCGATTTATTTATCTTCGGGCTGCTGCAGTGGATGAAGTTTGGCATATTGAGCGCGATCGCTTTGTTCATTGCCAGCTTCTCGAATACGAATCTGTACACCGTGGTGGTGTCGTTCTTCATGCTGATTATTTGCCAGCTGCAATACATCGCACGGGATGCATATTCCTCGATGGAGCAGGGCGTCGGGGCGTGGTTGGTGCGTGTGCTTGGGCTGATCTTTCCGAATTTTCAATTGTTCAATGTCGGCGATCAACTCGTGTTCGCTTCCAGCACTCCGCTGCCGACAGGCACCGTGCTGCAGATTGTCGGCTACGGATTGATTTATACCGTTGCCTTCATTCTGCTCGCGCAGGTGAACTTCAAAAAGCGGGAGATCTAGCTGATGACTGCCAGTACTTGTCTCAAGCATCCATTATTTCTGCGCGCGCGCAGTGTGAGTATCGTGCTGTTCGTGATGGTCGTGCTCGGTGTGGTCACGCGTTCGATCGAAGCGCCGGCATGGCAAGTGGTGAAGGCACGCCAGCCAGAGATGAATCTGCAGGCGATCGAAGGTGCGCTCGGACAGGGACTCATCGTCGGTGTGCTCGGTGGGTTTCGTGCGGTGATGGCCGACTTTCTCTGGATTCGGACCAACACGATTTGGGAGCGACGCGATCGTGTGAAGCTCGATGCGATGGTGCGGCTGGTGACGACCCTCGACCCACGACCTGAGTTTTTCTGGATCAATGGTGCGCGCATGATTGCTTACGATGTGCCGAACTGGCGTATCCAGGAAGAGGGGGGCTACACGGATGTGCCAGAGAGTCGTCAGCAGGCGCTCGACCATGAGCAGGCCGAGCAAGCGTTTGCGATGTTGGCGACCGCCCGCGAGTTTCACCCGAATAAAGCGAAACTCTATCTGGAGACGGGGCAGATTTATTTGAATCGGTTGAAAGACACTGCGAATGCCGCGAAGTGGTTTCTGCTCGCATCGCAGCAACCCGATGCGCCGTATTTCGCCGCCCGTATTTACGGCGAACTCTTACGCCGCCAGGGGAAAGATGCCGAGGCGTATGACTACCTAAAGCAGTTGCACCATGACTTGCCTGATGATCCCTATGCGCAAAAGCCAATCATCCTCGACCGCATTCGCGAGCTAGAGGAAGAATTGAAGATCCCCGTCTGGCAGCGCTTCCAGCCGCAGACGGCATCCAATACCAAGCCGGTAGAAGCGAGCTTGGAGCAGAAGGTTCGTATGTTGGAGCAGACGCATGATCATGACCACGCGCATTGAGAACAGGGACTCTAAATCTCCTGAAATGCTTCGGCCTCCTTTAGGAGCTTCATCCAGTATTCGATAGCATCCGTTGGCTCATTGTCATCTTTGAGGCCATCGATAATGCTGTTGAGCCGATCAAGTATTCCTTGGTGTCTGTCTGCCCAACTTGGTTGAGTGCCGTAACCAATATAAAAGTGCTTGAGCTGATCACTGACGTCATTGCTTGAATCATTGCGGCGTAGCACCCATTCATACCAGCAGATATCTTCTAGCGGTTTCCCCAGGTGCACTTGTTCCCAGTCTAAAAGCGCAACGATCGCATGGTCCGATTTGGAGACCAAAATATTCTTCGTGTTGAAATCGCCATGGACGATGACATCGTCAGGGCTGTTCGGAGTTTGCGGGAATAGGTCGACTGGGAGTGCATGCAAATTGGCTAGTAGCTCCCCGCAGCGTTGATGGACCTGATTGATCGAAATAGAATCTGTAATGTCAGCAGCATGGATGCCGGCTACCAGTTTGGTGCGTATTTTTTTTTGTTCTGAGTCGCTGCTGATCAGCTCTGGAATAGGCAACTTGCCGGAAAGGACACCGAGGGCTTTGACTTCGTTGGTATATCCGTCCTCCGATGAATTCGCCTTAAAATGCTTGATGACAGATTCCCCCTGAAGGCGCGTGCTGTTGGTGAATCCATACTTCAGATTCTTTGAAGGACACAGTTTATTTTTGATTCTGTATAATAGCCGTTTCATTGATGTTTCAGCTTCGTGGTTATTCTTGGCCAGAATAGCTGTCAAGGGTCTCTTGGCAATGGATACTTACTATGGCTATTCTAATCCTTGCCAGATGCATGATGTTCGAATGGGTTAGTTTGGTTGGGCAATTGATTGCACCATACAATTCTAATCATATTTCTAATGAAGCGGCTGCAACGAGAACCAGACCAGATGCATTGTTTGAAGATCACTTTATTTATCAACCGTAGAGTGGTTGGCTATCTTGCGTAATATGCCACTAAATTGGGATAGATGTGTCTCTATTGGCCGATTGGTCGTGGGCTATATTGTGGGACAAGGAGCGACTCAAGTGTTACAGCTTGTTACTGGTTTCTTGATTATTAACTGGCTGACTAAAGATGCCTATGCGACTTTTGCATTAGTGATCGCGATTCAATCGACGACTTCGGTCCTTGTTGAACTTGGGTTGTCGCAGTCGTTGATCGCGTTTATTGGCCAGAAGTATCAGGACTCCAAGATTGTCGGTCGATACATCACAGCGTGCCGCTACTTACGGGATCGTATGCTCTTCGTGGGGGGTGTGGTGCTTCTGGTATTCTTTTACTGTATTGCTCCCAAGTATGAGTGGTCGGGTGGGGTATGGTTTGTGCTGTGGTTTTCTGTGATTGGCGCATTGGTGTTTCAGTCATGGAGCGCAACGTATAATCCATTGCTGCTACTGGATAAGAATTTGAAGGTTTTGTATGCAATCGGGCTCAGTTCGGGAGTGTTGCGAGTCGGGTTGATTGCTGTCGCATATTTTTGGGGAGTGTTATCGGCACCGTTGGTTTTACTGTATGGAGCGCTACAAGCCTGTGTCGCTGGGTGGGGCGCTCGTGAACAGACGCGCTCTATGATATGTGAGCCAGCTGACGATTTGTCACTGCGCACTGAAAGGAAAGAAATTCTAAGCCAAGTGCTTCCGCGTGTGCCCAGTTCTATTTTTTTTGCTTTTGAGGGGCAGATTACGATCTTTCTAATTAGTATCTTTGGCACAACCAACGGTATTGCTGAGTTAGGCGCGCTGGGACGCCTTGCGATGCTTTTTGTGATTATCAGAAAGGCGAATAGTATCTTGGTGGCTCCCTATTTTTCGAAGCTCGCTTCATGTGAGGTATTTTCGAAAGCCGCTCTGTTTGTCTGCGGTTCGTTGTTGTTTGCATTGGCGAGTTCAGCCTTTGTTTACTGCTTGCCTGAACCATTCCTCTGGGTTTTGGGAGACGGCTATCAGCATTTGAAGTTTGAATTATTTCTGGTGATGGCAGTGAGTGCGCTCAACTTAGTGTCGATGCTGATGTTTTCGATCTGTCTTTCCAGGAAGTATATATTTCCGTGGTATTCGATCGTTGATATCGGACCGGTGTGTCTCGCCATGGTCATTGGCTATATGCTGATGGATTTGGGGACGCTTAGTGGCGTGCTGTATTTCTCTATGATGCTGGCACTCGTGAAACTGTTGTCTGTCTTCTTTGTCTTAGGATATGGGCTGCGCCGAGAGCAGGTGAGTGCTGTGGATTGCGGTGCGGCTACTTAAGCTCTAATTTCGGCTTGATTGACTTTCTCTTAGCAAAGCATCTTTTCAAGATTTTAGGGAAGAGTGTCAGTTTGGGTTGAGCCAGTGCTAAGTAGAACTCGATTGAGAATCGACCATTTGTGGGCATATCTCTTCCAAATAGACGTTTCCATTCGCGAGGCCCTTCGAGCTCTTTCACATGTAAAAGTGTCGAGCTTTTATTCTCTTCGTGGCAACGGAATGCGCCGAGAAATGTATTCACGTAGCAGAAGTTTCCGTATTCTACATAGAGTCTAGAGAACCATTCTAAGTCCATTGCGAAACTAAGCGATTCGTTTAAAAACTGACCTTGTTCGTTGAACTCTCGTCTCCAAAATGCGGTTTCGCTGCAGATGTTGTAGCGATATTTTTCTGGCTTGAATTTCCCTTTGCAAGACCAGCCGAGCAGGCGTGTCTCTGCGTCAATCAAGAGACGTCCACCGTGCACGACATTTGGGTTTTTGGAGCTTTGGAAGGCGCGCATGACTGTATCAAAGCAGCCTTCCATGTAGATGTCGTCGCTGTTTAACCAACCGATGATGTCTCCAGTCGCTTTGCGAATGCCTTTGTTGATTGCGTGGGTCTGCCCGTTATCTTTTTCGGAAACCCAGTAGTCGATGTGGGACTCGTATTGTTTGATGATTGCGACGGACTCATCGGTGCTTCCGCCGTCGATAACGATCAATTCCTTTTCAGGGTAGGCTTGGTTGATTACAGACAAAATCGCATCTTCTAGGTAGCGGCCTTGATTATAACTGCAGATGACGGAGGAGATTTTCATCGATGGGTTGATAGAGATGGAGGGGAGATAGGCTAGATGATCGATTCGATTTGTAATTGCGTTATGCTTTTGAGTTTTGCTCAATGTCGCATGGACATAAATATACGCGATCGGCGCTTCGATTTTTTGATCTTACTGGTATTAGTGGATCTCTTTTTTATCGGGCTGCATGTTGTTTACAAGTTCGGTGTTGTTTCCAATCCTTTGTATTCAATTGAAATCGATTGGGGGTATGCGGAGGTTTTTCAATACATTAAGGAATATTGGATTGTTGCGTTGCTGATTGCGGCGGGTGTGCGCCTAAAGGCAAAGGTCTATTTTCCTTGGGCGCTGCTGTTTGTCTATTTATTGTTCGATGATTCTCTGCAGGTTCATGAAAATGTGGGGAAGTATATTGCGACATCCTTCAATATTCCGGGGGTCTTTAACCTGCGGTCGATTGATATTGGGGAGTTGTTGGTGGGTTTGGCCGCCGGTGGAATCTTATTACTATTTGTTGCGTATTATCATTGGAAGAGCTCGTTGATCAGGAGACGAAGTTCGTGGACGTTGTTTCTAATGTTGGTGATGGTCGCGTTTTTTGGCGTGTTTGTGGACCTGCTCCATTCCGCGATCCCTTGGTTTCATGGTGTTTTTGGATTGATTGAAGACGGCGGTGAAATGCTAGTTTTTAGTCTAATTCTCTGGTATGCATACTCTCTGAGTGATCAGTCGTCGGGGATTCCAGAGCAGGAAGCACCCTAGTTACAATGCTGCCATCTCTGTGATTTGGCGTTCCTTGATTTCTCGGCAGGGATTGCCCGCGCAGACTTTCCATTCGCTCATATTGCGAGTCACCACCGAATTCGCTCCAATTACGCAACCGCGGCCTATTTCAACGTTGGGCGCGACGAATACTCCGGATGCCAGCCAACTCTCTGCGCCGACTGTAATCGGCTGGAAGATCAATGGGAAATGTGGGTGAGTATAGTCGTGGCTGCCGGTGCAGAGATGGACGAATTGTGAAATCACTGTCATTGAATGGATCGTCACAGTAGTGAAGTTGAGGAGACGCACATCGTTTGCGATGGCTACGCAGTCGTGTATCACGAGATGCCAAGGCATTAGAATATCGACGCGTTGCTGGATTAGGCAATCGGTGCCGATCTGTGCACCCATCGCACGTAAGATAGCAATGCGCAGACGAGAGCGTTTGCCAGGTATCAGTCGATAGAGTGGTTTGACCAAATATTGCCAAACCCCGCGTCGAAGCTTGGTTCGTTTGTCCCATTGGGTGATCGATTGGGTGAGGTCGATCTTAAACGCTGGATGTTCATCGCTCATTCTTCAGATAGTTTCGAGGTTTTGATCAATTGACTCAAGTCTGGATGACGCTGGCTGAATTGTTTGAGTGAATAGCTTTTCGAACCACGCATTTCCGGCATATAGTCGGCGAAGATCCGGCTGAATGCCGCACGTAGCGGAGATAGGGTGCCTTTGAGGACTTCTCTGACATGCTGTCGTGCGTAGGACGAGGTCGGCCCGTTGAATGCCTTAAGCCCTGCTGCTTTACCTGCGAAAAATGCGATTTGTTGATTGAGGCGTTCGTCAATCAAAGTGTCCGTCACACTTAATTTTGCTCGTTGTACTCGAAAACGCTCTCTGTGCAGTTCAATCATCTTCAGTGCCTTATCGATGTTGCCTGTGAGTCGACCCGCCACTCGTGTGTCGTCCATCACGTAGCCATGGTGCTCGCTTTTGATTAGGTCTCCATGGGGCAGTAAGCTGGCGTAGAGGTCGAAATCGGTCATCCAACCTTCAGGGATATGAAACGAGTGGTGTGCTTGAATGGCAGAGGTGCGCCATGTTGCAGCCGGTGGAGGGGGGAAACTGTCGAGCACCAGTGCTTCGTAAAGGCCGAGTGATTTTTCAGCCATGCGATGCTCCCATACGAGTTCAGTTGCGTAGTCGATGCGTAGGAAATCCTGCACAATGAAGCATACATCGCGATCGATGTCGTGGATCAATGCGGTGTCATTTTCGATACGCTTCGGCACTAGGAAATCGTCATCATCGAGTAGAATGATCCAATCGCCTTTTGTCGCTTCGATACCTGTTGCGAGTGCTTTACGTATATCGAAGAGCGCAGAGGGGCGGTAGTCAATGGGGGTGGATGTCGTTGTGCGTGACTGTGCAGCTTCGACGGTCGGCTTGGTCTCTGGGTTCTCGCCGTTATCTACGACGATGATCTCAAAGGGCAAGGTGGTTTGAGCGAGACAACTCTCCAATGCCCGTTTGAGTTTTAGCGGTCGATTAAACGTAGGGATGACAATGGAGATCGATGGAGGCATCTATGACTTATGGTTTAAGCTTAGTTTCGATGTAATCAACTAAACGTTCGGTTGCCTTGCGAATCTCAAAGTGCTCATGGTAGACCGCTTTCGCTTGATTCGCCATCTGTGCTTTGTCCGTCTGACTCTGGTTGAGCCAAGATGTCAGGAGTTGCTCGGCTCCTTCGTGGGTGTCTGGTTGCACAAAGCCTGCATTACCATCGGCAATCTCTCGCCAAATATTTACTTTGTCTGAGATCAAAACTGGCGTGCCGACTGCAAGTGCTTCGGCAACGACGAGACCGAAATTTTCTTGGTGTGACACCAGTGTGAGTGCTTCTGCTGCGGTCAAGGCGGCCCATTTTTCTTCTCCATCGAGTGCTTCAGGCCAGTAGATGCCATTCTGATTATACTCGGATTGGATGCGTTTTGCATAATCTGGCTGTTGTTGTGGTCCGACAATGACAAGGTCTGGAATCGTCGGCTGTGTCTGTCGCAGTGCAGCATATGCAGCGACGAGTAGGTCCAACCCTTTCTTCTCCTGAATACGGCCTAGGTAGATGAAGTAAGGGCGCGCACCCCAGGGCTTGTCTTGCGTGCGAATCCGAGCGGTTAGCGCTTCGCGGTCTAAGTCCGGTGCAGTCGTTCCGTAGCCGATGACTTTCTCGTTTACCTCATAAGGTGAAAAACTTTTACGGGCCAAGCGGCACTCTTCTTCGGAAGTAAATAGCACAGCGCTTGCATTGGAGAGCACTGGGTGCTCACCCCATCTCCAGTAAAGCTGCTTCTTTAATTTTTTGAGGGGGTAGGCTTCATTGAACCATGGGTCGAGCATGCCGTGTGTATATACGAAATAGGGAACGCCTAATTTACGACAAGCGCGGGAGGTTGCGAAGCCGTGATACTGCCACATGCCATGTATGATGACGGCATCGTAGTGTGGCGCATTTGCTTCTAGCCAAGTCTTCATTTTGGGGGCATATGCATAGCTGCCGAGCTGGTGTCCTCCAAGATAATGGACTTTCCATGGTAATGATTGAGGATCGAATGGCGTCGGTGTGTGCACGCAGGCGATTTCAACATCAACCCCCATGTCGCTCATTGCCAATGATGCACGCTTGAGTCCTTCGATCGGGCCTCCGTTTTTTGGGTCAATGCTTGCTATGACGCGTAGTATTTTCATTACACGGTTGCGGTGCTGGTGAGCCGCTCTTGATAGAGTGCGCAATACGCACTAATTGCAGCGTTATTAGTGAATGTTGCCGCAAACTGTTTCATCTTGATTTGTGCTGCGGCCTTCTCAGATGCATTCAGTTGAATGTATTTGAGGCACTGGTCGCTCGCATGCTCATGCCATTGAGGTTTCGTCGCATTGGCATCTAGTATAAGTGCCGTCGTGGCATTGAGTTCATTCATCGGAGCGATGTTCAGAGTCGCCACTGCGCAACCACATGCCTGTGCCTCTAAGATCGGCCAACCAAAACCTTCGAGCGAAGAGGGGAACAGTAATAGTTCCGCGCCTGAGTAAAGGGTTTGTAGTTCAGCATCGTCAATGCCTTCCAAATAATGAATCCGCTCGGCGAGCGTGTCACATTGATTGGCCTTCAGTTGGTCTTTGCTGAAGCATGGGCCGACGATGGCGAGTTGCAGTGCGTCATCTTGTTGGCTGAGTTTGGCAAAAAAACGCAGCACTGCCGCCCGGTTCTTATACCATTTTTCCCCGCCAATATGCATGACATACGGTGCGTTTGATGGGAGGCGTAGCGGGTTGTTTGGCCGTGTGCTGGTGTTCGTAGGGCTGTTTGCCATTTGAATAAATGAATCGTCCAGTGCATTGGTAATCACATGCAGCCGCGACGGCTCGTTTCCGACTAGACGAGCAACATCGTCTCGTGTGGCATCAGAGACGCTGGCGATACAGGCGCTGCGTTTTAAGCCGCGTAGAATCATCGCTTGTTGCTGTTTGCCTGTCCACTTTAGCTTATGTTGAGGGATCTCATCGAGTGCAGCGCGAACGGCTAGTAAGTCATGGCAAGTTACCAGATGCGGTGTGTGCTGAAGCCAGCGTGTATAAGGGGCGTTCGAGTGATCGCAGATATGAACGATATGGGGGACTTTTAGCTGGCGGAGTTTATGTTTAAGAAAGAAGGGGAACAGTAGGTATTTATCGATATAGCCGAGCCATTTTCCAAATCCGTAGCCTTTGGCACCCAGTTTGCCGATGACCACTGGTGGTTGGTATGTCTCAACAGTTATATTGCGTTGGGTTAAGCCGGCGGAGAGGAGTTCGGCAAAGCGCCGCATGCTGCGCTGACCGTCTGGACGGTAATTCCCCAGTAACAGCACGTGGAGCTCAGGCGTTTGATTCGGTGGGTGCATTAGTTACTTGAGTGATTATTTTACGTGGCCGCATAGAGGCGATGGTCAATCCGATTCCTATAATGGTGAACCCATGAATGGTAGTCTGTCCTAGCTGGCCGACGAGTAAATTGTATGCCGTGGCGGATAAGAGAATGAGGCCTAAGGCATTCCCTTTTCTGAAAGCCGTGATACTCGCCATTGAAAGTCGCACTGTCAACCAGACGCGCCAAGCGATAAACAATGTGCCGAGCAGGAGCCCGGATTCACCAATCAGGCGATGCCACTCTGATTCGCCTAGGGCAAAATATCGTTTATCACTAAGCACTTTGACTCCGACTAATGTTCCAGCGCCAAGTCCCTCACCGAGGATCGGGATGTCATTTGTCTCAGTGAATGGTTCTGTAAATTCTTCTATCACTCTACCTATAATGGCTTTTTTGACACCGCCCCGTTTTTCTCCAGTAGAGCTTTCCCACCGAGAAAAGAATGCCTCTTTCGCGTCATCAAAAACCGTGAGCTGATTTGCGATGAATAGTGCGATGCCGGCGATGAGGGCGACTCTCGCATAGCGAACGAGCGCATTCTTCTGGAATATGGATGAAGAGAGTCCGACCACAAACGTCAACCCCGCTGCTAAGATCAGTGATCGGCTAATTGATACCGGGACTGCGACTACAATTGCGAAAGAGCTGAGTGTCAGTAACAGCCTAGAATAGCGCTTATGTTGTGTGATGCCAGACACCAGAAATGCGGCGGCGAAGGTGTAAAACCATATGATACCAACAATGAAGCTGAAGGTGCCGGGCGGGCGATAGCGCCCCAGCGCGCCACTAAATCCGGCGCCTTCGGAGCCACCTACCGAAAGATTTACCCACGCCGACTGAGGTGAATAGAACTGCATGACAATCAGTGCGGTCATTGGCAGGCACCCCCAGAGCCACCAGCGTCCGATCGAAATCACGTCCTGGCGATGCAGCACTTTACCTATAATAAAGGCGAAAGGTATATGCAGAGCGGCGACTCGAAACCCGAAGCCTGCGACAAATAAATTCCCATGACAAAATAGGACACTGAGAGCGAAGCATAGGCCAATCAACAGCCATAAGGATATGACGTATCTGTTGATCGGAAAGATGCCTTCTTTGATGGCAATCGCATAACTGAGAAGGATGATCGGATCTCGGCACAGTAACAACGCATCAGAGAGCTGCGGCAAAAACCACTTTCGCAGGGCACCTTCCAAGATGAGTAGAAGAATATAGGCCCAAACTAAATACCGAAGTTGTTTCTCGGTTTTGCTGATGGGGACATATGTTTGAGTCTTACTCATGGAATACTGGGCGCAGTTCTCAAGATTCTCTAGCGGATTGTTTCTATAATGGCCTTATAGACACTCGATTGATACTCACTCCATTGGATTTGTGATGCACGCTGCCGACAAGCGAATTTCATTGCGTCGATCTGGTCACGGTTTTCTGCAAACCAATTTAGTTTTTCTGCGATCGCCTCGGGGCTTCGGATCGGCACGAAAAAACCGGTGCGGCCGTCTTCTTGGACTAAATCATCTCCGCCGGTGTTATGAGTGATGATTAATGGCAGACCAACGCCAAGTGCTTCGAGTTGCACTAGGGCACGCCCTTCTACCAGTGAGGGGAGGATGAATGCATCACATTCTGACATGAGCTCTAAAACACCTGAGTGCGGGCGTGGGGCTTCGTAGATGAAATCGGCATACTCACTTCGGTAGAAGTCGAGTGAATCGTTGAGGGCACCCAACACAACTAACTGTATGTCGCTTCGATTTAATAACTTCATGGCTTCGAAGATGTCCGATAACCCCTTACGTTGTGTCATGCTGCCAACGAAGAGCACGCGCAGTGGCCCTTCTTTCGGCGTCTGGCGTGCGCTTAGTTCAGAACCGCTCGCGCATCCAAAGGGGGCGACTACACAGTTTGTGTTCTTGAGGATGGATTCTGGTAATGATTTTCGAACGAATTCACTCGGACAAATAATCGTGTCTGCGAGTTCTGCCTCTTCTGTTTTTCGAGCTAATTTTTTCTCCGAGTCTAAAATTCCCGGCATTGTTGCTGCCCATTGAGGCAGGCGTTCGACTTCTTCTTCTAATAGGCGTCGGCTTTCAGACCAGTAGGCTATCGGTAAGTCGTATATGCGTGCCACGCCCAGATCGCGCGCTTTCCGGAAGGTGTGCAGCGCGCTGTCTTCGTAACAATACACTGCGTGTGGTGTGGCATCTGTGAGTTCACGCGAAACGCGTCGATCGAGGCTCCGATAGACTTGATCCACGCTGAATATACCTCGCCCATTTTGAGTGAATGCTGTGGCATTTAATTGAGATGCCACGAGTCGCCCGAGTTCTTTCCATGGGTTTGTTTTCTGTGCTGTGTGGGGTACATCAAAGTGGCGTCGCTTAAGTTGAGACGTAATAGAGGCGGGGAGGCATTGGTTGAGCCAGCTGTCCTTCGACCATGCGATACTGGTGTAGAATGCGTCCAAATGGTTGTGCGCTTGAAGCATCTGCAGGACTTGCCGGACGTTTGCATTTCCTGTGGGGTGGGCAAGTCTCACGCGGAGCTGTGTATCAGTATGTTGAGTGGCGTTCATCTATGATTTAAAATACTTTATCTGTAATGCTACGCGCCGAGTTCATCGTAAATATCAGCGTAGATCGATTGCGGCTTTAAGTAGGATGCGAGGGAGTCTTTACCTTTTTGAGCACGTGCGCTGTATTCCTGTTCCGGCATTGCGGCAGCTTGACGAAGGAGTTTGGCGAGTTCTGTGCTGCTTCCAGGGGCGCATAAGAGAGCTGCTGGGCCTGACGACTCAGGTATCCCGCCATCTCTGGTTGCAATGACTGGCACTCCTGCATGGCGGGCTTCGATGGGGGTGAGGCCCATGTCTTCCTTGGTGTTGGGAGGTGTGACCATCCACTTACAGCGAGCGATCTGGTCATTTTTTGCATCTTCACTGATGAAACCGAGCAGGTGGATGCCTTTCAGTTTGTGCTCTGAAATATAATTTTTCGCCCACCCTTCTAGCGGTCCGCGCCCTGCCATTATCAGTGGCCATTCGTCGGGATCGAGGTCGACTTCCTGATAGGCTTGGATCAATTCACACACACCTTTGTTCTCGATCCAACGCGATACAAAGAAAAAGCCTTTGCGCTGATAGGATGACGAGGGTAATTGTGGCAGTTCTGAAAGCGTTGGTATCACCTGACTCTTTGGGTTGTCGTCTGTCTCCCATGTTTTTTGCACAAACTCAGAGTTGTATGTGCGGTAGTCCGCAGAGTGCACCAGTATGCGACGCAGCCATGCGCTCAAACGATTCGATGTGCGGCGATAATTATGTGTGGTGAGGAGGTAGGGCTTTGCCAGCAGCTTCGCCATGAGGAATACATCGGGTGATGGATTATGCCCATGCACGAGATCGACACTATGGATTAGGTTCAGTAAGTCTCGGCTCATTCGCTCGACGAGATGAAAGCGAATGCCGCTTGTTTTACAGGTGGTGATCAATTCCTTTTTGAACTCGTATCCGGAGACGCGTTTGAATGCGATGATCGGCTCATAGTGTGAATGCGTGGCCAGCCACTTCGCTAAGGTCAGGACAGTGACTTCAATTCCCCCGTATACGCCGTGAGTGGGGGCTACTATGAGAACTTTTCGTTTCACGATAATACCTGGATAAATAGTTGAGTTGTTTGCTCTAGGCCGGGGCGGGGGGGGGTTCGTTTGAGCAGCTCGAATAATTTTTGAAAGTCGTCATGAAAAGGGAATATCTGCGCGTCATCTGCCATCTCTTCGTTGTTTGCTTCGCCTAAGCGTGTCACGACGACGGGTAAGCCATGCTCCAGCATTGCTTTGACAGTGCCGCTTTTTTCAATGATGTGCATTGGGCTGGTGGCGATGCCGAAATCGAGTGATTGTAACCATCCCGAGATGATCGAAGATGTCGCTTCGCCGTGGCTGATGAAAGTCACTTCAGGGTGGCGTTGTTTCATGCTTTCCCAGATTAAGTGACCAGCGGCTCCGATGCGTCCGATTGAAGTGAATAGAACCTGCTTGCCGTTTTTACCCGCATACTCCGAGATGATCGAAAGGCTGGGCTCGGGATTCCACTCGCGGTGTATTGATCCGAAGATTCCGAAGTGTATAAAGTTGGAGGAGCCGCTGTTGAGGTAGGGCTCTATGAATTGTTTACGAGCTGCATCTAGTTCCCAGTTCTTGAGTGGGATGTTTCCGAAGAGAGGTAAGCGACTCACCTTCAGCGATTCCTGTTCCAGCAGATTTTTATAAAATGTATTGCTGGTTTGGATACTTTGAGGCTTCAGGAGCTTGAGCATCTTCTTGATATACCTTTTCTGGATTATGCCGAGGATACGTCTCTTGAATGGGCTCAAGCGGTCGACGCCACTCCAGATCTCATGAAACATGATCTGGAGCTTCGCGTCTGGGAGAGTCGCCATTAGGGCGGTTGGAAATGTTCGCAAGCAACCGCGGCCTTCGAAGCCATATGGCACAAATTGTAAACTGATCCAGTCAGGTTTAAAGTCTGCGAGTGTTTGTCGTATACTGCTGAGTTTTTCTTGAGGAAATGTTTTAGCCTGAAATCGACTGATTTGAATGTCTTCGTCTGATTCGACCATGGACACCTGCTCATGGTCACAAATTGATATGATTTGGCATGTGTGCCCCATACGTTGGCAGGATGCCGCTAGCAGCCGTGTGTAATCGCCGACTCCGTCATTGCTGAGTGCGGCAGTGATGAATGAGATTCTCATGACACTTGTGGCAGCTGTTCTCCCCATTGCTTGAGCAATGTGCGTAGTTTGCGTGCGCTCCAGTAGCGTGGCAGGAAGGTTTTGGGGTCGGCGATGATGCGTAGCTGCCAGCCGATGTAAATACGATCCGCCCATTTGGGGATTCTTGTTTGCATGCCAGTTAAAAATGCGATGGCTGCGCCGATGCAGAGTATCGTTGGCTCGTAGTCGAGCTGATCGCG
>Ga0209833_1001617_pt1 | contig 14657 bp, 9 predicted proteins | sample COGITO_mtgs_1105_3_FD_184797 | JGI IMG/M metagenome (GOLD analysis project Ga0209833, IMG submission 184797) | Pelagic marine microbial communities from North Sea - COGITO_mtgs_110506 (SPAdes) (version 2) | ecosystem: Environmental > Aquatic > Marine > Epipelagic ... | reverse complement strand
AGGCACATGCGCCGCACATCACTGCAGCCAGCCTCTGGCTCAATGGCTCTAACGACCACCACGGTGGCCACGAGCGAGCGGGGGATACCTTTGCGGCATTCAAGCCGGAGGTGCCATGGGATTTCGCCGTTCAGGCACGTGGGCATCACAACACCGAGAAGCTGGGAGACAACTGCAAGCTCTGGCTGGAGAAACACGTGCTCGGCAAGGAGCACTTCTGGCCCGCGCGTCCCAAGTCAAAGATCGTGCTTGGTGCAGACGGCGTGCCGGAGCTGCACCTGACTCCTGCCGATGCTGGGAAGATCAAAGAGCTGCAAATTTACCAGTGCCTTGGGGAAGCTAACAACATCGCGCGCTACTGGCGTGATGTGCCATCCGTGCGCAAGGGGGATACCTGGATCGCCAAGCTGCCGGTGATGGATGTTGATGACTATGTCTTCTCCTACGCAAACATTCGCTACCAGAATGATAGTGTTGTCTCATCGGACTTTGAGGCCGTGATCCCCTCCAAGCTGGGCAAGGCCATTGCCACGGATACCAAGACCAATGAACTTCCCGGTGGTGCTGACAGGTGGAAGCACAGTGCCCCTGCCGAGGGTGTTGGGGGCATCAGTGGCTTCCGCCCGATTGATAATCGCCGCGGCACGAGTAGCAGCCAATTCAGTGACCCCAAGTACAAAGCACCCCGTGGTGCCAGCCTCAGCTTCAAGTTCTACTGCACCCAGCCGCAAAAGCTCATCATGAGTGTGGACAAAGGCTACTCAAAAGATCTCGATATCACGGCTTCCAATGAGTGGCAGCAGATGACCATTCCCGCGAACCTATTCCTCAACAACGCAGTGTCACTGAGTGACTGGTCAGCTGCCGGCACGATCGGGATCAGGCCCAAGGCGGGTGAAGACATCACCAAGGTCATCTTTGCCGAATTCAAGTGGGTGATTCCCGAGCTCAAGCCTGATGCCCAGGGGCGCTACTATCTGACCCCGGCGATGGCTAGCGAAGTCGATAGCTTCTGGCGGGTGATGCAGGATATGTCGGTCGAGGCTAAGCAAAAGATCCGTGTCGGTGGCAAGAGCTACGACCGCGGCCTCGGTGTCCATGCTCCCTCGAAGCTCGTTTTTCCACTCGAGGGTAAGTACAAGACCTTCCATGTCGTGCCTGGCACGGAGAAGGGCGGGCTCGTGGAGATGAAGATCCTGGTCGATGACAAGGAGGTGTTCACGAGCGGGAAAATCCCCAATGCTTCCTACCAAACAAAAGCGCTTGATATTTCATTAACGAGTGCGCAAAAACTTACCCTGATCGTCACCGATGGCGGCAATGGTGGGGGAGGCGATCACGCCAGCTGGGCGGATGCTTACCTAACGAAGTAATACAGAACAACAGAATGAACATGATCCCAGACTTAAAAAGCTTTCCCGTCTTATTGGCCATCGTGCTGGGGCTAGGCATGCCCGTCGTAGCAGCTGAGGAAGTGAAAAAGCCCAACATCGTCATCTACCTGATCGATGACCTTGGCTGGAACCAGCTCAGTGCTACCAAGGCGACTATGGGCACTCACAGTGGTGAGTTCCTGACGCCCAATGTCGACCAGCTCGCCAAAAACGGGCTCAGCTTCACCCACGCCTACATGCAGCCTAACTGTGCGCCGAGCAGAGCGGCCATCCTCTCCGGCCAGTATCCGGCACGGGTCAACAATGGGGTCTACGTGGTGGGCAACCTGAACCGATACAAGGCGCCGGGTATCTCCAAGGAGCAGGCCAAATTCAAAGGCCCTGAGCAAAACGAGGATGTTGCGGCCGCGGGAGTTACCATTGCCGAGGCGATGAAAAAGAACGGCTACGCCACGGCCCACGTTGGCAAGTACCACGCCGGCGGTCATGAAGGTGGGGACGCCACCCTGCCAGAGAACCAGGGCTTTGACATCAACATCGGCGGCTATAGTCAGGGGCACCAGCCCGTCTGCTTCGCCAAAGAGCAGAAGGGTAAGTGGAGTTTCCCCGGACTCGGACGCGGTGACCTCGATCGCTTTGGTGAACCCTACACCGAGGCTTACGTGCAGAAGCACAGCATTGCCGCCAGCCAGATCGGCCAGCCGAAGCACGTCTGTGACGCCCTCGCTGATGCCACGGAAGAAACCGTGGGTAAGCTCAGCGCCACGGGTAAACCTTTTTACCTGCAGCTCCACGCCTACGCCGTGCACGGCCCGGTGAAATCGCGCCCCGATCTGAAAGCTGATGCCATGGAGCGCCTCTCTATCAAGGCTGGAAAGAAAGCCGAGCTCGCCGGCTTCATCGCCGGCATGGACCAGACTCTGGGGCGTCTGATCAAAACACTCGATGACCCGGACGGTGACGGCGATAGCAGTGATAGTATTCGTGACAACACCGTGGTCATCTTCACCTCTGATAATGGCGGCACCCACTTTAACAACAATCCGCTGCGCGGTGTCAAAGGCATGTTCACCGAGGGCGGCATTCGTGTTCCTTGGATCGTCTCCTGGCCGGGTGTGATCCCCGCGGACACTGTGACCGAACGCATGGTGCACGGCATCGACCTCTATCCCACCTGTCTCGAGCTCGCCGGAAATCAATGGACCCCCTCCGAGGGCAAGCATCCGCTCGACGGAGAGTCCTTTGCCAAGGTTCTGCGCAATCCAAATGCTGCCGACAAACGCGCTCCCATCTTCTACCTCTTTCCCGGCTACATGGACATCCGTGCAGAGCCCTGTGTTGTGGCCATCGATGAAATCAGTGGCAAGCGCTACAAGCTGCTCTACTTCTACGAGGCCGATGCCTGGAAGCTCTACAACATCAGCGATGATATCGGAGAGGACAGTAACCTGATCGCGGACAAACCCAAGATCGCTGCCCAATTATCCAAGAAGATCAATATTTGGCTCAGCCAGCAGCACCCCACCTGGAAGCCCAAGTACCCAATCGTTAAACAAACAGGCAAGCCCGCCGGCCCGCCACCGGTCTTGTAATTGATATTTGCATGAGCAAAGACACACAGGAATTTACCGATCAGCTGCGTGCAGGACAACTGCAGCAGTTGTTTGACTATCTGCCAGGCATTTATTTCGTGGTGAAAAACAACCATGGTCGGGTGATGATGGCCAACGAGCTGGCGGTTCGTCTTTGTGGTTTTGAGCATGAGGATGAGATGGTCGGCAAGCTGGATCACGATATCTTTTCTCCGGATCGGGCCGATGCCTATGTGGAGGATGATCGGCGTGTTTTTGAAACGGGTGAAAGCGTTTTGGACCGCGTTGAATTGGCGCCTGACCCGAACAATTCGATCAACTGGTTTGTCACCACAAAGATCCCGCTCTACTCACACGATGGGCAAGTGATTGGCCTGGCCTGCATTGCGCGCAGCATGGATGATGCCTCTGAAAAGCTGCGCCCCTACATGGAGATGAACGAGGTGCTTGAACACGTTCGTGCGCACTATGCCGAGCCCATCAAAACCGAGGACCTGGCAGCCGTGGCACACCTCTCGCCCAGCCAGTTCGAGCGGCGCTTCAAAAAGGTGTTCCAGATTTCGCCGAGCCAGCACATTCTCAACGTGCGCATACGTGCTGTTTGCAATCTGCTCTCCGGCACCAACGACACCATCTCATCCATTGCTATTGATTGCGGTTTTTATGACCACAGCCACCTCAGCCGCAACTTTCAGAAAGCGGTTGGCATCTCGCCAAGCGAATTCCGCAGCCAAGGTCTTAAGAATCCGTAGTCATTTTGTGTAAAACTATAGTCATAATGTGCATTTACGTACCTTGCGGCATGGTCTAGATTGCTTTACTTTCAGGACACAATGGCATTTGTGGCTTGAGTCATGATGGGGTAAGCTGATTAACTCGATAGAATCAAAACAACATAGACGTAATCATTACGATGCGAATTTCAGGATCATACAGGGCTTATTGCCTTATACTTGCAGCCACGGCGAGCATTGGTGGTATCGGCCTTATCGGTAGCAGCCAAGCAGCTGAGGCCGAGCCGCTGAACTTCAGCCGTGACATCCGCCCGATCCTCTCGGCGAAGTGCTTTGCCTGTCATGGGCCCGATTCTCAGGATCGAGATGCAGACTACCGCATGGATACCAAGGAAGGTGCCTTTGCTGATCTTGGTGGGTATTTTGCCATCGTGCCGGGCGATCCTGAAAATAGCGAGATCATCAAGCGCGTCATCAGCGATGATGAGGACAAGCTGATGCCGCCGCCCAAGCACAAAAAACCGATCACGCCGGAGGAAATCGCCTTGCTCAAAAGGTGGATTGCGGAGGGAGCCCCCTACACCGGGCACTGGGCCTATGAGCCAGTTAAACGCCCCGAGCTCCCCAAGGAGGCAGCGCTCTCTGGCAGTGATCATCCCATTGATCAATTTATTGCGACACGGCTGCAGAAAAAAGGCATGGGCTTTTCGCCACCCGCATCCCCGGAGACCTTGGTGCGCCGCCTTCATCTCGACCTCACCGGTACTCCACCCAGCCTAGAGGAAGTTGATGCCTTTGTAGCCAACCCCGAGGCGGCTTACGCGGCCACCATCGACAGACTGTTGGCTACTGACGCCTTTGCCGAGCGGCTTACGCTCGATTGGCTGGATGTGGCTCGTTACGCAGATACCAATGGCTACTCGGTGGATGACCACCGTGAGATGTGGGCGTGGCGGGACTGGGTGATCCAGGCCTTTCAGAAAAACATGCCTTATGACCAATTTATCCGCGAGCAAGTGGCGGGCGATCTGCTGCCTAACGCCAGTGTGATGCAGAAGGTGGCCACCGGATTCCTGCGCAACAGCATGAACACCCACGAGGGCGGCATCATCGCGGAGGAATACCGAGTTTCTTCCATCGCGGACAAGATCGATACCGTCAGTACTGCATTCCTTGGACTCACCGTGAAGTGCGCCCAGTGTCACGATCACAAGTACGATCCGATCTCACAAAAAGACTACTACCGCTTTTTTGCCTTCTTTAACCACTCCAGCGAACCCGGTCTGGGAGCGGGTGGTGGTGGCAACACCAACCCGGTCATGCAGGTGGAGCCTATCTTGCAGGACAAGAATGCTTTCAAGAAGGACTGCGAGGAACGCATCGACATGCTTGAGCAACACAGGCTCTTTCCTGAGATTTATCTCGGTAAGGCACGAAAGCAATGGGAAGCCTCAGTGCTTGCAAAGCCAGAGACCCTCAAGGGCATCGGGACCAACTTCCCAGTAAGCAGTGCCGCCCAGCTCAACACGCAGTTTGCAAAAGACCCGAAACTCAAGGGGCAAAGCCCTTCTTGGATCTGGTTCAACAAGCAGGGCAAGGGTCATGTCTTCAACTACTTCCGCAAGACCTTCAAGCTCGCTAAAGTTCCGAAGTCCGTTCAGCTCTTCATTAGCTGTGACAACGAGGCTGAAATCTGGATCAACGGTGACCAGCTACAGGGTAACAAGGACTGGCGTGAGCCCACTGTGATCAACATCACCGGCCGGCTTAAAAAGGGCGACAACCTGATCGCCATCAGGGGCAAGGACTGGGAGTTCGGAGCTGGGCTTGCTGCCTTGTTTGCTTACATGCATTCTTCAGATGGCAACCACCTCGTCACCGACAGCAGCTGGCAGGTCGCATTCAAGTCACCTGAGAAGTGGGAGAGGAAAGCGAATGTGGCCGGCTTCAATGCAGCGGCAGTTGTAGCACCACTGGGCAAGGGGCCCTGGGGGGATGTGTTTGCCAGATATCGTGGGTTGAGAGCCCAGAGCAAAGAGCCCATCCTAGCAGAGTTGAGAAAACCAGACCATCTGCGTGATCCCAACAAGCAACGACAAATTATCACCAGTTTCGGGCTTGATAATCCTCAGATGGGTTTGCTCTCACGCAATATTAACGTGGAAATTGATGTGCTCAAGCGTGCCATTACCTCGGGTAAAACCAGTGTCATGATCATGGACGAGGCCAAGGCGGATCGTAAGACCCACATCCTCGACCGTGGCGAGTATAGCAAGCCACTTGAAGAGGTCACTGGCGGGGTTCCCGCTGCTCTGGGCGAGCTGCCGCAGGGCATCAAACCCAACCGCCTTGCTTTGGCAAACTGGTTGATCGACCCCTCCAATCCACTCACCGCCCGGGTCATCGTCAACCGCTACTGGCAGATGCTCTTTGGCACCGGTATTGTCAAAACGGCAGAAGATTTCGGCTCCCAGGGAGAGTGGCCATCACACCCCGAGTTGATTGACTGGCTCGCTGCTGAGTTTGTTGCCAGTGGCTGGGACCTGCGCAAGCTCGTTAAGCTCATGCTCAGCTCGCAGACCTACCGCCAATCATCACGCACCACCGCAGATCTCCAAGAGCAAGACCCCTATAACCGCCTGCTGGCACGGGCCCCCAGGTTCCGTTTGTCCGGTGAGCACGTTCGTGATAACGCGCTCGCCATTGGTGGCTTGCTCAACCCGAGGGTGGGTGGACCAAGTTCCTACCCAGTGCAACCGCACGGCCTGTGGAAACAAATCAGCTTCTATGCGCATGGCCGCTGGACAGCCTCGCAGTTTTATCCAGATAACAATCATGATGGCTACCGGCGCAGTATGTATCACTTCTGGAAGCGCACCATGGCACCGCCGATGATGACCACCTTTGACGCGGTCAACCGTGAGACCTGTTCCGCTCGCCGCTCGCTCACCAACACACCACTACAGTCACTCGCCTTGCTCAATGCTCCACAATACAGTGAGGCCGCCTATGGGCTTGCCCAGCGCATGATCAAGGCAGGTAACGAGCTCGACGGCCAGATTGAACAAGGCTTCCGCCTCGCCACCGCACGTCAGCCCTCAAGTAAGGAAATGGAGCTTCTCAAGTCCTCATACGAGGAGCAGGTCAGCTACTTCGGCCAGTCGCCGGATAAGCGGGACGGTTACCTGAGCTATGGCCGAGCCCCTCTGGCCCAGTTTGCCAAGATGAGTGATGATCAGAAAAACAAAACCGCGGCCCTAACCGCAGTGGCCGCACTCATTCTCAATCTGGATGAAACCATCACCCGTGAATAATTTTCGAGTATCATTTCCCAGCAGCTTCTTTCTAACTAACGATCAGCATCCCAATGAACATAGAGGACTATAAAAACTTTAACCGCGAGATCAGCCGCCGCACCTTTCTGCAGCGCTCCTCCGGAGGGCTGGGTGGCATTGCCTTGGGATCTTTGTTGGGTTCAAATAAGCTTTTTGGTGCGTCCAACACAGCGGCGCAGTACAAAGGTCTTGGCATGCCCGGCTTGCCGCATTTTCCAGCCAAGGCCAAACGTGTTATCTACCTGTTTATGTCCGGCGGGCCATCCCACTTAGATCTTTTTGACTACAAGCCGGAGCTCAAAAAACGGCAAGGTGACGACCTGCCTGATAGCGTGCGCCAAGGTCAGCGCCTCACCGGTATGACCGCCAACCAGAAGAACTTCCCGATGTTTGGCTCACTCGGGAACTTCGCCCAGCACGGTAAGAGCGGCACCTGGATGAGTGACCTCTTGCCCTACACCTCGCAGGTAGTTGATGACATCGCAGTGCTTCGCTCCATGCATACTGAGGCCATCAACCACGACCCAGGTATCACCTTAATTAATACCGGCTCGCAAATACCGGGCCAGCCAAGTGCGGGTGCCTGGGCCAGCTACGGTTTAGGCAGCACTAACCAGAACATGCCGGCCTACGTTGTGCTGCTCTCTCAGGGAAATGGCAAGAACCCAGGACAGCCGATTTTCTCCCGCCTCTGGGGTAGTGGCTTCCTTCCTTCCAGTCATCAGGGCGTGATGCTGCGCAGTGGTGATGATCCTGTGCTCTACTTGAACAACCCGCCGGGTATCACCCGTGAGAACCGCCGTGCTCAGCTCGATAAAATTGCTGCGATTAATGAAATGAAATATGCTCACCAAGGTGATCCAGAGATTGCCACCCGCATATCCCAGTATGAGATGGCCTTCCGCATGCAGTCGGCTGCTCCAGAAATTGCCGATCTCTCTGATGAGCCACAAAGTACTTTTGATCTCTACGGTGAAGACGCCCGGGAGCCGGGTACTTTCGCTTATAACTGCCTACTTTCGCGCCGTATGGCAGAGCGTGGCGTGCGCTTCTCCCAGCTCTTCCACCGCGGTTGGGACCAGCACAATACATTGGACAAAAACCTGCGTGCCCAGTGCAAGGACACCGACCAGGCATCAGCCGCTCTGGTGACCGACCTCAAGCAGCGAGGCATGTTAGACGATACCCTCGTTATCTGGGGCGGGGAATTTGGCCGCACCGCCTACAGCCAGGGATCACTCGGTAGTGGGCGTGACCACCACGGCCGCTGCTTCAGCATGTGGATGGCGGGTGGAGGCATCAAAGGCGGGACGACCTACGGCGAGACCGATGACTTCGGCTACAACATCGTTAAGGACCCGGCGCATATTCGCGATCTTAATGCCACCATGCTCCATTGCCTGGGTATTGATCACGAACGCTTCACTTTCCCTTTCCAAGGTCTCGATCAGCGCCTCACCGGAGTCGAGCACGCGCACGTGATCAAAGGAGTGCTGAGCTAGCCTGCGTAGGCGCAGGCTAGAATGGTGAATTTTGAATAGTGAATTTTGAATAGTGTATAGTGTATAGTGAAAGGCGGTAGGTTCAGTATGCGCCAACCAAATGACAACCGAAAAGCGTTTACTAGCAATCTCTCCGTCTTTATATACCTGATGTGAATCGATTGCTCCTGACACTTGCCCTAGCTATCCTGCCTGCCACCCTGCCGGCGCAAACATCCTACCTCCTTAAGCCCTTTGAACAGCAAGCGGGCGAAGTAATGGTCATCCGGAGTTCCTCGGTTTCCTCCAAGGGAAAGATGGTCACAGAGCGTGGTGGGGAGAAGACAGAGGGTGCTCTCACCATGTTGCGCGGTGAAGTTGGAGGCTTCGACCTTGGCTCAGATCTCACCTGGCAAGTCATGGGGGGTGTTGGCTATCGTGTTGGAGAGAGCAGCGATGTGTTTTTTGGCTATCGTCATCTCAAGATTGATTACTCGGAGAATAACTTTACCTATGACACTGAGACATCGAGCTTCATTCTCGGCATGAACTTCTTTTTCTGAGACTGAATCCGCTTGTTGAGCGAACAGCTTCGCCAGGTAAAACCATCACCATCAACAACCCGTCCTGGATACATTGACATCACTCCGGCTTATCTCGACCGCGTGTCTGCTACTGATGGTGGCAGGCCTAAGCGGCTGTGGCGGTGGGCTTGATCTGACCCGCTGGTCGGCGAGCCAGTCTTTCCGTAGCTTTGAGCGCACCCTGGAGGAGCCGGACCGTCCCGCCTTGCTCCCGCTTGAGAGCATGTTGGAGCGGGCCGCCAAGCTCAGCAGGAAGGACCCGGGTCAAGCTGTTGACCTCTACCTTGAGGTGGCGGAGCGCACCGTGACACAATCTGTTAACAAAGGAGACGAAGCCCGGATCTACCGCCATGCTACCGGGCACGCGCTGGCCTTGATGCATCCGGTATCCAAGCGCCCGGCAGGCAGGCCAAGCCGCTACCGCGTCAGCTACGCCAAAGGTGAAAGCCTGTATCAGCCCGAGCAGTTTGACTCCATCACCTTTGCCGATGCCTGCAAGGTCGACAATGCCGATCTCAAGATCCAAGAAGGCATTGGTGCCCCCATGATAGGCCGCATCGAGTATTCTGCGGGCAGAAAACAAGCCAACCCCTTTCTGCATCCTGTCGGTATTGATGCACCTGCCACTGCACTGGTTGAGTTCCCCTCCAAGGGGCGCGCGTGTATCACTCTCTGCAACACGGGCCAGAGTGACCAGGTATGGTTCCGGGGTGCGCAGCGCACTCTTGTCACCAACTTCACGACCCCGCTCATTGCATCCATGGTGCAGCAGCAGACCAAGCGTCTTGGGTGGAGGGGAGTTCGCAGACCCGCTGAGTTTATGGATGAAATGGGCCTCTATAGTATTGAGCTTATTGACCCCACAAAAATCCCGGTAGTCTTCACCCATGGCTTGGGCTCACGGCCTGCCACCTGGCTGATGCCCTACAATGCGCTGCTGGCGGAAAAGTGGTTCCGTGAGAACTACCAGGTCTTTGGTTTTTATTACCCCACCGGCTTACCTCCCATGTATCCGGCTGCCGGGTTGCGGCAGGGTCTTGAGGAAATGCACCAGGAACTACGGCACCGTGGCGCGGGTAAGAATGTCGACAGGGCTGTGCTTGTCGGCCACTCCATGGGGGGCTTAATCACCAGCTTTCAGATTCGTGATTTTCGCGGAACCTCTGATCAGCTTTTTAACATGCCGATTGAAAAACTGCCAATCTCAGACCGGTCCCGTCAGGCCATGACCACCATGCTGGAGAAAGCGCCGCCACATTTCGTCAAGCGGGTTGTGTTCATTGCCACTCCGCATCGCGGTAGTGACATTGCAGATAACTGGATCGGTCATTTTGTCTCCTGGCTTGTGCAAGTGCCACGTGACTTGCTCACCCTGCAAATCCCAGAGGTAGCAAGATCCCTCACGGCGCTCGGGCGTGAGCTGGCTGGCGGCACGGATCCGCTGGATGGTGTTGCCCGACTCAAGCCCGGCAATCCACTCCTGAGCTTCACCCTGAAGCAGCCGGTTGCCCGCGGTATAACTTATCACTCGATCATAGGGGACCAGGGCAAGGGTGGAGGAACCAAACGTGGTGATGAGCCAGAGAGCAGCGATGGCGTAGTGCCCTACTGGAGTTCCCATCTTGATGGAGCCGCATCAGAGAAGATCGTGTCCTCTGACCACTCCGCCCACAACCACCCGGAAGCGATTGTCGAGCTCAAGCGGATATTGCAGCTGCATTTGAAGTGATGGAGTTTGGAATGAAGAATTGAGGCCGCCCCGAAGCGGCTGTTCAAGCGGTAGGGCGCGTTGGCGTGAGTTGGCGTGAGTTGGCACTTCGCGGCAGTTCAAGTAGAGAGTTCGAGTTGCAAGTGGGGAGCCGCGGAGCGGCGATGAGCGAGGGCGGATTGCTTACCTCCGACCTCCTTCATTCGCGTAGCGTCTGGCAAATTACCTCGACAGTTCATGCCCCTGGTTCATGATCGCAAGACTGGTATTCTTTACACGGAAAATGAGTTCTTTGTGACGGCGGCCAGGCTGCTAGAACAATGAACGACAAACTTGATATGTTGCTCGCGCGTATGCGTGAGCTTGAGGGGGAAATAAAGCGGGAGATCCAGTGCAAGGAGGGGGAGTTCCTCTACAAGGTGAAGAAGCAGAAAGTGCGCTTTACCGAGGAAGCCCGCGCTCAAAACCGCAAATTTGCGAAGAAACTCCGCCATACGGTGCTGGATTCCAAACCTCTGGTATTGCTGAGTGCACCTTTTGTCTGGCTGTGCCTGCTGCCCTTTCTGCTGCTTGATTTGGCAACGATGATCTTCCAGGCCATTTGCTTCCCCATCTACGGTATTCCCAAGGTCCGGCGCCGTGATTACATCCTGATTGACCGCCACCAGCTCAGCTACCTCAACGGCATTGAGAAACTCAACTGCGTCTACTGTAGTTACGCCAACGGCCAGTTAGCCTACATTACTGAGATAGCAGCCCGCACCGAGCAATACTGGTGCCCGATCAAACACGCCCTCAAGATCAACGCCATTCACTCCCGCTACGGCCACTTTTTTGACTACGGCAATGCCGAGGACTATCATCAGCGTATCGAGCATGTGCGGCGCTCATTTCAGGATCTTGAGGAGAATCCGCCGGAGGCGGATTGAGGTGTGGACTTCAACTTAAACTCTTAACTTCAACTGCCGCTAGCCCTTAGCGGGCTGATGAAGGATTACTGATAAGTGATAGCCGAGGTCGGAAATGAGCCGCGTTGCGGCCTCAACCAAGAACTAGGAACGAGGAACTAAGAACAGCCGCGCAGCCGCCGACTTTGTCGGGGCAAGCGGCTCCCTACTTCAACTTAAACTCTCCACTTCAACTGCCGCGAGGCATGCCTCGCGGCTATCTCTTGACAAAAGTCCTCCGTTTGGCGCGTAATCAGGCATCATGATTACCCATTCCCGTCTTTCAGTGCTGGTCTTTGCCTCCGTGTTTTCTTTGCTCACTCTCGCAGTTCATGGTGTTTCCGCCGCTGAAGAGGCCGGGGAGCCGGTTAAAGAGCTCAATATCTGGCCGGAGGGCACGCCTGGGGTTGATAGTTCCAAAACTGTGGAACGAAATCCGAAAAGACCCACCTTGCTGACCGTGATCCATTGTCCGAAGCTCAGCGTTTATCCTGCCACCCATGCTGCCACCAATCCTACCGACAAGCCCACCGCCGCCATGATCATCTGCCCCGGCGGCGGTTATGCTGGCCAGGCGGCCCAGCACGAGGGCCACGATGTAGCGAAATACTTCAGTGGGCGCGGTATTACCTGCTTTGTGCTCCAGTATCGCCTGCCTGCCCGGAACAAGTCGCGCTTTCTCCACCCCATTCCAGTTTCTGATGCCTTGCGCGCCATCCAGTACGTGCGCCACAACGCCAAGGACTTCGGTATCGACCCCGCCAAGGTGGGAATCCTCGGTTTCTCCGCCGGCGGTCACCTTACCGGCTCCGCTGCCACCCTTTATGGTAAGTGTGTGGCAGGGGATGATGCCATTTCCAAGGTCTCGGCCCGTCCGGACTTCGCCGTGCTCGGCTACCCGGTGATCACCAGTGATCCCAAATTCCGCCACCGCTGCATCGGTGCCTTGCTGCCCCAGGATGCCAGCCAGGAGCAGCTCGATGCCATTTCCTGTGAGCGCAACGTCACCGCGGACACGCCTCCCTGCTTCTTTTTCCACGCCAAGGATGACAAGGGTGTCGTTCCCGAGAACAGCGAGCTTATGCACCAGGCCCTCAAAAAAGCCGGCGTCACCTCCGAGCTCAAGCTTTACGAGAAAGGCGGCCACGGCTTCGGCCTCGGCCGCAAGGGAGCGGACTCCACCCAGTGGCCCGCTGATCTGCTCGTCTGGCTCAAGGAGCTGAAGGTGCTTTAGGCCCGACTTGTTCGGGGCTGATGTGCGATGAGTGATGCATGATGGCCGCCTTGCGGCCTCTTTGCGGCTCTGCGTCTTAGCGTGAGTCCTTGTCTGCCTTTGTGAATGCGTCGTGCTGGATTTTCAAATTCACCATTCCGCCGCAGGCGCAGCTAATGGCGGATGACGGATGAGCGATAGCCGCGAAGCGGCTTCAACAAAGAACCAGGAACAAAGAACCAGGAACAAAGAACCAGGAACAAAGAACCAAGAACAGCCGCGCAGCCGCCGACGTTGTCGGTGCAAGCGGCTCCTACTTCAACTTAAACTCTGAACTGCAACTTCAAAAACCCTGCTGTGATCCACAGCAGGGTTTTTTGTGTCTGAAATACCGAGCAGGATGACAGACCTTGATAATTCAGCACCCTTAATATTTCATTTAAATAATCAAAATATAAAAAAATAAGCAAAAAAAGTGTTAAAAAGGCTGACCCCATAGCCTTGTTCACTGAATAGACATCATTCATAGCGAGCCCAAAACACACACAAGTATCTCGTTATCAATAATATAACTACATTAATATAACTACATATAACGAATAAACCCCAACAAACCCACATCATAGAGCCATGAAAACGAATAATAACTCCGACAAACGCCATCATAAGTCATATATTCACCCACGCACTAGCCTACCTGTTATGGCGGCGGGCTGCTTTGCTTTGATGATTGGAGCAGCGAATGCTGCCACGGTATTCACTGGTGCAGTTGACAATACATGGGAAGATGCCGGCAACTGGTCTGCAGGTTTGCCTGATGCGGCTGATGATGTTAATTTCAATACCGCCGCCACGCTAGCGAGCACTGCAACGATCAGGAGGCTCATACTCGATGGTGCAGGGGATGTACTCACGATTGATGCGGGTGGAGATCTCACCGGAAGCGCCAGTGTTGCCCTCATTAACACCAGCGCACAATTAATTGTTAATAACGGAGGTGGTTATACCCGCGCAGGAACCCTCGACATAAGAAACGGAGGTGGCGGTATCACCATCAACGATGGCGGGTTTTTCAGTCTCGGGACTTTGCGTGCCGCGGACGGCACTCTCGCCATCAGTGGCAGCACAGCCGATGTCACGATCAACAACATCACCACCGTAGATCCAGCCACCAACGATGGCAACAACAACACATTTACCGCCAACAATGCCAACCTGACCTTGAACAGCGCCACCCTCAACGTCTCGGGTCTGATGCAGTGGGACGGAGCCTCGGCAATCAATGTCGGAGCGGGATCTACTCTTAATTTCGCAGGCTCCGGCACGCATGTGCTCAGCGATGGCCTGGTCACCGCAGCCGGTGGTGTGGTTCAAGCCAGCGGGGCGGGCACCCAGACGCTGGGAGACGTCATCAGCGGTGACGGTAGTTTTGTGCAAAACGGCACGGGAACGACCACGCTCAGCGGTACAAACACGTACAGCGGCGGCACGACCCTTAGTTCGGGAACTCTGGTTCTGGGAGATGCTGCCGCGGCGGGAACCGGGGCGATCACGCTCTCGGGTGGCACCTTGGAGATAGCTGCTGACATTGCCAATGACATTTCCGCCACAGGCAGCACGACCATTGTCAATAATACCGGCGGTAATTATGACATCAGCGGTACGCTGT
>Ga0209833_1001596_pt1 | contig 14758 bp, 6 predicted proteins | sample COGITO_mtgs_1105_3_FD_184797 | JGI IMG/M metagenome (GOLD analysis project Ga0209833, IMG submission 184797) | Pelagic marine microbial communities from North Sea - COGITO_mtgs_110506 (SPAdes) (version 2) | ecosystem: Environmental > Aquatic > Marine > Epipelagic ... | reverse complement strand
TATTACCTTCCAGTTGAGGCGAATAGCTCTGCTCACTGCCACTGCCTAAATCCGTGTATTTCTGCTCCTTTTTAATCATATCCCTAAAGCAGTTAACAGCAATCCCTGTAAGCCAATATTTATAAGTCTTGCGAGAATCAAAGCTTTTAAGGTAGCTGTAAGACTTAAGAAAACTTTGCTGAGAGATATCCTCAGCAAGCTCTCTATTCCCCGAAGTCAGGCGCATACCCAATCCAAATAAATAGTCCGCATAGCGCTGAATCAGCACCCCATAATGGTGGTTTCCACCTTTAAGGGCTCTTTTTACCAGCTCTTCATCTGTGTCCATTAAACAGCATCATCAAGGTTCTTTTTCTTAGCGTAGATGCCATAGGCAAGAAACGCCAAACCCAGTGATGCTACCAGTAATCCTGAGGCCCAAACTACCGTCGCATGCAATCCAAAGTACCCCAGCATTACGACTCCTACACCTATGCCAATTAAAATCGCACCAGATTTAATATCACTGATTTTTTTATCTTCTTCTTTATAGCCTGGAATACTTTGCAATAATTCTGGCGATAGCTCTTGTCCGCTTTCAATTAATTTTTGTAGGGATGCGTGAAACTGCTGCTTCTTTTTGTTATTGAAGTGCAACGCAGTCCAGACGATAAATACAGGCATTCCAAAAACACCGACTATGCCAACGATTGGTACTAATGAGTCTATAAAGCCTTCCATAATTTTTTCCTTATTGCTTTGGTTAAGTTGGGTCCTTCAGATATATATACCTTGGGTATCGGGAAAAGGTTGCAAGGTTTTTTTAAATGGATCGACTTATACCTAAGTTAATATAGCAGAGTAAATATAGATGGAGTTGAAATTCAGTGCGAACCACACGAAAAATACTGGCATTGCAAAAACACCGACTATGCCAACAGTGGGTACTAATGAGTCTTTAAAGGTTTCCATGATTTTTTCCTTTTTGTCCTGATTAAGTTGTGTCCTTCAAAGATATATACCTTGGGTATTGGGAAAGGGTTGCAAGGTGTTTTTATATGAGTCGGGACGGTGTTGATGCAGATAATGCTACCAGAACCAGCGCTGCTGAAATTGAGACCCATCTCGAATCATTAATACTGGGATTTTAGATAAGATAGTTAATGGAAAGGATTTCCCTGTCTGACAGCCCTGAACAATCCCGTGTTATCTCCGGGATGTGGCGATTAACTGATGATAACGACACATCGGTTAAACATGTTCAAGCCAAAATCGAACCTGCATGGATCGGGGCATAACCAGCTTTGATCAAGCGGATATATATGGTGGCTATAGCGCCGAGACAATTCTCGACCAATGTCTAAAACAGGCACCCAGACTGCACGGACAGATGGAGAATAGGTTACTATTCGGGGCGCCCGCATACGCCCAAAACGAATGCGTATTTTGTCGAACCCTCAGGGTTCTTATCCTCTTCCCATATAATTAAGTTGAATAGTGTTTGAACAAAATTATCATGTTCAGAGTATTAGTCTGTAGCTTTCATTGATAACACCGTTAAAAATCAGTACGGTAATATTACATTCAGTTACATTGCCGCTAGGTTGTAAATAAGTTTGCTTTCATCACGGCGTAAAATAACGTAACCCTAGGGATAATATTAGATGCTACGATTCAAGTTGGATTGGGTGTTTTTTCTACTAATTTTACTAGCTATACCGTTTTGGCTAGCCTTATTCCTTAACCAAAGCATTGAGCACGAAGTAAAAGCCACACAGTTATTCGCCCTAGTGGCCATGTATCCGCTAGTAGAGGAGTTTTTATTTAGAGGAATTATTCAACCGTCTATCGAAAAGAAGGTTTCTAGGAGATTCTATAACCTTTCATTAGCGAACTTCCAGAAAATGCTAAGTTAAAATCCATTTAGTTTTTAAATGGCGTTCATTCGAGTTCGATACATAAAACGAATTCTGTTACCTACAGCGATATTAAGCAGTTGGGCTGTATTGATGATCTAAAGTGGGTAAGTTAGCGTGAATAATCTAGTGGAATATCCTGCAAAGGCTCAGACTAATTTTCATTCCAACTCGACCAATCTCGCTATCTCCAGATAGTAGATTATATCTATAAAGTAACCTTGCATAGTCTTTTCAAAGAGAGAGCATGAACAGATGGGTGGACATCCTTTACTCAGTTTACAATCAGTCTTCAGCAGCTGAGTAGTAGTAAAGTAGCATTAGGCTAATTTATACGATATCGTATAGACTCTAACAAAACCGGCACAGCCTTAAATATAATAGGGGATTAGCCACAATCTTAACCTTTGCGCATCAATAGGTTTAACAGAGTCTAGAGAATTAACTTATATGTTTAAGATTATCGAAAAACAACTTAATAAGGTTGTATTTGTGAAAGCTTTATTTTGTGGTCGCGTTTATAAAATTATTTGCCTTTTAGGTTTTTTGCTGATTTCTTTAAGTAGCAGAGCGCAAATGAACGATGGCACTTGGTATTATCAAGCAGCTGATAATAGGCCCGATGCTTCTATTGCAGGGTGCTATGAGACATGCCCTAGCGAACTAATAATTCCCAAAACAATAACTATAGCTTCTGGTGTAAAAACATTTAACATTATTTCTAGTAGTGCTTTCGCAAGGAAGCAATTGACCAGCGTTGTTATTCACGATGAGATTATGCGTATTGAAAGCTATGCTTTTCACGTTAATCAGTTAACTAGTTTGACTATCCCAAACAGTGTCGACAGTATTGGTAAGTATGCGTTTTCCCACAATCAGTTAGTCACGGCGGACCTAGGTATCGGAATTGCTACACTGGACAGTGGCGCTTTCGATAGTAACCAATTAACCAGCATAATTATCCCAGACAGCCTTACTAGTATTGGTGATCGTGCATTCCGCTCCAATCAATTAACTACTGTGACTCTTGGTAATGGCCTTACCAGTATTGGTGAGTCAGCTTTTTATGGTAATAAGCTAAGCAGTATCACGCTCCCTAACAGCGTTAACAGTATTGGTGCTTTCTCGTTTAGGAATAACCAGTTAACCAACCTGACTATTGGCAGCAGTTTGACCAACATTGGGATGGCTGCTTTCGAATCCAACCAATTAACAAGCCTAACTATCCCAGAGAACGTGACCAGCATTGGGGTGGGCGCTTTCTCATATAACAAATTAACAAACCTGACTATCCCGGACAGTGTTAACAGTATTGGCCCTTTTTCGTTTATACAAAACCAGTTAACCAACTTGAAACTTGGAAACAGCGTGACCAGCATCGGTGAGTCTGCTTTTAGCAATAATCAACTAACCAGCGTAACAATTCCAAACAGCGTGGCTGAAATTGGCCCCCATGCTTTTCCAGAAACCCTACGCGTGATTATTTTTCTTGGCGATAGGCCAACTTTTGGCGTCAATTCTTTTCAATATAATTTAAATCTATCTACAGTCCTTTATTGTCATAACAAGGATGGCTGGCCAGGGGATAATATTTATAACGGAAGCACATATATTATTCCAATTGGAATTAGCTGTATTTCTGACACCGATTCAGATGGTGTTAATGATAGCCATGATGCCTTTCCGTTAGATGCAAGTGAAACTATAGATTCTGATTCTGATGGTATTGGCAATAATGCTGATAACGATGATGACGGTGATGGTATTCCAGATACCAATGATGCCTACCCTTTAAATAGCGATGAGTCCTTTGACACTGATGGGGATGGTATCGGTAACAATGCAGATCTTGATGACGATAATGATGGCATCGTTGACAGTTTAGATAGATTTTCGTTAATCCCATATGATCAGTCACAAAAAATACATGATATTGATGACAATGGAAAAGTCGACGCCCTAACTGACTCTCTACTTATTATGCGGTATATCTATGGATTTAAGGGCGATGAACTTATTGACGGAGCAGTTGCGGAAGATGCAGCCAGAACAAATGCGGCAGAGATTGAGGCTTATTTGGAGGTACTTATACCAGAGCTGTAGCCGAGAAGGGATTATATTTGGCGAGGTTGGGTTGGTGTTGAGGGACGGGACTTAACAACCCCTGCGGGGCGCCCTTCGTGCGTCCAAAATGCATGCGCATTTAGTGATCACTAGCAGGCTGAAGCCTTTTATTTAGTCCTGCGGACCGCCTTCGGCGTCCAAAATGCATTCGCATTTAGTGATCACTAGCAGGCTGAAGCCTGCTATTTAGCCCTGCGGACCGCCTTCGGCGTCCAAAATGCATTCGCATTTAGTGATCACTAGCAGGCTGAAGCCTGCTATTTAGCCCTGCGGACCGCCTTCGGCGTCCAAAATGCATTCGCATTTAGTCGAACCTGCGAGGATTCTCTCCCCAATTTCAACGCAAATAAAAAAGCCCCCTTCTAGAGAGGAGGGCTTAACGGATTAGCATGGTTGGGTTGGTGCTGGGGGAAGGGATTGATAACAACCTTACCTAAAGTTCTTCAACTTAGCCGAAAGAAAGCCGGCTTTAATAGCAATTCTTGGAGTCCCATCAGGTGTCCAAACAATCTTAACTGCTTTAATTTCGGTTCCTTTTTGTAATGTAGTCTTCTGCTCTGTCAAATTGATGTCTGAGTATACTGATTGCTCTTTAGCCAAAACGAGCTTTTCACATGACTTGAAATGATAGCTTTCTAAGTCACCCCTGACGCTGCGAACAAACTCGCGGTTTGCACTTAAATACCCGCCTTGAACTTTGATCCGTGGAGTACCATCTGCAGACCATTCGATTCCTAGGGTTTCAACAACTGTTCCAGCAACAAGTAGTTTTGCCAAATAATTGGATGAAACGAATTCAACAGATTTATAGACCCTCAAGTTTTGATAAAGTAGTACTCTTATTGGGTCATTATGTAAATAGTTATCTATATCTGCACGGACAACTCTCAACATTTTCAGATTTGCAGAAATATACTTTTCGGTCACGCATGCTTCTTTGCTGTTAATATCTTCCATAATCTTCAACCTAGGCGTGTTATCGTCACTCCAGGCAATCTTAGCTTCCTTTATGATTGTGCCTTTCGGAATTTTCTCAGCAGTTTTTGTTTCACTCTCAAAATTCGTGGAAGAGTAGACCCTCGCGTGTTCAAGAAGTTGCAAAGCAGGGTATTCCCAAATCAGATATTTCTCAATATCACGGCGTGCTTCTCGAGTGACAGAAATGTGTGCAGAAATAAAACCCTTTGCAGTTTTCAGAACTGGAGTTCCAAACTTTGTCCACTCTACCCCAAGAACTTTAATCCACTGACCTTTCTGCAAAAAAACATCAGCAATGGCATTATTTTTCACCAAACTAATCGTCTTAAAGAAACTAACTTTCTTAAGTGCCACCACTCCAAGGTGGACTGTTGAGTGGTAGTTTTCGATATCCTCACGAACAACAACAACGTCCTCTTTCTGTGCTCGCAGCTCACCTCTTTCCGTTTCAAAATTCCAAATTTTTCCATCAGATGCCTTCATTCTCGTGACGGCAAATACAACATTATTTTCATATCTAATAATATCGCCAGTTTTGCTCTCGCCTCTGACAGGTTTGCGCAAAACTATAGCTGATGCCTTGGAGAAAAACTTTTTGTCAGCTGTGACAAAACCGTATTCGGTAAGAATCCTTGGGATTCCTGAATTCGTCCAAATGCAGTCATGAACTAGAAAGAATTCACCAGCTGAAATCTTTACTCCCATATGGCTGGAACTTGTAAATGTTGCACATTCATACACCTTGAGATCGCGAACCGCAAAAAGAGACTCTCCAGTTGAAACCGATATATATTTTGAGAGCGCCTGCGTCGGGAAAACCTGCTTAGATTTTGGTGGCATGGGCGTCGTTGGAAACAGCTTTTTATAGGCATTTCGAGCACTGTCATCGCTTCTCGCCAACGAAATGGGAATGGATTTCGTATATTTACCTAACTGCCTTCCATTTTGTTTGTTAATCTGTGAGACAGTCAGCGATGGCGCATATTCACGCAGTTCTGTATACATCCCATGATTGTCTTTCTGCTTAGCGAAAACATTACATACAAACTGGTCTGTCGGGTTACCTCTAAGGTACTGGTACACCGTATTAGACAATGTGCGATCCAACCGGACTTCATCGTCGAAGCTCGTTTTTGCGTAGTCCTCTGCGAAGTCAGCTAGTCCTTCTAGGAAATCCGTATAGAACGAATTCGATATGGTGTCGTAGAGAGGCTCGACACGCGAACCCCGCTTCTCATAACCTGTTACAGACGTCTGAAGAACGCTTGCGAGAACCGGTTCGAGAAATGAAAAATGAAAATCAAGCTCAGAAAACCTATGACGTGGCGAGCCCTCTTCATCACCCCAAATAGAACTCACATAATAGAATGGGTTCGTCACAGGTTTGCCCGCGATCTCTGAAAGGTACTCGGTTAATCGCCCCTGTGTCACGCCTCGGCCCCAGAATTCCACGAATGCGAAGGGCTTTTCTAAATCAATTTCACGGCGCAGATATTCCATGCAATTTTCATATTTCTCCAGTTGAGTACTCTTCAAAAAAACCCTGTAGGCTTTATTATTGAGCAACAGCTCGATCGCAGCGTTTCTTACGTTTGGTTTCGAAAAATTCTCTTCTTTAAACGCAGCAAGTTCGGGAACGATATCTAAAAGAACATCCCGCGACAGAAGAGAGACACCCACAAACTCTTTGAATGTGCGTATCCCACCGATCGAACCAAAAATTGGGTTGAAGTTCGCGAGGAGCTCCTCTTCAGTCCGAGCAATTCGCCACGCCTTCCGCGATCCATAGATAAGCTTTGTTTTGAGCCGCAATCCTCTCTTTGCAATCAAAATATCAGCTATTTCCTTCAGGTAAATGCCGTCACGGGTAATAAAATAAAGAGTCTGATAGCCACGGCTTAGTGAATTCTTGATGACCCAACTGACATAGCAAACGAATGCAGGACCGAGATAGGCATATGCAAAATACTTAGATTCGTTGAAATCCATATTCACTTTGTCGAGCAAATGGTGTCGGTATCGTTGCATCAATGTGGCCACCTTATAAGTGTCCAAATTGCGATTCTGGACAATGAGATTTTGTTCGTAAGGCAAAAACTCATCCATCGTGTGTGTGTACGCCGAAATACCCAACTTACGGGGTTCACGACCATCAGCAATCTTGTTGTCACCGTAATGAACCCAATTTGAATATTCATAATCCAGCTCAAAAAATATACTAGTAAACAGTTTTCCCGAATCCTTTTTATGCCCGATTTCAGACGATACAAAGATTGGTATCTTGCTGAGAACCGGATCGATATTGCCGATTAACTGCATAATTTGTGAGCTAGATAAGTACATGTCAGAGATCAAAATCACCTTTTCACCAGCGGCGACTAGCTGCTTTAGGCGATCAAGATGCTGAAAATGTGGCTCTATGAGCGTGGCATCGATTTCAAGCTCTTTAGCCTTCAAATAGGATATTTGTTTGTTACTCAAAGAGTAAAGTTGCTTTAGGCGTGCATATATCTCATCGAAGGTCACTTCGAGTAAGTCAGACTCGAGTTCAACTCGTGTATCTCTTTTAAAGGCTCGGGCCGCACGTTCACAGGCACGACGGATCTCAACAAAATTTTCTAAAAGATATGATGGCAATTTTAGTTTATTGTCTTGGAGGATTTCTTGAAGTCGGTAAAACGGCGCGATTGGAGATATGGACTTACGTCGAACTAAAGTATCGAAAATGTCGAACGAGTAAAGTACGGGTAGAGTGTCGAGCGATGGAATATGACTTACTGCCGCGTCGATGACCTTCTCAATATCCGCTCTTAACTGGCCCTTGACGTCTTGTTGGTAAATTGTACGGTCTGAATACCCGAAAAAGTACTCGTAAAGTCTGTCAGTGTCCTGCACCTCCTGTGGCGGAGAAGCAAGAGCACGACTCAATTCGCTGAAGTCTTCCACTACAGCACCGGATGTGAGTGACCAATAGTCATCCGTAAAACCTTCATGCTCCAAGTGCTCTTCGTAATCAGGTACATAGCGAATGAAGTCAGACACGCCTGCTGCAAGCAAATCGTAGAAAATTGACGAGTAGTCTATGATAGCTCTATCAATCAAACTGAAGTATTCGTACACGTCATATTCATCAGGCCAAAACAGAATATTCGGATGCATCTGATATTCCACACAGGCTTGCAAATAAGCCGGATCCTTTCGCGTGAACGGGTGAACATTTATGATCAAAAGTGTTTCTGTGATTGCTAGAGTTTCGGTCAGACTTGCCAGATCAGGAAGCAACATACGGAAAGACGTGTTCACCGCACGACGACGCCACGTCGGAGCATAAAGACTTATGCAACCAAAATGCGAAGGATTGTGGCCCGTCACTTGCTCGAAATCATATGTCCTTAAGTCTTGATCTTGATAAACTAAATTTCTCGGGTAGGGTCCCTTGATAATTTGACTCTCTAGTAGCTTCAAATCAGGAGTGAAGCGTTCTGCCATCTTTTCAGAAGGAGCAAGAAACAAATGATTTCGACGATAAAAGTCGAAATAATTGATGTACTTTTTCGCAACGCGTTTGGAGAAGTCCGAGTCTGCCCCCACACCGATCTCAACAGGCTTCAAGCCCACGCCATGCCAAAGGTTTAACACCGTAACCTCTTTATTCAATCCAGGCGGGTAATATTCTCGATTGTTTTCGGTAACGTAAACAGCGCAGGCCTTAAGGTGATCCTTTGCGTCCTTATCGCGAACATTAATTACTCTTACGCCAAGCAGCTGTAGTTCAAGCGCTTGTTCCGCATCATCTGCGGCCCAAATACACTCCTTATCAAGGTGGTAGCGCTGCATATAAAGGAAAAGCGCCTTAGGGTTTCCCTGCCAAGCGTATGAGGCGAAAAGCCATAATTGTTTTTCCATTGAGAGATAATACCTTTGATTAATTATAGATCCCATAAAGTCAAGATCAAACCTTGAACCAAACACTTTAGAGCGTCATTAAGACTCCGAAAGTACTGGCCTTTGGCCTACTCAATTCTCAAGTTGAGACTATTTGAAATATTATTCAGCAAACGACAATTATACAAGAATTTGCTGCATAGAATTTAGTTTGTATTAAATAATTATACACGAATGAATATAATAGAGAACGATTATTTTACGGCAGAAATGGGGGGGGTGATTGCTAGTAAACTGAAGCTTGCTAAAGGGACTTAACAAGTCCTTCGGACCGCCTGCGGCGTCCAAAATGCATGTGTATTTAGTCGAGGCGGTTAGGCTTCTCACCCTATTTTCGACGCAAAGAAAAAACCCCTTCTAGAGAGGAGGGCTCATCGAATTAGCATGGTTGGGTTGGTGCTGGGAAAAGAGATTGATTGTTAAGGCCCTAAAGGGACTTAACAACCCCTGCGTGCGTCCAAAATGCATGCGCATTTAGTGATCACTAGCAGGCTGAAGGCTTTTATTTAGTCCTGCGGACCGCCTACGGCGTCCAAAACACAATGTGTTTTGTCGAACCCGCGAGGGTTCTCACCCAAATTCTTCGCAAATGAAAAAAAAGCCCCCTTAAAAAGGGGGCTTTTTTATTTGGCGGAGAAAGAGGAATTCGAATCCTTAAAATCGAATAATTTATTTATTATCAATCACTTAACTTCTATTTAGTTTAATTTCCCTTACTAAATAGCTAATTGCTAAGTTCATGATATCTCTATATGTTTTATTTCTCATTACATTTTATTGTGACAGTGTCACAGTTGTCACTGGTTCGTGAATTACGACCTAATTTTAAATCGACAACAGCAATAAGAGGTAAACTCTTTTAGCAATATTAAAAATTATGATTGTGGATCACGATTTAACGCTCAAAAAATTTAATTACCAACAAGTTAATTTGAACCAAAATAAATCAAAGAAAAATAGATTTCCAATAAACATCTAAGCTACCTGGCAGGACTGGATGCTGTAAATGTACATTCGGCATCTATATTTTCAAGTGATACATCTCTATCAAGTGACTGATTGGTTGTTAAGTGAGCTATTCGCACTCCATTTTTATATATGGCAGGCGGTGTATCAGTTAAGTTATTTGCTACACTATACATTGAGTAAGGACTACCATAGGTTCCAATAGTATTTCTTACGCTAGTTAAATTAATTGAACTGCCATATGTACCAATTGTATTCAGTATAGAATCAGGTGCGATTTGATTGCCAAAAAAACCAAGATATACTGAAGGCTCTTCTAGTGAAAGTACATATGCTCCGTCAAGACTAATACATGTAATAATATTTTCTGGGGTACTTGAATAACCTGAATCCGTTGAATCCGTTGAATCCGTTGAATCCGTTGAATCCGTTGAATCCGTTGAATCCGTTGAATCCGTTGAATCCGTTGAATCCGTTGAATCCGTTGAATCCGTTGAATCCGTTGAATCCGTTGAATCCGTTGAATCCGTTGAATCCGTTGAATCCGTTGAACTGGAAATACCTGTGGAATCGTTAACACTATTATTCATGGGTTCAAATAAAAATATGTGAGCTTTTTCTGGCGTATCATTTGCGTCAAAAAACACATCATCAAGTTCTGCTGATGTCATATCTCCCCAGTAGTTACCACTTAAGTCAATATTACTTCCAGTAAATGAATCACTATTATAAGTGATAGATTTATCCTCTGGATTGTAAAAATTATTCATAGAAATTATTGGCCTGGCATTGAGAAAGTCATTACCAAACATGTAGTCTTTTACGAACATACATGACTCTAATCCACCACAATAGATATCATTGTTTTTAATTACTGTTCCATTAGGCGCAATACTTAGACCTTTTTTGAAAACGTTGTACTGTAAAGTGCCTTCATCTTCTTGATAAAAATGGCTATCAAAGGAGGAATAATAAATATCTGTATTACCTTGGAAGTTCTCAATCGTTGCATTATTGATAAAGTCAGCGTATGCGACAGCAACCGAAACTTCAACATCAGTTGAAAAGAAACTATTTTCGAGTTTAATGTTACTTATTGAAATACGATTTTCGCTGTTACCTGCAATTTCCACATTACCCCACATTAGTATGGTTTTAACATTTTCATCCACTGAGGCCAAACTGGAGCCATTTTCCAATTTTAAAGTAGCATCGTTCCATATATTCACATCTTCACATAAATATTGAGTTTCACCACTTTTTACAATGTAATCAGTGGCCCTAATATCTTTCGGAATCGATTCATAAACAATTAATTGATCGGAATATCCATATTCAAGTTCATCACCATATTGCGCTGAGACTGTTAATGTATGAATACCCGAATCCTCGATAATTAATTCACTAATATTTCCATCATTTACTGTCCCTTGCATCAATATTTCGGAACTCTCATTTGAAATAAACCAATCGATATTAGAAATATTTGTAGAAGCTGAATTGATTACTTGAACATTGAATTCACATTCGTTTGCAATATTATCCGGCATCTCAAAGCTCAACTGCGGGGATACAACTTCAGCTATGTTGCTTGAATCGCTTGAATCGCTTGAATCGCTTGAATCAATTGAATCGCTTGAATCACTTGAATCACTTGAATCACTTGAATCACTTGAATCACTTGAATCACTTGAATCACTTGAATCACTTGAATCACTTGAATCACTTGAATCACTTGAATCACTTGAATCACTTGAATCACTTGAATCACTTGAATCACTTGAATCACTTGAATCACTTGAATCGCTTGAGTCACTTGAGCCGCTTGAGTTAATATCATTAGGAGTCTGCGATTCATTCACTTTGTCACCAGAGGAATCACCACCACAAGCAACCAAAAAAATACTGATTATTGTTAATAAGAGAAATTTCATTTATAAAATCCAAAAGTTTATCCATCTATGTATAGGCAAATTACAAACTAAACTACAGCTTGTCAATAACATTTCTTTACGAGAATAAACATTGCAGATGTAGTCGATCCGATTGTAAATAAAATAGTTTCTTATACAGGACCCCATCAATATCACGTCTAGGCATATATGATAAAAAGGAATCCTCTATCATGAAAAGGGACCAAGAAATTGGCAGTGTAGAAGGGATTAATCAGGCGAAGCCTTCGCCCTTCGGGTCACCATCACTATGTTCTGGCGCTGTCTCGCGCTTTGCGCTCGGCTCGAACCAGCGAGGGTTCTCACCCTCCAGATTCGTTTAGACACAAAAAAGCCCCCTAAAAAGGAGGCAATTTGGCGGAGAAAGAGGGATTCGAACCCTCGATACGCTATTAACGTATACGCCCTTAGCAGGGGCGCGCCTTCAGCCACTCGGCCATTTCTCCGTAAACTTGTTTTTTTTACTAATTAATTCAGGACTTGTTAGCGCTTTTTAGAAACAACTATGCCGCCCTTTAACAGCGGCGGCATAATAGCACATTGACGAAAAAATCAAACCAGTTTATTCAGCTGAATCGTCGGCTGCAGGCGCTGCATTTCCGCCCTTCTCCATTTGGATACGCTGATAGATTTCTTCGCGATGTACGGCGACTTCTTTTGGTGCATTTACACCCAGTCGAACCTGATTTCCTCGAACTCCCAGTACCGTAACGGTGACATCATCACCAATTACAAGAGTCTCTCCTACACGTCTAGTAAGTATTAACATATATTGCTCCTACACTGCTGTTCACCAATCATTGGTGAAGAATATTTCCTTAATCCGCCATACTCACTGTTTTATATCTAGTGGTCACGGCCAATCCCCCCGGTTGAACGCTGCTCTAAGGTTTAAACCTCTCCCAAGCAGCGCAGAATCTAACAGTTTTTAACTGCTGTGTCCAAAATCTGACCGCTTATGAAGCTGATTGTTCAAGTCCAAACGCAGAATGTAGCGCTCTTACTGCCAATTCTAAGTACCGCTCCTCAATTACCACGGTTATTTTGATTTCTGAGGTGGTAATCAACTGAATATTAATCCCTTCAGCCGCCAATGACTCAAACATAGTTGCTGCAACACCCGCATGTGAGCGCATACCCACACCGACTATTGAAACCTTAACAATACGATCATCTGTGTCTACTTCAAGAGCACCGAGATCCGCTGCAATTGTCTCTAAGAGAGCTTTGGCTCTTTTTAAGTCGTTGCGGTGCACTGTAAAGGTGATGGTCGCAGAATTGTCTTTGGCGACGTTCTGGACAATTACATCAATCTCAATATTGGCCGCACTTACTGCGCCCAATACTTTGTAGGCGACACCGGGCTGATCCGGTATACCGCGAATAGTTAACTTGGCTTCGTCGCGGTTAAACGCGATACCTGAAACAACTGGTTTTTCCATCTGATTGTCATCCTCGAGAGAAATCAACGTGCCTGGGCCATCTTCAAAACTGGACATCACACGAAGTGGTACATTGTATTTTCCAGCAAATTCAACCGAGCGAATCTGCAGTATCTTTGAACCCTGGCTGGCCATTTCCAGCATTTCTTCAAAGGTAATCTTATCGAGTCGGCGCGCTTCGGCGACCACTCGTGGGTCGGTGGTGTAAACACCATCGACATCGGTATATATCTGGCACTCGTCGGCATTTAGCGCGGCAGCCAGTGCCACTGCTGTGGTATCTGAACCACCGCGTCCGAGGGTGGTTATATTGCCGACTTCATCGGTGCCCTGGAAACCTGCGACAACAACGACTTTACCGGCCTCCAGGTCGTCTTTAATACGGTGTCCGTCGATTTCCTGAATACGTGCCTTACCGTGGGCATTATCGGTAAGAATGCGAACCTGACCGCCAGTGTAGGAGCGCGCTTCAATACCAGCTTCCTGCAGCGCCATACACAGCAGTGCAATAGTCACCTGTTCACCGGTGGAAACCAACACATCCATCTCGCGAAGGTTTGGCTGCTCCTGAATCTCAGTGGCCAGGCCAATCAATCGATTGGTCTCTCCGCTCATGGCTGAAACGGCCACCACAATCTGGTCGCCCGCTCTATGGCCTGCGGCTACTTTTTCGGCCACTGCTTTAATTCGGTCAACAGTGCCAACCGAGGTGCCGCCATACTTTTGAACAATTAAACTCATCTTATATATCTACTTAGATAAAAAGGTCGCTGATTAAACAGCAATTTCGGTTAAAAGTTAAGGACTTCAGACTGTATCCTCAACCCAACCATAAACAGATTCTAGTGCGGCAGGCAGATTCTCGGTACTGCCAGCAGCACCCTGGGCCATATCCGGTCGGCCACCACCTTTGCCATCGACCTGGGCAGTGACAAACTTGAGCAGGTTCCCAGCACTCAACTTATCGGTGAGGTTGCTGGTAACACCGGCAACCAGCGCCGCTTTATCACCATCCACCGCAGCCAGTAAGAATACGCCGGACTGCATTTTTGAACGCACCTGGTCAGCAACACCGCGCAGGCTCTTGCCATCGGCACCCTCAACAACAGTCGCCAGTACACTGACACCCTTAACCTCTTTTAGGGCTGACATTAGATCAGTACCTGAGGCATTGGCCAGCTTGCTCTTTAAGGCGTCTATATCTTTCTGCAGGCGACGATTCTCTTCGACTACCTGACGAACCTTGTCGGCAACACTGTGTCGCGCAGCGCGCACTATATTGGCAACATCATTAAGACTGTCTTGCAGATCGTCGACCAGTGCCAACGCATTATCACCGGTGACCGCTTCGATACGTCGCACACCTGAAGCAACACTAGACTCACCGCTTATCTTCAGCAGGCCTATATCGCCGGTGCGTGAAGCGTGGGTACCGCCGCAGAGCTCTACGGAGAAG